>Ga0207753_1000083_pt1 | contig 36401 bp, 31 predicted proteins | sample PonA233FremontCA_2_FD_187273 | JGI IMG/M metagenome (GOLD analysis project Ga0207753, IMG submission 187273) | Salt pond sediment microbial community from Fremont, CA, USA - Pond A23 Sediment 3 (SPAdes) | ecosystem: Environmental > Aquatic > Non-marine Saline and Alkaline > Saline | place: USA... | reverse complement strand
CCATCGGCGTCCTTGCGGAGATACCGAGCGGGGAGGATGTTGTTGTAGGCGTTGCTCGTCAGACGGTCTTCGAGCGTGTCGCCGGTGGTGCGTTTGATCGGCAGTTCGAGTTCGTCGGCGGAGAGATCGGTGCCGCTCACGCGGACCACTCCTCGGCGTTTGCAACGGGCTGGACGGGGTTTTCAGTCGATGTACTCATCAGTTGAACACTCATTTGGGACGGGAATACTGTACCCATGGAACCCTCATAACAGCTTTGGTTGCAGTAGCGAAACCTGAGTTTCGTTCGTTAACGCTGTCGCTAGCGAGAAATGCGGGATGACTATCAAGTCGACACCGTCGACCCTCAGTCGGTAACATTGGTACAGGGGGAACCAGTATAAGACTACGTGATTCGGAGTGAAAGTAAAATTCAAATAATCGGCCCCGAGATGGCCGAAAGCTGGCGTCGACTGGCGCGCTACCGATTCAGTATATAGTGAAAGTAGTGCAGCTGATAGATCAGCTACCCATACGTTTATTTTCACACACCGATGAAGGCCGGTATGTCACTGAATAGCCTCCTCGGAGCCCTCTCACAGACGGGACTGCTTGGGACCGAACTCGGGCAGTTGCTCGTCGCCCTCATCGGGATGTTGATCGTCCTCGTTGTCGGCCGTGTCGTCCTCAAAATCGCGTGGCGACTCGTCACCATCGGCGTGGTGTTGGTCGGTGCCGCGCTGGTTCTCACGCAGTTCGGCCTTATTTAAGCGTCGGCGTCGACGGCCCGTTTTTCGAACGCCGCTGCCGCCGTCAGGAAGTTGTGAATCAAATCGTGACCCACAGCCGTGAGCACGCTTTCGGGGTGGAACTGGACGCACTCGATCGGGTACTCGCGATGACGGACACCCATCACTAACTCCTCGCCCTTGTGGTCGGTCGACGCCGAGATTTCGAAGCAGTCGGGCACCTCGGTCGCGATGAGTGAGTGATACCGACCGGCCTGAAACCCTTGCTCGAGGCCCGCGAAGACGCCCTGCTCGTCGTGGTCCATCGGGTAGGCCTTCCCGTGGATCGGTTCGGGGGCGTGGCCCACACTGCCGCCGTACTCGTAGACCGCCGCTTCGAGGCCGAGACAGACACCCAAGGTCGGCACCTCGGTGCTGATTTTCCGGAGCACATCCATCGTCACACCCACGTCGCGGGCGTGTTTCGGATGGCCCGGTCCTGGACTGATCAGGACCGCGTCCGGTTCGGCCGCCCGAATCTCGCCGAGCGACGCCGTATTTTTCAGCACCGTCACGTCAATCGGCTGGTCGCCGCCGTCGCCGTCCGGCACGCGAGTCTCGGAGACGTACTCGACGAGGTTGTAGGTGAACGAATCGTAGTTGTCGACGAACAGGACGTTCATTGGTTGCCCCCTTCGATCCGGTCAATGGCCGCAAGGACGCCGTCCATCTTCTGTTCGGTCTCCTCGTACTCCGAGGTGGGGTCGCTGTCGGCGACTAACCCGGCCCCTGCCTGCACGGTGATCTCGTCTTCCTCACCGCTGTGATCGATCGTTGCCGTACGGATCACGATCGCGAGTTCGGCGTCGCCGCTCCAGGAGAAGTAGCCCACACCCCCACCATACACACCCCGCGGCGTTAGTTCGAGTTCGTCGATGATCTCCATTGCTCGCACCTTCGGTGCACCGGTGAGTGTCCCGGCGGGGAACGTCACGCGGACGGCGTCGAAGGCGTCGTACTCCTCGGCCATACGGCCCGTCACGGTCGATTCGATGTGCTGGACGTGGCTGTATTTGAGGACGCTCATGAACTCCTCGACGGTGACGCTGCCGGGCTCGGACACGCGGCGGACATCGTTTCGCGCGAGGTCGACGAGCATCGTATGCTCGGCGCGCTCCTTGTCGTCGGCGAGCATCTCTCCGGCCAGCCGTCGGTCCTCGACCGGGCTGGTCCCGCGCGCGCAGGTGCCCGCGATCGGGTTCGAGACGATCTCTCGGCCCTGCACGGAGACGAGGGTTTCGGGGCTCGCCCCCACGATCGAAACGTCGTCGTGGGCCATGAGATACATATACGGCGAGGGGTTGATCTCCCGCAGCGCCTCGTAGAGACCGACCGGGTCGACGTCGCCGGTGAGCTGGCGGCGGCGAGAGATAACGCCCTGATAAATATCGCCATCGAGCACGTGCTGTTTGGCTGTCCGGACTGCCTCCTCGTAGGCGTCCTGTGGCCCGGCGGTTTCGCCGGTGTGCTCGAAACCACCCGTTTTGGGGTCGGTTGCCGCCGCGAGCGTCTCGGCGATGTCGGCCGCTTCTCGTCGCAGTTCGTCGTACTGCTCGCCGGGGTCCTCGTCGGAAGCGATGACGGGCGTGAAGACCAGTTGGACGGTTCCCTCGGCGTCATCGAAGACGACCGTCCGGGTCGTGAGTGCGAATTGGGCATCCGGGAGGCCGGAGTCGGGGCGGTCGAGTCCCACGTCATCGAGCACGAGATCGTAGACAGTCTCGTGGGCAACAAAGCCGACAAGCCCTCCAGAAAGCTGTCGACGATCCGTCTCGGGAAAGCCGACCCGGTCGATGGCAGGCAAGCCCCGCCGGAGCCGGTCCGGAACATCCCCCTGGGTTTCGGCGTCGCCTGCGTAGGCGTCGACCAGCAGGTCAGCCGCCGGGCCGAGGCGGTCGACCTCGGTGCGATCCGGATACACCGAGACGATCGCTTCGGGGTCGTAGCCGACGAACGAGTAGCGGGCGTGGCGCTCGGCGTGGGTGTCGGGGGCGAACGCGCCGTCGGGGTCCGAGGAAGCGGTCTTTTCGGCGCTCTCCAACAGGAAGCTGTAGGGGCTCCGGTCGGCCAGCGCGGCGTAGGCGGCCAGCGGTGAGGTGTCGACGTCCAGCGTGACTGCCACCCGAGCGACGACCGGCTCCTCGTGGTCGCCAACGAGGTCGACGAACGCCTCTCGGTCGCGGTCGAGGCTGATGTGGTCGGTTGCGGTGCTCATACCGGCACCTCCAGCTCGCGGCCCGCGTTCTGGACGAACGTCGCCAGCGCGGTGTGGTCTTTCCGGCCGGGGTCGCGTTCGACCCCCGAAGCCACGTCGACCGCGAAGGGGGCGGCGGTCCGCACCGCCTCGGCGACATTGTCCGGGGTGAGTCCCCCTGCGAGAATCACCGGTGATCTGAGGCTTTCGGCGAGATTTCCAGTGGCTTCCCAGTCGTGGGTCTCGCCGGTGCCACCAGCGCCCTCGTCGGTCGTCGAGTCGACGAGAATCGCGTCGGCAGCCTCGTCGAGTTCGTGGGCGCGCTCGGTGTCGGTGTCGTCGATCGTCGGGATCACTTTGATGCCAGTCTCGGCACGGATGTAGCCGATATCGTCGGCGTCGAACTCGCCGTGGAGCTGGATCACGTCGGGGCGGATCGCTCGAACCAGGTCGACCGCGTGGTCGGCGTCCTCGGGCATCGTGACCAGCGTTGCGGTGACAAACGGTGGCACCTCGGCGACCAGTTCGGCGGCCGCCCCACGGTCGACCTCGCGTGGGGTGTCGACCGGCACCGAGGAGATAATTCCCACGGCGTCGGCCCCGGCCTCGATGGCCGCCCGGAGGTCGGCGGGGTCGGTGAGTCCGCAGATCTTGACGCGGGCCATTAGGCCTCCACATCCGGCTCAGCGGTATCGGCGGTCCCGCTGCGGAGCGCTTCCAGTCTGGCCGCTGCGTCGCCGTTGTCGATTGCCGCGGCGGCGGCCTCAACGCCGTCAGTCAACGAGTCGGCCTCGCCCGCAATGTAGATTGCCGCCCCCGCGTTGGCGAGGATCAGGTCGCGTTTGGCCCCCTTCTCCTCGCCGGTGAGGATCGCTTCGAGATCGGCGGCGTTCTCCTCGGGGGTTCCGCCCGCAACGTCGGCGATCGGGGCCGAATCGAGGCCGAAGTCCTCGGGTGTGAGCGTGTACTCCTCGATGGAGTCGTCGTCGACCTCGGCCACTGTGGTCTCGTCGTGGAGGCCGATTTCGTCCATCCCCGAGCCGTGGACGACCAGTGCGCGGTCGACCGGCATCTGCGTGAGCGCGCGGGCGATGACGGGAACGAGTTCGGGACTGTAGACGCCGAGCAGTTGGGCCTCGGCACCCGCGGGGTTGGTCAGCGGGCCGAGGACGTTGAAGATGGTGCGCATCCCGAGTTCCTTGCGTGGGCCGATGACGGCCTTCATCGCGGGGTGGAAAACGGGCGCGAGCATGAAGCCGATGCCGTCGGCCTCGATGGCATCCTCGACCGCGGGGGGTTCGGCGTCGACGGTCACACCGGCGACTTCGAGCACGTCGGCGCTGCCAGAGGACGAAGAGACGGAGTAGTTGCCGTGTTTGGCGATCGGGACGCCAGCGCCTGCGGCGACGATGGCACTGGTCGTCGAGACGTTGATCGTATCGTAGTCGTCGCCGCCGGTGCCGCAGGTGTCGACTAGCGGCGTGCGGTCGGGGGTGATCGTCCGGGCGGCATCGCGCATCCCCTGTGCGAAGCCCGCGATCTCGGTTTCAGTTTCGCCCTTTGCGCGGAGGGCCGACAGCAGCGCGCCGATCTGGGCCTCGGTGGCCCCATCGAAGACGGCGGTCGCCGCCTCGCGTGCTTCGTCCTGTGTCAAGTCCTCGCCCTCGGTCACTCGCCGAATATAATTCTGCATTGTTAGTCACCAGTGTATGGGATCGTCTTGTGATGTACAAGTTTGTACATTGGTAAAACCTTATCGGCGATCCGTGTGTTTGTGTCGTGGTGGCAAGCAACGTGGCTGATGGGACGTGTGGGAGTGGCGTGTCGACGGTCTGGGGGGCTGTGGGGTCGTGGTGTGGCACCATGTGGAAAACCACCAGCCGGAGCGAAGATTCGAAACCTTAAATTACATCCCCGGGATACACTAAGTTGCGTCAGAAAGCAACACCAGATCGGGTTTGTGGTCTAGTCTGGTTATGACACCTCCTTGACATGGAGGAGGCCGGCAGTTCAAATCTGCCCAAACCCACTTTTTGATTTCTCGCAACGACGAGCGAAGCAAATGGCGTAGCCGTGAGCGGAGCGAGGAGTCCGTAAAATCGAGATGGGTGCTGGCAGATTTGAATCAGGGAGCGAACGGAGTGAGCGACCGTGGTTCACAATCTGCCCAAACCCACTGTTTGATTCTTCAACCGCTGAGCAGTGCATGGTCGTAATCAGTGCCTTCGCCACGGTCGACCACACTGGAAAGGGTCTCCACCCGGAACAGACGGCACAGATCGGGACGCCGCTCAGTTGAGGTCGACGCGGACTTCGTTGTGGCTGACGTGGAGGTAGGTGAGTAGATTATCGCCGCCAGCGATCTGGAGGACGGTTCCGTCGACCGACGCATCGTGTTTTATATCGATTGTCCCACCCACATCAAGGCTGTTAGCAACGAGTGAGCCGGTGATGGCAGCGTTGCCGTTCGTGGTGATATCGGCGTCGGGAGCGTAAATGATCGCTTCATACGTACCGGCATTGCCGTTACTGTCGTCGAGGAACTGATCGCCGATGAGCAGGATGTTGCGGTCGGCTTCGGCTCCGGAGTCGGCGGTCCCGACGTACGCGTTTTTGCTGTTGGCGCGGAACGAACCCTTGATGTAGTATTCGGTGCGGTTGGCGCTGTCATCGGTCACTGTGACTTTAGAACCGCCAATATCCATGGTGCCGTTAACGATGATCGTCACGTTGCCGCTGCTGGTATCGATATCAACGTTCTCCGACCTGGTGAGCTCGCCGTCGACGAAGTAGGTGCCCGCGGACAGATCACAGGGGCCTGTATTATCGTTAAGACAGTCACTGTCGATACTGCCGTCGTCTTTCGCGTCAGCGATCTTCGATTCGATGAGGGAGTCCGCCGACCGATGGACGGCGTTGTCTTCGATCTCGCCGTCGATGTCGGTGCTTCCGCGTGCATCATACGAGTCTTGAACGGAGAGGACGGTATCCTCGAATATCACCTCTTCGGGGACTGTGAGCGTCGACACAACCGTGTTGTTGGTATGGTAGATTTGCGTGTCGCCTTCAGACCGCTCTGTGAGGTACTCGTACCAGCCTTCGTAATACTCGCTTTGGATCTTGACTTCGATCCTGCCGGTTTCCAGCGGCGTCGACACATCGGGGACGGCGTCAGTGGCGACATCGACCGGCGTGATCCGGCCGCTGGGCCGGCCGCCGATTGCTCCCTCACCGGTGACCTGAATGATCGGCAGTGTCAGCGTCGTCCCGCGGTAGTGGTACTCCGGCGGCGACGAAAGGCTGCTGTTGTCTCCGTGTTTCGTCCAGATGCCGCCGCCCTGATAGGCGACCTCGCGGCTCTCGCCGGTGTAGACGATCGCGCCCAGCGAAGAGTTGAACAGTTCGTCCCGCGAGTCGTCGGTCACGTTCGAGATCGTGATCGAGCCCGTCTCCGGCTGGACCGACACCGTTCCCTCGCGCATCAGCCCGAGACTGAACCGCTGTGAGTCCGCATCACCCAGCGCGACCAGACTCACTTTCGAACTCAGCTGTGACAGCCCGTTTTCGGCGTTGTCGGCTTCGGCCGTCGACACCAGATCGGCCAGCGCGACCCCGCCCAACCCGACCGAGGTGCCGATGACCGCCATCGAGAGCCCAAGGATCAATACGGTTCCCACCAGCTCCGACTGCCCGCGGTCCGACATCCACCCCTTCGACTCCCTCTCGGCCGCCCGCCCACCTGTCGACCGGCTTCGCGCCGCCGACTCGCCACTGCTGACTGCTGTGATGAGACAAGCAACGAGTCGACGGATTATCATACAATCCGATAGATATTCGATCCTGATAAACACTCTCACGAGACGGTCGCTGGCAGGGACCCACGGGCCAGTGAGGCATATCGGGATTGGAGACAGACACAGAAATTGCCAATATACTGATTAGTTTGGCTGTGGTACTTCGGACAAATATGGCCGATAAAACGAATCATGAGGCGACGCTGTCACGGTCTGATGCCGCGGAGCATCTTCGATCGCTCGGGAGTGGCCTCGGCGATGATCGGCAGTCTTGGATCGTGCCGGTCGGGAACAAAACTGTCGACGTCCACCCCGGGGCGGAGCTCACCGTCGAGACGACCGTCGACGAGCGCTCGCGGCTGCTCGGCGACGATATTACCGAAGTGACCGTCCAACTCAGTTGGAAAGAGGGCGGCGAATCGACCGAAGAGGGTGACGGCGAATGATCCTCCAATCACTCACCGGCTCGCTGATCGTCCTGCTCGTCAACCTGATCATCGGGACGATCGCGATCTACGCCGGTGCGCGGCTGGTCATCGATGCCGACACTGCGGTCGGCCGGGCGGCCGTAACGGCCCTTCTGGGTGCGCTTGCGTGGGCGATCGTGAGCCTTTTTTTCGGGTTTATTCCGCTTTTGGGGCCGCTGTTGACGCTCGTCGCATGGGTTGGCATCATCAACTGGCAGTACCCCGGCGGCTGGGGGGCTGCCGCCGGTATCGGGCTGGTCGCGTGGCTGGTCGCGGTCGCCGCGCTCGTGGTGCTCAACAGCCTCGGTCTCGTCGGCTTCGAGGCCCTCGGTGTCCCGACCTAACGGCAGGCCGGTCGCTTCTACTCGAGGTGCGTCGACAGGAACTCGACGATCGCCCGGTAGGCCTCGATCCGATTTTCCAGCTTCGTTATTCCGTGGCCCTCGTCGTCGAAGACGAGCTTTTCGACCGGGACTCCCTGCTCGCGGGCCTCGTCGGCGATCTGTTCGGCCTCGTCGACCGGCACGCGGGGGTCGTTTTTACCGTGCAGCACGAACAGCGGCGCATCGATCGCCTCGACCCTGTTGATCGGCGAGATCGATTCGAGGAACTCCCGGTCCTCGTCGAGCGAGCCGTACTCGGCTTCCCGGAGTTTGCGCCGCCACTCGCCGGTGTTTTCGAGAAACGTGACGAAGTTGGCGATGCCGACGATGTCGACGCCGGCGGCCCAGAGCTCGGGATACTCGCTTATCGCCGCCAGTACCATGAAGCCGCCGTAGGAGCCACCCATCGCCACGATCCGGTCGGGGTCGACTGCCGGATGATCGTGCAGCCACTCGACGGCCGCTTGTAAATCCCTTACCGAGTCCATCCGCTTGTCGATGTCGTCGAGGGCGGCATACGATTTACCGTACCCCGACGACCCCCGGACGTTCGGCTCGAAGACGGCGTACCCGTTGGCGAGCAGGTACTGTTTGACGCTGTTGAACGAGGGCCGGCGCTGTGATTCGGGACCGCCGTGGATGTCGACGATCACCGGCGTTTCGCCGGAGCCGGTGTCGGTGGTGGGCAACGAGAAGAACGCTGGAATCTCCCGGCTGTCGAAGGTCGGATAGTGGACGAGTTCCGACCGCACGAACGTCTCGCGGGGAATCCCGGCGGTCGGCGCATCGGTCCAGCGTTCGGTTTCGCCCGACCGGCTGTCGACCACATAGACGTTGGCGTTCTCGGTGTCGGCTGTGACCGTAAGGGCGAACCGGTCGCCATCGGGGCCGAAGCTCACCCCGCCGGAGACGCCCCGCGGCAGGTCGGGGTCGGGGAAGGGGTCGATCCGGTCGGGGGCGACGAGTTCGCCCGCCGTCCATTCGGTGTGCCCCTCGACGTTCCGCCCGTAGACGATCCGCCGAGAGTCCTCGTCGACCGCCAGCCCGCCGACGTTCCACTCGTCGCCCGCGTGGTCGCGGCCCTCGGTGTCGACGACCGCAAACTCGCCGGAGTCGACGGCGAGCCGTTCGAGCCGGAGGGTGTCGGTCTCCCGGTCGGTGACGAGATAGATGTTCTCGCCGTCCGGCCCCCAACTGGCGCTGTTGTACCGGATCGACCCCTCGTGGGGCGTCAGATGGTCGATCTCACCGGTCTCGATGTCGAGCACGTAGAGGTCGCCGTCGAACCCCGAGTAGGCTTGGTGGACGATGAGTCGACTGTCATCGGGGCTCCACCCCGCAAGCGAGAGCCAGCCGTCGCCCTTATAAACGAGTTCGGCCGCCTCGCCGACCGCATCGCGGTCCTGTACGTAGACGTCGAACACCGACTCCTCGCGGCGGTTCGAGGCGAAAGCGAACTGCTCGCCGTCGTGACTCCAGCCACCCCAGCGGTGTTTAGCGTCGGGATGCTGGGTGCAGTCGACGATCGTGCCGTCGGTCAGATCGAGGCGATGGAACTGGGTGCGCTCGTTGCCGCCCGTGTCCTTGCCGAAGACGACCTCCTGTCGCTCTGGCGAGTAGTCGGCGAAGGTGACTCGCTCGTCGAAGAAGGTGTGCTGTTCGGGCCACGCGCCGGGGTCGGTGAGGCTCCAGAGCTGTGGCGTGCCGGTCGTATTGAGCCGGAAGCAGAGTCGGTCACCCTCGGGGCCGAAGCTCGGCCGGGAGGCGCTGCGAACGTTGAGGTAGCGTTCGATGTCGTACATACGAGGTGTGAGGCGGGCCGTCGACAAACCGTTTCGGGTCGGATCGCCGGGGTTTTTACCGCCTGCATCCTTCGGGCCGAACAATGCGTGTCGCGTTCGTCTCGATGTATACGCTCCACACGCGTGACACCTATGTAACCCGCCGACTGGCCCGGCTTTCGGGGTTGCTGGCGGATCGCGGCCACGATGTCCACGTGCTCTGCGGACGGTGGTGGGACGGTTCCCATCCGACCTTCGAGCAGGACGATATCACCTATCGGGCGGTCGACGGGGACTTCTCCTCACGGCTGTTCGTCTCCAAACTCCCCTTCGCCCTCCGACGGACGGCCCCTGATGTTGTCCACGTCCCTAACAGCCCCGTCGGCCACGCCAGAGCAGCCAAAACCGCCTGCCGACTCCTCCGCACCCCGCTTGTCGTCGACTGGTGGGCCGATCGGGTCGACGAATCCAACGCCGACTACCGGAAGCTCGGCCGGAGCGCCGACGCGCTGATCGCCCCTTCGGAGACGGTCAAAACGGTGATCCGTGGCCACGACGGTCCCGAAGACGATATCACCGTGATCCCGCCGAGTATCGACTTCGGGCTCGTCGAGTCCGCAGCGGTCGACGACCGGATCGACTACGTCTACAGCCGCCGCCTCGACGAGGACGCAAACGTCGAGACGTTTCTGCTCGCCCTCGCCGAACTCCGCAGCCGGGAGTGGCAGGCCGCAGTTATCGGCTCCGGCCCCGCCCTCGAGGACGCCAAACGTACCGCCAAAGACCTCCGTATTCGGGAGCGGATCGCCTTCCTCGGCGAACTCCCCGAAGCCGAACGCGTCCCCATTTTTAAAGGTGCACAGGTGTTCGCCCAGACCGCGACTCACGAGCCGTTCGCCACCGAACTGCTATGGGGGTTGGCCTGCGGCTGTGTCGGTATCGCGGAGTATCAGATCGACTCGGCGGCCCACGAACTGATCGAACGCAAATCTCGCCTCCCCGGAACCCGCGGCAGTATGGTGTCGACGCCCCAAGAGTTGGCCGACGAGATCATCGCCGCCGAAGAGATGGACCACCGGACAGTCAATCCCAACTACGAACAGTACGATCACGACCCGGTCACCGACCAGTATATCGACTGCTACGAGCAGACCGTCGAGGACTACGGCTTCTTTTAAACAGTTAGAACGGAGTAGGCAGTCTCTAACCCCTGCGGTCACCCGAGTGTCGGCTCAGTTGTATCGCTCGCGCTCGGCGGCAGCCACATCGCCACCGAACGCCTCACAGAATACTCGTGCGATCGCACCCATCTCCCGCATACACTGACTCGTCGACGGGAACACAAGCCCCGAGGCGACCGACTCCCACGGCTCGCCCTGCAGGACCTTCCGAACGAGGAGCCGCGCCTGTCGATCCGAGAGATCACCGGACGGATTTAAAAGGTAGGCCATGGCTACGGTGCGGAACAGGTGGGGGGCGGCCTCGTAGGTTCCGGGCCCGTAGCCGACCCCGGCGATTACCTGCCAGTCGCGGTCGTCCAACTGTCGGAGTTGGTCGGTCTCCAGCGGTCCGGCGGCCGCGAGTGCCCCGCGGACGACATCCGCATCGAGGCCCGACAGCGCGTCGCACAACGTCGCGCCGATCCGCTCGCGGAACCGCTCGACGTGTCGCTCAGTTAGCTCCCGTCCGGCCGCCGAACAGGGCCGCAGCATGAGCGCCGAGTGCTCGCCGCTACGGTCGTTGCTGGTGATCGAGAGGTGGACCGTCCGGTAGCCGTTAGCCTGCCAGAAATCGAGCAGTCGTTGGGTCGCCCCGTAGCCGACGCCGAGCCAGTCGACGCGGTCTTCGAACTCCACGTAACACTGGTTCAAGAGGTACGAACCGAGCCCAGATGACCGGGCCGCGTGATGGGTGGCGATCCGCATCACGCGGGAGCCGACCAACTCGGCGGCGGCTTCGTCCCGGAGTTGGCTCGTGAGCACATCGGGGAGCATATTCCCACGCACGCGCTGGCCCTCGTACATCGCCGCCCGTAGGTCGGCGTCGAGTCCCCCCTCGCGGGCCAACACGGCGACCGACACGATGTGTCCCTCGTGTTCGAGCGCCCGGACTTCCAGATTGGGGGCATCCAGCAGTCGCACCAGATCGGTCGGCTCTGTTCGGTAGTGGGCGGCTACTAATAACCCAAACACCGAGCGGAGGAGCTGTTCGTCGCTCGCAAGCTCGTCTTGGGTGAGCTGGCGGTAGGTGACATTCTCGGGGGTAGCCTCGTCAACCAGTTGGTCGACCGGCGGCTGGGCATCGAGCAGCAGCGTCCGGAACAGCCACGACTCGACGGGGTCGCCGCGGGCATATCGGATCGGTTCCTGTAGCTCGACATCGTTAAGCCTGTGGCGGCTCTCGGCCAGTCGGTCGCGAAACCGCACGGCGAAGCCGCGACCGGTTCCCTCGTAGCCGTGGACGGTCGTACAGAACGCCGCCGATGGGGCCACCAACAGCGATTCGAGGCGTTCAACGGGGATTGCGGCGGCCTCGTCGGCGATGACGATACCGACCGCATCGGCCAGTGCCGTTGCCTCCGGCGGGGTTCGGAACCGAATCCGGCCGCCGGTCGTGGTGGTGAGTCGCGGCCGGTCGGTGTTGGCGGCCGTCGACAACACCCCAAGCCGATCGAGGAGTCGCTCGGCATGGGTGAAAATCGGGGCCGCGTTCTCGAAAGTGGGGGCGGTGACGAGCACGTCGCGGCCGGCGGCCGCCAGCGAACCCGCGGCCAACCCCGCAGCGCTGGATTTCCCCCGTCCCCGGTCGGCTTCGAGAACGACCGCGTGGCCCGGCTCCGAGAGCGCCGAGAGATGGGCCACGGCGCGGGCCTGATCGTCGGTCAGGCAGGCAGCGAAGGCGTCGCTCGGAAACGGCGTCCCGCGCCGGTCGGCCGATCGACGGTTCGGCTCCGGTGACTGCTCGATCGCTGGCTGGGTGAGCCCGTCGCGGTCGACGCTGACCGACAGCGAGCTGTCGGCATCCTCTCGGGCTTCGACGTCGACGATGGCGACGCCCGGATGGGTGGTGAGCGTCTCGACCAGCCGGTGGCGAAAGCGGTTGTCGACCGCTGAGCGGTCGAACGGTGGTACGGCGACTCGGTCGACGAGCGCGTCGAGCTGGCCGGGCAACTCCGCCAGCGGCGGGGTAAGCAAGACGAGCAGACCGCCGCCGTCGACCGCGCCCGCGACCTGTCCGAGGGTGTTCGCCGAAAACGCTTCGTGGCAGTCGAGAACGACGATTTCGCGAGTGGTCCCAAGCAGATCGCCTGCGCCTGCTGGCGGCAGCCGGTGAAACCGGAACCCCTCGCGTGTGGTGACGAAACTCACGCCTTCCGGGCCAACGTCGGTCGACTCGATAACGCTGTAGGCGGCGTCGATGCCCGCCTCCCGTGGCCCGGCCAACACCAGCAGTCGGCGCTCGTTCGCCCGGCAGGCCTCCGCACGAAGGTCGCCGACGAGTTCGGCGAGTGTCATGCTGGAGGTTTCGACAGCCGACTCAAGGCTCTTTCCCTGTCGACACCGGGACTCGCCCCGATCAGCGAGAGCAGCACCGCCCCATCGGAATCCGATGCTGCTGACGAGGGAGACTCGGCCCGGAGTTACGACTCGGTGTGACTTTTTTATCGGGCACAACAGCCAACTGTCGCAAACAGCGGCCGTTATTCGGCTTCTTCGGCTTCGGCGGCCTCGCTGCTCGACTCCGCGCTAGCGGCCTCGTCGGCGGCCTCGTGGGCATCCTGAAGGTCGCCGCGCAGGGCCGGAATCGTCGCGGTGAGTTCGCTCACCTCGTCGCTGGCCTCGTCGACAGTTTCGAGGAGTTCCTCGACGGTCTCGATTTCTTCTTGAAGCTCCTCGGGGTTCTCGAAAGCGTCGGCCCGCGACCCCAGTGTAAACCACTTTTTAGCCTGCCGGAGGTGACCGGCGGCCTCGCCCACGTTGAGGGCGGATTTCAGGCCGTTGAGAACACCCAGCACGTTGTCCGCTTCGGTCTCCCAGATCGAGTCTGGGGCCGGGAGTTCGGCGCGGGCTTCGTCGAGATGCTCCTCGACGTCCGCACTCATCTCTTCGGCGGCCTCGCCGAACAGGTCGTCGTCATCGAAGCTGGTCTGGCTCATATATAACGATTGATCTCCGATGGTATAAAAACGAGCCCGAAAGTGAAAGTGAAACCGGCCCGCTGGGCGGGTGAATCGGGGATTGCGGACGGGACTACTCGTCGACGTTGAGGAGCTTCATCAGCGGGTAGCCGTCCTCCATTGCCATGCGCGTGCGAGCGGTGACACCCTCGTAGTCGATCCGCATTTCGACGGTCATGAGGCTGCCCGTGAGCTCCGTATAGCCGTTTTCGTGGTCGATCGCCTCGCCGACGCGGTCGTCGTCAATCTCGACGGTGACCGACTCACAGAACGGCTGGTTCTCGATGGCCTCGGCCATCGCGGCTTCGAGACTGCGGGTGCTGTCGGGGCTAACTGGGGTGCCAGCGAACTGGTGGTAGAGCGAACCGAATTTGATGCCGGCCTCGAAACAGGCCTGTTGGGCGTCGGTAACCATACGTTCCCTTCGGAGCGGTGAGTTAAGTGCTGTCGGCTTTCGTTCGGCAGTGTCGGTGGACGGGTGTCGACACGTCACACTGGCGGAACCGAACCGCGCGATACTTACGCATCGTACACGCTTTGCCGAATGAATGGCGAGATCTGTGCTGCTGACCGGGGCTGGCGGTCGGGTCGGGCAGGCCATCCTTCGGGATCTCGGTGAGGCCCACGACTGGCGATTGCTGGATCGTGAGCCGCTTCCCCGAGGGAAACTCCCGGACGGAATCGACAACAGTGACGTCTATGTCGCCGACGTGAGCAACAAACAGGCGGTCAAGGAGGCTGCCCGTGGCTGTGAGGTGATCATCCACCTCGCAGGCGATCCGCGTCCCAACGCGCCGTGGGAGAGCGTCCTGCGGAACAACATCGACGGCACCCGAACTGTCTTGCAGGCCGCCGTCGAGGTCGATGTCGACAAAGTAGTGTTCGCCTCCTCGAACCACGCCGTCGGCTTCTACGAGGACGAACGCAAGCCCGACATCTACCGCGATCACGACGATTACCGCCTCGACGGCACCGAACTTCCTCGACCCACCAACCTCTACGGCGTCTCCAAAGCCGCCGGCGAGACGCTGGCCCGCTACTACCACGACGAACACGATCTGTCTGTCGTCTGTGTCCGCATCGGTAATCTGACCGAATCTCACCCGCCACGCAACTACGAGCGCGGTCAGGCGATGTGGCTCTCCTACACTGATTGTGCGCATCTGTTCGACTGCTGTGTCAGAGCCGACTACGGCTACGAGATCGTCTACGGCATCTCCGACAACGATCGGAAGTACTACGATATCGAGCCAACCCGCGAGATCCTCGGCTACGAGCCGCGGGACAACTCCGCGGAGTACCACCTCGACGGCACGCCGAAAGACGAGTCCGACGAGTAACACGAGTCCAGCCGTCGACACGCAGGCTGGCTGTTTGTCCATTCCGCTACCAGTGATCGACAGCGACGACCCTGCCGATGACTGGACGAGTTTGACACTGTCGACCGGCAGCTCGTGGTTCGTTCGCTGCTTGAAACACGTCCCTGTCGGATCGGTGGTTGGCTACTGGCTCCTGGAGAAGACAGTTATACCCCTCACACCTATCGAACGCAGATACGTATGGCACCGACAGAGAAGGATGGAGACGACGGGCCCGAAGACGGTCGACGGCGCGTCCTCGCCTACGCGGCACTCGCCGCACTCGGCGGCACCGGACTCGCCGGGGCGTGGACGCTCTCACAACCCGGCGCGCCGCCGGAGCCACTCTCGGCACCGCCGGCGTCGGTCCCCGACGCAGTGCCCGAACTGGTCGCCCGGTACGCGCCGGATCTCTACTTCGGTGCCCTCGAAAAGTGGTATCCCACCGATCCCCGGCCGTACGCCATCGAGACCGCCGGCGGGTCGGTCGTCGACGGCTACACCGCCCTCGACGAGTACACTGCAGCCTTTAACGAAACGGGAACGCCACCGGCGCCGACCGTTTTTTATCGCGTCGTCGAGGCCGCCGACGGTGTCGACGCGATCCAGTACTGGTGTTACTCCGTGTTCGATCAGTTCACCGTCAACTTCCACTGGCACGATTGGGAACTCCTGCAGGTGTTCGTCGATCGCGAGACTGCCAGCCCACTCTTGATTTCGGCGAGCGCCCACTCGCGGGCGAGCCCCAACAACGAGTTTCTCGATCCCGATCTGTCGGCCGACCGTAGACCAGCGATTCTCGCGGAGGTCGGCTCCCATTCGAGCGCCAGCGAGGTCAACAGCGTGCTCCCGAGTTTCGAGCGCCTCCCGACTGACGACTGGAGTTCGGATGTGACCAACGACCTGCTTGACGTCTCCCAGTCGCTGTCGACGCCCTTTGCCTACGGGCTGCCCCGCGACGAGGGCGCGCGACTGCCGTTCGTCATGCCGGAACTGGAGGGCTACCGACTCGACCGCCATCCCTCGTTGTCCACCGATCGGAGCGATTTCATAGACGAGCGGGTAACCGTCGACGACTGGCGTGGCTTGCCGCGGCCGCCAACCGACCTCCCGCTGCGGGAGCCGGGGCTGGTGATCGCCGCCCCCGATAGCCCGACCGCGGCCGACGTGAGCTACCAACTCCTGTCGATGGCGAGCGTCCGGGAGTCGGTCGACGACTTCGTCGGTCCGCAACTGAGCTTCGAGTTCGCCATCCCCGGCTTTGCCGAAGCTCTGTATGCCAGCCATATCACGTCGGTCGGGATTCCGTGGGAACAGCCGCGGTACACTGACCCGCTGGCCGATGTCACCGACCCCGCCCACCGCCACCGAATCGACGGCAACCGCCCGCCGGGGCTTTTAAACCGTGTTGTCGGCCGGGTTCGATACCTCGGCTCGGACGCGAGCGGCGCTCTCGATGGTTTCTCTGGGGCCGCCCGCGAAGCGCTGGAGGACGTGGTCGGTGTCTCCCTGTTTCGGCTACCGGTCGAGGTCGCGGTGCGGTTGGCCAGTGACCCGGAGGCGACAGTGACGCGGGATGGCGTTTTCGGCCTTCTGGGCGTCGACCCCGGCGAGCACCAGTTGGTCGTCAACGGGCCCGGCTTCGCGCCGCTCGCCCACCGATTCGTCCACGACGGCGGGCTGTTCCGGGTGGGAGCCGACGGCGCGTTGACGGTGGTCGCCCGCGAGGACGCGGGCTGGATTCGCGGCGACGGCCGGTCGACCAACGGAATCGCTCACGTCCGCATCGTCGAGGAGTTTGCGGGGGTCGTCTACGATGGTCGACCGGTCGAAGACGACCGATTCGCGGTGGCGGTCCACCGCGATGGGCAGTACACGGTCGAGCTCGAGGACGGGGGTGGTCGGCTGGGAGCCTATCGGATCGGGCCTGCTAGTTTCGACGAGGACGGCGAGGCAGTCCGTGCGGCGATCGAAACCGGCAAGCAGTCGCTTATAACCACGCTCGTCGACGAACTCGCCGGGATACGCGACGTAACTCGCCGCCTTACTGATCGTGAGAACAGCGGGGTACTGGATCGGCTCTCACGCGCTCACGAGCAGACGGCCGGAGCAGCCACCGCTGCCGAGCAAGGCGACGGTCGACTGGCCGACGAGCAGCTGTCGACGGTGGTTTCGTTGCTCACTGAAGCGCGTGAACTGCTGGTGAGTGGAGACCAACCTTACAGCGATGCCGCTGTTGCAGCCCTTGACCCACGGATACTGGCCGCTGTTGAGCGTGCCGAATCGGCAGTCGAGACAGCGCTCTCCTCGTGACTGTCTTAAAAAAGCCTCGGCACTCATAGGGCTCGTCACCGACAGGAGCCACCCCGTCTCAGAGCGGTGCGTTCGTCATCGGCCAGTCGACCCAACGCCCGTCATTCAAAAGACGGTTTCCATCGGGTCGACGGCCCTTTTTAAGTAGCCTGTGTTTACTAAAATCATGCCAACTGTTGAGGACACCTTCATCGAGAACCGCCACCGCGTCCAGCCCAACCACACCAACAACTACGAGACGGCCCACGGGGGAATCGTCATGAAGTGGATGGACGAGGTCGGCGCGATGGCGGCGATGCGGTTTGCGGGCGAGACCTGCGTGACCGCCAGCATCGACCAGATGAACTTCCGCCGACCGATCCCCCAGGGCGACACCGCCTTTATTCAGGCCTACGTCTTCGACCACGGCGAGACGTCCATTAAAGTCCGGCTCCGGGCCTTCCGCGAGCAACCCCGTAGCGGCGAGCGTACCCTGACCACCGAGAGCGCCTTCGTCTTCGTCGCGCTGGGCGACGACGGTAAACCGACCGCCGTCCCCGAACTCACCGTCGAGACCGACCGGGATGCCGAACTCCGGTCGGCGGCCCGCGAGTGGGCCGAAACCGAGTAATCCCTCGGCGACTAACAGCCCCTCATGACCCGGCTTGCCGTTTTCCTCACGACCTTCCTGCTTCTTTCGGCCGGAGTTGCCCCGGCGGTTGTGACCGCCGGACCCGCTACCGCTGGAACCGCACCCGTTACCGGAGCCCCACCCACTGCCGGACCCTCCCTCACCGCCGGTGTCGACTCCGGATCGCTGACGCTGACCCGGTCGCTGTCGTCGGCCCAGTCGCCATCGTCCATCCCGTCGCTGTCGCCGACCGCTTCGACACCCCAGGTAGCAAGCGATTCGGGGTCTGACTCACGGCTCGGCTGTGTCGACGGGGTTTGCCACGACGACGAACTCGGCTTCGACAAGCCGACGAATCTCACCGACGAGGAACTCGATCGGTTGGTCGACCGATCGATGGCCCGCGTCGAGTTCCTCCGCGGCGAGCAGTTCGCGTCGTCGGTCGACGTGGAGGTCCGAAGCCGTGAGTCGTTCCGCGCCGACAGCGCCCTGACCAACGCCACACGGACCGATAGCTTCGAGCAGTGGAACGATCAGGTCTGGGAGGCGCTGTTCATCGTCGGCGAAAACGAGCGGTCGGCCGAGGCGATCGATTCGACCGTCGGCGCGGCAGTCAACGGCTTTTATATGCCATCGGAGGACCAGATCGTCATCGTCTCGTCGACGCCCGACGAACCGACCGTCAGCGAGCGGACGCTGGTCCACGAACTCGTCCACGCGTGGCAGGACCAACAGTACGATCTGACGAGTTCCCAGTATCGCGCGGAGACGCAGGACGCTGATCTCGCGGTCGACGGCGTCGTCGAGGGCGAAGCGGGCTATCTCGAAGCCCGCTACGAGGAGCGCTGTGCCGCCGGCGAGTGGGACTGTCTCGACGAGCCAGCTACCGCAGGCAGCAGCAGCGACTCGCCCAGCAATCAGGGCATCCTGCTGACCCTGCTCCAGCCGTACTCCGACGGCCCGGCCTACATCCACGAGGTCAGGTCGACCGAGGGATGGGACGGCGTCGATGAGCGCGTCGCCTCGCCGCCCGAGACGACCAGCACCATCATCCACGGGCAGCCACCCGAGGCCGCGTCGCTCGCTGTCGCCAACGAGTCGACCGACGGCTGGCAGCGGTATCCCGACGAAGGCATCAGCGGCGCGGAGACCGTCGGCGAGGCCTCAATCTATGTCATGTTCTGGTATCAGGCCGCCGAGTACGGGGCCGACACGGTCGATACCGATTCGCTGAGACAGGCCACGGTCGCCTACGACCAGTACAACTACTCCGCTGCGCCCTCCGACGGCTGGGTTGGTGACAAGCTCTACCCCTACACACGCGGCGAGGATGACGGCTACGTCTGGACGATCCAATGGGAGTCAGCCCGAGATGCCACGGAGTTCGCCGAGGCCTACGGCGGGATCCTGGATGCCCACGACGCCACCGAGACCGATTCGGGTGCCTACGTCGTCTCGGAGGGGTCGTTCAGCGGGGCCTACGCGGTCGACGTGACCGACACCCGTGTCACGGTCGTCCACGCGCCCACCGAAGCGGGGCTGTTCGAACTGCGACCGTCGCTCGAACCCGCGGCGGTCGACAACGGCTGGGGTCCGACACCGCTCGAAGACGATGTTCCCGGCTTCGGTGTGGCGGCTGCGCTGGCCGCGCTGGTCGCGTTCGTCGCTGCCGGGCGACGACTGGGCTGACGGGGCCATCCCGTCTCCTTTTTGAGACAGCCACCCGAATCGGGAGCCATGACTGAGCCTACGTTCGATATCGTCCCTCCAGAAGCGATCCGTTCGGGGCGGGCCACCGACGCCTACTTCGACCGCACCGAATCGACGCTACGGGCCACGGACCGCAACCCACACGTCGCCGCCGAGGTGACCGCCGACCAGTTCCCCGACGGCGAGTTCGAACTGCTGGCGGGGATCACCGACGCCGCCGCCCTCCTGTCGGACCTGTCGGTCGACGTCGATGCCATCCCGCCGGGGCGGCTGTTCGACGGCGGCCCCGTCCTCCGGATCGAAGGGCCGTATCTGGAGTTCGCCCGGCTGGAAACCTCGCTGCTCGGGCTGCTCTCGCATGCCTCCGGCATCGCGACCGCTGCGCTCGAAGCCCGGCGGGCCGCCCCCGACTCCTCGGTGCTCTCGTTCGGCGCTCGGCATGTCCACCCCTCGCTCGCGGCGGTCGTCGAACGAAGCGCCCTTCTCGGCGGCCTCGACGGCTTTTCACATGTCGCCGCTGGCGATATCATCGGCCGGGAGGCCGGCGGGACGATGCCCCACGCGCTTCTCCTCTGTTTCGGCAAGGGCCATCAGGAGGACGCCTGGCGCGCCTTCGACGAGGCGGTCCCCGAATCCGTCCCCCGGATCGCGCTCTGTGACACCTTTAGCGACGAGAAAGACGAGGTGATCCGCGCCGCGGAGGCCCTCGGCGACCGGCTCGACGGCGTCCGGATCGACACCACCGGCTCCCGCCGCGGCGATTTCCGCCACATCATCCGCGAGGTCCGGTGGGAACTCGATACGCGCGGCCACGAGGACGTCGACGTTTTCGTCAGTGGCGGCCTCGGTCCGTCCGAGCTCCGCGAACTGCGGGATGTCGCCGACGGCTTCGGTGTCGGCGGCTATATCTCGAACGCCGACCCGGTCGATTTTGCGCTGGATATCGTCGCCGTCGACGGCGAGGCGGTCTCCAAACGCGGCAAGCTCTCTGGTATCAAATCAGTGTATAGAACCGCCGACGGCGGCCACCATGTCGGCCTCCGAGGGACCGACGCATCTGCCGACGGCGAGGCGCTCCTCGAACCGCTCGTCCGGGACGGAACCGTCGTCGATAGCTTCGACTACTCCCTAGAGACATCGATCGAACGCGCAGAACAGGACGCTTCGCTCGTCGGCTTTTAGAGCTCTTCGACGCTGCCGCCGTCGGGTCGCTCGCGGTAGACCTGGCCTTCAAATAGCGTAATCATTGTGTCGTCGTCCTGCCACGCCACCGGCGAAACATCGGCCTTCCGGCAGACCAAGGAGAGATACTTTTCTTTGCTCCAGTTCTGCTCGACTGGCAGTGTCGGATACAGCCATGCGTGTTTGTTGCCGGTGTCGATCGCCACGCCGTGGGTGCCGAGTTCGAGGTCTTCGAGTGGATCGTTCGTCAGTAGGGTGTTGCTAACGACACAGACCGAAATCGAGAGGTCGTCCAGTTCCTTCGAGCCGATCTCCGAGCCCGCCGAGTCCGCCGAGGCCGCCTGAATCGCGGCGTCGACGATCGCGTGACCGAGCTGATCGGAGCCCTGATATGCACCTGCACAGCCTCGGAGCCGACCCCGCCCGCGGGTCGACTGAACCCGGACGAACGCGCCCGTTCTCGCATAGAAGGCATCCCGCATACTGCCGGGATGCTCCCGCTGGCCGTGGAGAACATACGACTCTACTGCTTCTCGTGCGAGTTCGACTGCTCGTGCGCCGTCATCATAACTCAGCTGAACGGTCTGTGCCTCGGACATAACAGTACTCATGAGTGGGACCGACTTCAATTCTTCCCATTTGTTTAGAACAGAGTTAGGGACTGTTTTCCAGTGACCGAACGTCTTATCTGAGCCGTAGCCGTATCCTAAGAGGGTGGAGAGAGCCCGATCCCCGTGGCCGTGGTCGGCTGTAGTCAGTTCGATTACATGACCGGGGCCATGAGGAAAGTCCCCCCACCGTTCGGACAGGTGACCGGGCACAAGCCCGGAGTCGGAGACGGCTGGCGCTGAAACAGAAACGAGACCCCCTGCCTTGACCGATGAGGTGTGTGCGGCCGCCCATGGCGGTCGACAGCGCTTGCGGCCTCGCCGTGAGTGCGCGAACCGACCCGTAAGGGAAGGGAGCTAACCCACTGAGGGATGCGATGACCGAGTCATCGCTGACAGGCAGGAACGGATGGAACGGTGAATCCTCACCGGTGCAAGTCCGCGTCAGACGGTCGACCACGTCCACGTCGGGTGGACAGTCGTCCGTCGAGGTAGTCCGAACACGACGACGGACGCTCAGCCGAATGTCGGGTCGAAACAGAAGGGGGCTTACTCCTCTCAGCCCATTTGTGCGCCGAGCAGCCGCACCGCCAAACGGACGTGCTTTTAGGTACGCGGCGGTTACTAACGGAATATGATTTTCGAGAGCCTTCCGACGACACCGCGGTCGGAGGAACTCATCGACAAGGCCTTTTCACGGGCCGCCCGCTCGGGCAAGGCCAAAGGTGGCCTCGAAGCCCAGCAGTCGATGCTAACGATCGCTGTCAACATCACCTCCGACAACCTCGAGAACGTCGTCACCGCGTGGCCCGATTTCGAATACATCGACCCCTTCTACTACGAGTTAGCTGACGCCATCGTCGACGTCGACGAGCTCCGCCAGTCGCTGTCGAAAGTAACGTGGGCGAGCCGACAGATCGAGGACCTCGGCCGTGAGTACCAACCCAAACTCCGCCGGACCGACCCCGAAGTCGCCCGCAAACACCGCAAGCAGGCCTTCGCTCGGATTGCGGATATCATGAACCAGATCGAAGACGATCTCCGGGCGGTCGGCGACGCCCGCGATGCGCTCAAGAACCTCCCCGACATCCGGCCCGACGAGCCGGCAATCGTCATCGCTGGCTACCCCAACGTCGGCAAATCCTCCTTCGTCAACCACGTCACACGGGCCTCCAACGAGATCGCCGAGTATCCCTTCACCACGAGGGGCGTCCAGATCGGCCACGTCGAGCGCGACCACATCCGGTACCAACTGATCGACACGCCGGGGCTACTCGACCGACCCGAGGACGAGCGCAACGACATCGAGCGGCAGGCCGTCGGTGCCATCGAGCATCTGGCTGATACGATCCTGTTTTTCCTCGACGCCTCCGGCGACTGTGGCTACCCCCTCGATGTGCAGTTGGAGCTTCGAGACTCGGTTGCAGCCCGATTCGCCGAGCGTGATATTCCGGTGTCGACGATCTGTAACAAGAGCGACCGATCAACCGATGTCGAGGCCGACGCCTATATGAGCGTCACCAATGACGATGGCGTCGACGACGTTCTCGAACTCGCAATCGAGGCGGTCGGCTTCGAACCGGAACTCCCCTCTCGCGGCGAGTAACCTCCTCGTCGGTCACGACGTAGTCGATGTCAGCATCGTCGAGCGTCTCGATGACTTTCTGCTGGCTCCCCGCGGGGATCCTGACCTGTACGAGTCGCACGACTCACCACTCCCTGTGGTCGAGTAAAGAACTCAGTACCCCCTCGGGAGACCGTCTGCGGATCGGACACCGGGCCTCAAGAATAGAGCCGACCCAATACGGGAATTTCTGCGATCGTCTCGGCATCGATATCCTCCCAGTAGAGCCCGTCCGGTCGACGCCCAGTCGACTCGGTCTCGATGGTCCGGGTCGGCGTCACGATCAGATTCAGCGGCACGTCGTGGCGATCGGTCTCGATTCCGTCGACGAGTTGGCAGTCGTGGACGGTCGTGGCGACCGTCGTGGCGTCGTCGACGCGGTCGAACCCCCGCAGGACGGCGAACTCGAGATCGCTGTACCCCTCGCCTTTGCCGACGCGACTCCCCGCCTCGTCGACGGCGACGCTGCCGGCGACGATGAGATCGATCTGTGGCATCTCCTCGGGACCGACCGGCACCCCGTGTTTCGAACTGCCGGAGACCGTTGTCGCGGCGTCGATATCGTCGACCTCCTCGGGATCGAGCCGGAGAAACGGCTGCTCGTCGCGGAGCCGCGGCACGGCCATATACACCGTCTTCCCGTCGCGGAGGGCCTGCCTGCGGACCGGGAGCTGTGGGGCGTCGGGGTTGCATTTGAGCGTCTCTGCCTGCTTCCATGCCTCAGCGTCGGCCAGTCTGTCGGCCGCCTCGCGGTGGTTCTCGAAGTTCGGAATCCGGCCATGGGGCGGAAATGGAAACCGGGCGATCCCCTCCGTTTCGAGGAGATCCCAAATCCGCTCGCGGAGTTCGTCTTTGGTCATACACACGGACTGTTCGGCTCGTTGAAAACGGTGTCTCTCAAACCGGTGGCCGACCTGTGACGACTGCGGCGAGCCGATCTAACGTCTCTCTCCTCGCTGACTCGTTGTACGTATACCGACCTGCTGGTTCGCTCCGGTCGAACTACAAAATCTATAGAGTAGTATATAATGTCTGACCGGAACCGCAAAGAGGCAACCAAGCGAACTCGGGGTATGTCGACCAAGATCGCCTTCGTCTGTGTCCAGAACGCAGGTCGGAGCCAGATGGCCACCGCCTTCGCCGAACAGGTCCGCGCGGAACACGACGCCGAGGATGTAATCGAGATCGAAACCGGCGGCACCCAGCCGGCCGACCACGTCCACCCCGAAGTCGTCGACGTGATGCAGCAGAAAGGAATCGATCTCTCGGACCGCACGCCCAAAGAAGTCACTCCCGACGATCTGCGAGCGATGACCCTCGTGATCACGATGGGCTGTTCGGCCGAGGGCGTCTGTCCAGCCGCGTGGAACGGCGAGAGCCGCGACTGGGATCTCGACGACCCCGACGGGCAGGGTCTCGACTCGGTTCGGGAAATCCGTGACGACATCGAGGCTCGCGTTGAGGCTTTATTCGAGGAACTCCTAGCCGCCCAGTAGGATGTCGACCGAATCGAGCGGGACGAGGGGGAGAGACTGTGTCGCCGAGTCGACCGCCAGCGCGAAACTGTGCTACACCGTCCTCTGCCACGAAGGCCCCCACACCCAGTCGGCGCTCGCTGCAGAGACGGGCCTCGACCGCAAGACGGTCCAGCGGGCGATCTCGGTTCTGGTCGACTGCGGTGTCGTCCGCGAGACGGTCGATCCAACCGATGCCCGACAAAAGTGCTACCGACCGGTCACCGATCGGTGTTGAGCGGCCGGAAGCAGACACGCAAGCCGTTTAGGCGCTGGCAGTCCAACCTTCTGTATGTTCGAGGATCGCCCCGACCGCGACAGCGAGATCGTTCTCGTCGGCCGGTCGAACGTCGGCAAGTCGACGATTATGCGGGAGCTAACGGGCCACGCCGTCCCCACCGGCAAGAAACCCGGTGTCACGCGCAAACCCAACCACTTCGACTGGTCGGGCGAGAGTTTCATGTTTACCGACCTGCCGGGGTTCGGCTTCATGTCCGGCGTCGAAGGCGAGCATCAGGACGCGATTCAGACGGATATCGTCCGCTACGTGGAGGACAACGCCGATTCGATTCTGGCTGGCGTGCTCGTCGTCGACGGCAAGAGCGTTATCGACATTATCGACCGCCACAGCGAGCGGGGCAACATCCCCCACGACGTCGAGATGTTTCATTTCCTCGAAGAGCTGGATATCCCGGTCGTGGTCACGGTCAACAAGATGGACAAAGTCGACGACAAAGACGACCGACTCAACGACCTCTGTGACCGGCTCGGGCTCTTTCCCCCGTGGCAGCAGTGGGACGACGACACGATCGCGCCGATCACGGCCAAAAAGGGCCGGATCAACGCGCTCCGCGAGGTGCTGTCCCACCATCTCCACGAGGCCAAACGTGACGATCTGCTGAAATTCACGAAAAAGTAGTCGGTGACTACTGACCGTCAGTCGACGCTGACGGTCCGGACTGTGAAGACGACCGCGGCCCATAGTGACCTCCGGCTCGCAACACGACCGCAGGCTGGTCGCTGATCGGTTCCGGACTCGTCACGCTGTTGTTGACTGCACTTCTCGGCGACTCCGTCTGGTGGGGGGAAGACTGTTCGCAGTCGGGAGTTTCGTGCTCGTGATGGTGCGAACATCTATTTGGCGTCCGATCGAAGCCCGTCGGTCTGGGCCGAACGTGCCGTTTTAGGTTTCCTTTTGATCCTCTATGTGTAATGGACCGATATGTCCGAACCGTGGCAGATACTCCTGCCAACTCAGATCGACCCATCCGGGCCGTCGTCGATCGCTGATTTTGCCGAGTGTACTGGTATGGACGAATACGACAGCGTCGACACTGCCCTCGACGATATCGCCGCCTACGACGCCGTCGTCGTCAGGGTCGCCGAACTCGACTGCGATGTGATCGAGCGCGCCGAGAACCTGAGCGTGATCGCCAAACACGGCAGCGGCCTCGACAACGTCGACATCGAGGTGGCCTCCGACCACGGGATCGCGGTCTGCAACACGCCGGGGGTCAACTCCCGGTCGGTCGCCGAACACGCGATCGCCCTCCAGTTCGGCGTCCAGCGAAACCTCGCCGCTGCTGATCGACACGTCCGCGACGGCGGCTGGGATCGCTCCGCCTACACCGGCCACGAGCTGCTGGGCGATACGCTGGGGCTGGTGGGATTCGGTGCCATCGCACAGGAGACGGCAACGATCGCCCAAGGGATCGGTCAAGACGTTGTTGTTTACGATCCGTACGTTTCGGCCGACGACGTTCCTGCGGGAATCGATCAGGTCGACGATCTCACCGAACTGTTCGCCCGTTCGGATACCGTGAGCATTCACGTGCCGCTGGTCGACGGCACGCGACACGCCGTCTCGACGCCGCAGTTCGAGGCACTTGGCGACGGGGGTGTACTAATCAACACCTCTCGGGGTGGCATCGTCGACGAGGCGGCACTCTTCGAGGCTCTCGACAGCGACCTGATCGCGGCTGCCGGGCTCGACAACTTCGAACAGGAGCCGCCCGAGGCGGATGATCCGCTGCTCGATCGTGACGATGTGCTCCTCACGCCACACGTCGGTGGTGTCACGTACAACGCCTTAGCCCGCATGAGTCGCGCGGCCGCAGCGAACATCCGGACCGTCTACGAGGGCGAACTGCCGGAGTCGACGGTGAACCGCGAGGCGCTTGACCGACAGATCGAACAGTAGCCACTGGGACAACGGTCGACTCGTCGATAACACCCTGTTGGTGTTGTAATCCCTGTCGTGAGTGTTGGGAGAGATTCACCGTTGTGGGGGGCTTCATATGACCCGGTGGATACGTTCCACGTATGCGAGTTGCTCGCGCTCAAACACCAGACGGAATCGTCACGGGTACCTACAGGGATGGAACACTCGAAACAGAGACAGACGTGTATGATCTCGATGGTGATAGTGTTCTTCTGGCCCCTGTCCCTCCCACGACGATGTACTGTGTCGGTCGGAACTACGCAGCAACGCTCGACCAGATGGAGTATGAGCGCCCGACTGAGCCCGATTTCTTCATCAAACCGCCCGTGTCAACACACCCGCCTGAGACCCCGATTCCGTATCCTTCCTTTTCGGATGAACTCACGTATGCCGGTGAACTCGCGGCCGTCGTCGACAAACACTGTGAGAACGTCGCCGAGGATGACGTCGACGACATCCTCCGTGGGTACACGATTCTGAACGACGTGGATGCACTCGACCAGTCCGGACGAACAGCACGGAAAGCCTTCAACGGGTCGGGCCCGCTTGGCCCGTGGATCGAGACGGATCTCGACCCGGTTGGACTCGATATGCAAACGATGATCAACGGCGAAGAACGACAGCGCTCCAATACCGACTTGATGTTGTTCAAACCCCGGGAAGTCATCTCTTTTCTGTCCGAGCGTTTCACCCTCCAGCCGGGCGATATCATCGCCTTTGGAAGCCCAGCAAACCCGGGTCTGATTCAGCCCGGTGACGAGATCGAGATCTCGTATGACGGGATCGGTACGCTCCGGAACACTGTCGGCGAACCAGTGGTCAACAACGGTTGACAACCTCCCCGCCCTGAACAGCGAAGTTTCAGCTTCGCAATTCCGAGACAAGAGACCGTCGTGGCTGTCGAAGTCACAGCCTCCTGTTCGGTCGGCTGGTCCGTGTCCAGACCCAGCGGGAACTTACCGTGCTGTTTGTCGGGTCACCGTCGGTCGACCTTCAGGCGGCGTGTGACTCCGAGCGTACTCGCCCGGTCGACATCGAGGTCGCCACCGATAGTCGAGTGGCCATCCAGCGGCTCATAGCCGCCAGTGAATCACCGACAGAGTACACACGGCCCGATCTCGTCTTGCGACAGTGTGACTTCGAACTACCCGACGGGATGACGGTCCTCGACGCGATCACATCCAGTCCGCGCCTCAGAGCGACGCCGGTCGTTGTCCTCGATCCCGACGACACTGCCACTACGTGGACCTACCGGCCCGGCGGGAACGCACACGTTAGCACACCAGGTACCATCGAGGAGTACGTCGACTCCGTTCGATCACCCGGTTCTGGTTCGGGTGGGCACAGTACCCGGCAGAGTCCTTATATTCTGATACGTAGAACAATGAGTATGACCGATTCTCACGCGCGCGAGACACCGGTGGTACCGGACTCGCTTCTCGACAGCGTTTCGCTGCTCTCGAAGAAGTGGCATCCGGCTCTCGTTCGCTGTCTGTCGGCCACCGATGGCCAGGGGTTCAGTGACCTCGAACGTCGACTCGATGGCGTCTCGGCGAAAGTGCTGACCGACGCGCTGGAAGAACTCCGGGAGTACGAAATCATCGAGCGCCGGGAGGTCAGCCAGAGCCCACTGCGGGTCAACTACACGCTGACCGAACGGGGCCACGAATTCGACGCCGTGATCGAATCGCTTGCCGACTGGGGCGAAACCTATCTCGCCGAGCCGGAGACCGAACAGGTCGTGTTAGTTGCCGACGACAACAGGCGCGTCAACACGATGCATACCGCATGGTTGGAGGACGACTACACCGTCCGGACGGCCAGCGATGGCGAAGAGACGCTCCGCAGTCTCGATGCCGATGTCGGTGTCGTTGTCCTCGATCGACGAATGCCGGGGCTCTCCGGCGGCGAGGTTCTCGACTGGATCCGGTCTCAGCGGTACGACATTCGCGTTGTCATGGTGACCTCCGAGGACGTCGACCTCGACGTTCTCGATATGGGGTTCGACGAGTATCTCACCAAACCCGTTCGCCGGGACGAACTGCAATCGGTGGTTTCGGAGCTCTTCGAGCGCCGGGCCTACAGTACGGACCTGCAAGAGTATCTCGGGCTCCAGTCGAAGCTCGGACTGCTGCGAGCCCAGTACCCCGATGACACACTCGAAACACACGAACTGTATCAACGCCTCCGGAGCCGACTCGACGAACTCGAAGCCAGCGGCGGGCCGTTCGAGGAGGTCGACGCCGAAACGCTCGAACGCGCCGCCGTTGGGAGCCTCCAATGAGCACTGAACCGAACACGCACGCACTCGGCGGGACCTCTGCCGAGGCTGTCATGGGTCGTGTCGACGAGGCGATCTGTGCGTTCGACGACGACTGGCAGATCACGTTCGTCAACGATCAGGCGGCGGCGATGCTGGAGTACGCACCCGCCGAACTGCTCGGCCGGGACATCTGGACGGTGGCCCCCACTCTTGATGAAACGGCCATCGGCGACCGGCTCCGGGAAGCGATGTCGACGGGGACGCCGACCCGGTTCGAACGCTACAACGAGGAACGCGAACGCTGGTTCAAAATCCGCATCTACCCCGACAGCGAGGGTGTGACAGCGTGTTTCAATGATATCACCGACGAACGCGGCACGCAACTCGAGTTACAGCGGCAGCGTCGGCTCTTCGAGGCCGTCTTCGAGGAGACCGAAGACGCCCTTGTCGTCGCCGACACCGACCGTCGGATCACCGATTTCAATCCCGCGGCCGAACAGCTGTTCGGCTACGACGCCAGCGAGGTGATCGGCGAGACTACACGCCTGTTGTATGCGGATGCCGACGAGTATGATCGCCAGGGAGACCAGCGGTTCAACGAAGACGCCCCCATGCATGAGGAAACGTATCTGGTCGAGTACGAACGGGCCGACGGCACGACGTTTGTCGGCGAGACACTCGGGACCTCGCTCAAGCGGTCGGACGGCGAGACGCTGGCCTTCCTCGGCTCGATCAGAGACGCCAGCGCACGGATCGAGTACGAACAAACGCTCAAAGCCCACAACGACGCCCTCCAGACGTTCCACGATATTTCGACTGACGACGATTGGGCGGTCGACGAGCGGATCGGTGCGGTGCTTGAACTCGGCTGTGAGCATTTAGGGCTCGATATCGGGATTCTCTCGGCGATCGAGGACACCGAGTACACCGTCGAACAGGCCAATGCCCCCGACGGTAGCATTCAGTCGGGCGAGCAGTTCGATCTCGAGGAGACGTTTTGTGATCGCGTTGTCGACAACGAGGAACTCGTGGCTGTGACCGACGCCGGAAGCAGCGAACTGGCCGAGCACCCAGCCTACGAGCTACTGGGCCTCGAATCGTACATCGGGACGCCGGTTGTCGTCGACGGCGAGCAGTACGGTACACTGAATTTCTCGCAGCCAGCCGCCCGCAAGCGCCCGTTCACCGAGAGTGAACGAACCCTTGTGCGCCTCTTCGCCCAGTGGGTCGGCAAGGAACTGAGTCGAGAGCAGAACAAACAGCGGGCGGCCGCAAACCGGGCTCGACTCCGACAGATCATCGATCTGTTGCCACAGTTGGTATTCGCCAAGGATCGGGACAACGAGTACATCCTGGCGAACCAGGCGATCGCCGACGCCTACGGGTCGACTGTCGACGAGGTCGAAGGCTCGACCGACGCCGATTTCGTCTCCTCGGCAGCCGAAGCCGAACAGTTCAGACAGGACGATCTCGCCGTGCTGGACTCCGGGGAGCCGAAACACATCCCTGAGGAGCCACTGACGAAAGCCGACGGCGAGACGGTGATGCTACAGACGATCAAGATCCCGTACGATCCGGTCGACCACGATGTTGAGGCGGTGTTGGGTGTTGCCACCGATATCACCGAGATGACCGAACAGCGGCAGAAACTCGAAGAGACATCACAGCGACTCACCCTTGCCTTGGAGGCGACGAACGCGGGCGTCTGGGAGCTGAATCTGGAGACGAAGGAAGTAGTCTGGACCGAATCCATGGAACAACTGTTCGGTCTCGACCCCGACACGTCCGACGGATCCTACGCGGAGTTCGTCGACCTCGTCCACCCCGATGATGTCCCTGCGGTACAGGAATCACTCGAAACGACAACCGAGGACGGCGACACGCTGCAGGTCGAGTACCGCATCGAGCAGGACGATGGGACGTACATGTGGGTCGAAGCCCGTGCCGAACTGATTGCTGGCGAAAATACAGCGCGTCGACTGGTCGGGATCGCGACCGATATCACCGACCGCAAGGAGCGAACCGCCGAAATCGAACTCCAGTCGGCGGCCATGGAGGTGGCGATGGACGGGATCGCCATTCTCGATGACGACGAGTACGTGTATATGAATCAGGCCCACGCCGATATTTTCGACTACGACCCCGAGGAACTGCTCGGCCGCAAGTGGCGTGACCTCTATAGCGACGACGAGATCGAACGGCTGGAAGCTGAGGTGTTCCCAGAACTCGCCGACACCGGGTCGTGGCGTGGCGAAACCATCGGTGAGAAACAGGACGGTACCCCTGTCACGCAGGATCTCGGCCTCGCGCTTCTGGACGGCGGCGAGTTGATCTGTACGAACCGAGATATTACCGCCCAAAAACAACGGGAGCAGGAACTCAAACAGCAACGAAGCCAGATTCGGGCACTGTTCGATAACTCTCCGGACAGTATTATAATTCACGATGCCGACGGAGCCGTGCTTGATGTCAACGAAACCACCACTGACGCCCTGGGATACGACCGGGAGTCGCTCATGTCGATGAACGTCGCCGAGTTCGAGGCAGGGATCGACCGCTCGGAACTCGTCGCTATCTGGGCTGCAATGGAGCCAAACGCGACACTCAAAGTCGAGGGCGAACACTGTCGACAGAACGGCGAGACGTTCCCCGTCGAGGTGTGGGTGAACAAGGTCGATGTCGATGGCAACGCCCGATACATCGCTGTGTCTCGGGATACAACCGAGCGGAAACAGCGCGAGGCGAAACTCCGCAAAGTGAAAGAACGACTCGATCTGGCCGTCAAAGGGGCGAACCTCGGCGTCTGGGACTGGAATGTGGAGACCGATGCCGTCACGTTCAACGACCAGTGGGCGTCGATGCTGGGCTTCTCGCTGGACGAACTCGAACCGCGACTCGAAACGTGGGAAGACCGCATCCACCCTGCGGACATGCCGGACGTTGAAGCTGCACTCAACGCGCATCTCTCCGGTGACGCCGAGTTCTACGACTCTGAGCACCGGATGCAGACCAAGGGCGGCGAGTGGCGCTGGATGCGGGACGTCGGGAAGGTCGTCGACCGTACCGACGACGGCGCTCCACGGCGAGCTGTTGGAATCCATCTCGATATCACTGAGGAAAAGAAGTCGAAACTGGATCTCGAAGAGGAACGGGATATGTTCGCCGAGGGGCCAGCGGTCGTCTTCAAATGGGAGAACGACGAGGGCTGGCCCGTCGAATACGTCTCGGAGAACGTCGCCGAGACGTTCGGTTACACCCCCGAACAGCTCACGTCCGGAGCGGTCCCGTACACCGACCTGATTCACGACGACGACCTCGAACGCGTCGTCACCGAGGTCGAAAAACAGGCCGACGAGGCGACAGAGCGGTTCAGTCACGATCCCTACCGGATGGTCACGGCCGACGGAGACGTCCGGTGGGTCACCGACAACACGAAGCTCCTCCGCACCGACGGCGAGATCACGCACTATCTCGGCTACCTGATCGACATTACCGAACAGAAACGACTCGAAGGATCGCTTCGGGAGAGCGAACAGTCGCTTCAAGAACTCACCAGTATCGCCTCGGATACCGACCGTGAGTTCGAGGCCAAACTCACGGCCCTGCTGGAACTCGGGGCCGAACGACTCGGGCTCCCGTACGGCTTTTTGAACCGTATCGACGAGGACGCACAACACGTCGTCCAGGCTGTTGGCGATCACCCCGAACTCCAGACGGGGGCCTCGGCTCCGAAATCACAGTCCTACTGCCGGAAGACCATCGAGCAGTCGACGCCACTGAGCGTCCAAAACGCCGTTGCCGAGGGGTGGAAAGGCGATCCAGCCTACGAACGGTTCGATCTCGGCTGTTATATCGGTGGGCGTGTCACTGTCGACGACAGTCTCTACGGGTCACTCTGTTTTGCCGGCCAACAGGGTCGTGACCACGAGTTTACCGACACAGAACGCACGTTTGTGGAACTACTGGTCCAGTGGATCAGCCACGAGCTTTCGAGGGCGGCCGTCGAGACGAAACTCCGCCAGATCAACGAGACGGGACAGCAGTTCATGTCGGTCCCCTCGAGAGAGCAGATCGCGTCACTTGCCATCGAAAGTGCCGAGTCGATTTTGGAGGTATCGACAATCGGCCTCTGGTGGTACGACGAAGAACGCGACGAACTCGTTCCCGAGCGGATGACCGAAGCGGCCACCGAATACGTCCCCGAGCAGCCGGTCTTCGAGCGGGGAGCGGCACTCGCGTGGGAGGCCTTCGACACCGGCGAGGTACGGGTGTATGACGATCTCGGTGCCGTCGACAGCATGTACAACGAAAAGACGGTGTTTAACTCCGAAACCATCGTGCCGCTGGGGTCGCATGGAATCTTGTGTGCGGGGTCGGTCGACTACCAGTCGTTCTCCGAGACGGAGATAAGTCTCCTAGAAGTGCTGTCGTCGACCGTCGAGGCCGCCCTCGCCCGTGCGGAACGCGAAACGGAGCTTCGGGAAACCCAAGCCGCACTCAAGCAGTCAAACGAGGAACTCGAACAGTTCGCCTATGCGGCCTCCCACGACTTACAGGAGCCGCTGCGGACGGTCTCGAGCTATCTCACGCTGCTGGAACGACGGTACGGCGAGGAGCTTGACGGCGACGCCACCGAGTTCATCGAGTTTGCGGTCGATGGGGCCGACCGGATGCGAAACATGATTCAGGCGCTGTTGGCCTACTCGCGGGTCGACACCCGTGGCAGCTCCTTCGAGCCAGTCGGGGTCGCGGAGCTCTTCGAGCGCGTCACCGACGATCTCAGCATCAAGATCGCCGAAACCGATGGGACCGTCTCGATACCGTCGACTGCGGCCACCGTCAGGGGCGATCCAAGCCAACTCGCCCAACTGTTCCAGAACCTCATCGACAACGGCATCAAGTACAACACTGGCCAGCCGGTAGTCGAGGTCTCGGTACGTCATCACGACGGGATGGTCAGCTTCGAGGTTACGGACAACGGGATCGGCATCGAACCCGACCAGCTAGACGGAATCTTCGAGGTGTTCCAGCGGCTCCACACCCGCGAGGAGTTCGACGGCACCGGCATCGGGCTGTCGATCTGCCGAAAGATCGTCGACCGTCACGGCGGCGACATCGAGGTGCAGTCCCAACCGGGCGAGGGATCAACGTTCACGATCACGCTTCCGGAAGAAGGAGCGTCCGATGCATAACGCAGCCTCTGATAAATCGACTCCCCGGGTATTCGTTGTCGAGGACAACCCGGCGGACGTCCGGTTAGTCAGGGAGGGGATCGACGCCACGGAGATGGAGGTCTCGGTGACGGTGATCAACAGCGGTCGACAGGCAGCCGAACACCTGACGACCATCGAAGCCGACTGTCCAGAGGACCACCCGGATTTAATACTACTAGATCTGAACCTTCCGGGTAAGTCGGGGTTCGACCTCCTTGAGACGGTCCACACCGAGACCGTGTTTCCGGACGTTCCCATCGTCGTTGTCTCGAGTTCGGAGAATCCGGAGGATATCAACCGCGTCTACGAACAGTCGGCAAACGCCTATGTGATGAAGCCAGCAGATCCCGACGACTATATCGGGATGATCGACGATACCGTCGACTTCTGGATTGCGACTGCCACACTATGAACCAATGACTAACACAGCACTCACACGCGTCCTCCTCGTCGAGGACAACCCGGCCGATGCCCGCTTGATAACGGAGTATTTCGCCGAACAATCGTGGCCGAACATCGAGGCCGATGCCCCGCCGGTCGACCACGTCGAGCGGCTTTCGGAGGCCCGTGACGCGCTCACCGAGGACGTTGATGTTGTCCTCCTGGATCTCGACTTGCCGGACAGCTCCGGCGTTGAGACGCTCGACGAGGTGCTTGCGGTCGGTGCCCCTGTGCCGGTCGTCGTCATGACCGGCCTCGACGACGAACGCGTGGGGGTCGATGCGGTCGAACACGGTGCCCAAGACTACCTCATCAAGGACGACGTGACACCCCGACTGCTTCAACAGACGCTCCGGTATGCGATCCACCGGGAACAACAGCAACAGGAGCTCCGGCAACGGAACGCTGAGCTGGCCCTGTTGAACCAGGTTGTTCGCCATGATATCCGCAACGATGTTGCCGTTATTTTGGGCTGGGGCTACGGGCTCGAAGCCCACGTCGACGAGGAGGACCAGACCTATCTCGACCGGATGTTGAACGCGGGCGAACACATTACCAACATCACCGAGACAGTCGGTGACTTCCTCGATGTGCTCGAAGTCGGCAGCGAGCCGGAACTCCATCCGGTCGACCTCGAAAGCGTCCTGACGAACGAAGTCGACAAGGCCCGGTCGGCCCACGACGCGGCAACGATCTCCGTTGAGGGCGACCTCCACGGGGGACTCGAAGTCGTCGCCACGGACCTGCTGTCGTCGGTGTTTCGAAACCTGCTGAACAATGCCGTCTCTCACAACGACAAGCCGGAACCGGAGATCATCGTCATCGTCGAGGACAACGACGAGACCGTTTCGGTGGCGATCGCGGACAACGGCCCGGGGGTTCCGGACAGTCAGAAAGACGAGATCTTCGGCCGCGATGAGATGGGACTCGAAAGCTCCGGCTCCGGGATCGGCCTGTATCTCGTCGACACACTCGTCGAGATGTACAACGGCTCGGTCAGCCTCGAAGACAGAGCAGAACGGAGTTTCGCAAGCAGCCGGACGCAGTCCGCCGACAACGATCCCGAGGGGAGTGTGTTTACCGTTACTCTTCGGACGTAGCAACCCGCCCCTATTCGTTGTTTCAGACAGTTCTGCGTCCCCATTCGTTGGTCGACGCCTACGTACGTGTGAGCGAAAGACGGTGGCTCAGTGTGAGACCTCGTCACAAGGGGCTCGGAGGGGGCAACACGAGATCTATTAATAGATTACATTGCCCGAATATGACGATACAGTTGCAAGATGTAGCTACGAATTATCGAAATAGGAGATTGTCGCGGTGGTAACGCGATCAGTGAACTCATCTGTAACAGAACCTTGGGTACCAACGACATGGAGGCTGTCCTTGAGAGTCGCCACCGTCCACGGTAAGACGTAACTCTGCTGGCCCGGTTCGCCACGTACCCACGCTTCAGTCGGGAGGGTAATGCTCCCCGGATGATGTGATTGTGTTGTGAATGCCACGGCAATCGATTCTTTCTCTGGATACGGCATCCGCTCATCGGAGACGACCAACCACGGTCGTGGGTTTCCGCCATCAGTTTTGAACGGATCGGGTGCCCACACGACCGTTCCTCGATCTACCACCGACGATCACTCGCTCCGGTCACTGTCGGTTGGGTCACTGTCGGTTGGGTCACTGTCAATGGGGTCGACTGCGGTCTCCATCCAGGAGTCGACGTCTTCATCCGAGAATCCGCCATCGAGATCGTCGGCTGTCACAGCACCGTGGAGGCCAGCCGA
>Ga0207753_1000082_pt1 | contig 36717 bp, 33 predicted proteins | sample PonA233FremontCA_2_FD_187273 | JGI IMG/M metagenome (GOLD analysis project Ga0207753, IMG submission 187273) | Salt pond sediment microbial community from Fremont, CA, USA - Pond A23 Sediment 3 (SPAdes) | ecosystem: Environmental > Aquatic > Non-marine Saline and Alkaline > Saline | place: USA... | reverse complement strand
CGCCCGTCGCCGGCACGACCATATCGGCGGTCTCGAGCGCTCCACGGACCGACACCACCAGCGACGCGTCGACGCCGACGTCCGAGAGCCGCTCGTGACACTGCTGGACGGCCTCGGCGCCCCGCCGGCTGGCCGGCGTGATCACCGCGACGGTGTCGGCGGCGTGGACCGCCGCGACCGCGTGGTTCGACGCGATCGGCGGCGCGTCCACGAGCACGTGATCGAACCGTTCGGCCGCGGTCGAGATCCGCGCTTCGAGCCGCTGGGCGGCCGCGGCGGACTTCGCCCGCGCGATCCGTTCGAACGGCGCGCGGGCCGGACAGACGTCGACCCGTCCGGGGACCTCCCTCCCCGGATCGAACGGGTACACCCCCGTCGAGAGGTCGGCCCCCGTCGCGTCGGTGACGAGGGCCGTGACGTCGGGATCGATCCGCCCGGGCACGTAGTCGGCGAGCCCCTGGGTCGCGAACGCGGCGTCGAGGACGGCCACCGCCCGGCCCTCGGCCGCGAGCGCCGACGCCACCTCGATCGTCGTCCGGGTCGTCCCCGCGCCGCCGGCCGCACCGACGAACGCCGCGACGCTCCCTGCACCACTCCGCGCCGGATCCGAACCTGTCTCCCCCATACGCGACGTGGCCGCGTACTGGGATTTAAACCGTCTGATCGCTGCCGCCGGGACGGCTGGGTCGGCGGTCACACCGACGGGGGTCGGTCACGTCGACCGGTATCACTCGCCGATGATCGCGTCGGCGATGTCGTCGAGTTCCGCGTCGGAGAGGTCCGGACGGCCTCCCGCGACCGCGTGGATCGGGCCGCCGCCGTCGCCCTCGAACCGCGGGACGATGTGGACGTGGGCGTGCGGGACCTCCTGGCCCGCCGCCTCGCCGTCGTTGACCCCGACGGTGACCGCGTCGGCGTCGACCGCGGCCTCGACGTCCGGGACCAACTCCTGGACCGCCGCCCACACTGCGGCGGCCTCGTCGGCGGGAACGTCGCCGAGCCGCTCGTGTGGCTGCTTCGGGACGACCAGGGTGTGGCCGGGGGCGAGCGGGTTGGCGTCGAGGAACGCCGCGACCGTGTCGGTCTCGTAGACGATGCGCGCCGGGATCTCCCCGGCGACGATCCGCTCGAAGATGGTCGGGTCGTCGCTCATACCCGGAGGAAGGGACGAATCGCCAAAGTACGTTCGGGTGCCGGTCGACCCGCCGCCCCGCGCTACGCCTCGACCGCGTCGACCGCGGTGGCGACGATCGGCGCGACCGAGACCGCGCTCACGTCGCCCTCGACGGTGTCAGTGCCGATGATCCGCTCGATTCCGGCGCGTTCGAGCTTGGTCCGGGCGTTCCGCGCGAGCAGCGGGTGGACGCACGCCGCGAACACGCGGTCGGCGCCGTCGGCGCGGAGGTGCGCGACCGCCTCGCTCATGGTCGACCCCGTCGCGACGATGTCGTCGACGAGCACCACGTCGCGGCCGCCGGCGTCGGCGTCGCTCGGGGAGACCTCCACCTCGGTTCCGGAGTGACGGGTCTTCTCGAAGAAGTCGACGTCGCCCGCGCCGTAGGCGTCGCGGGCCGCCTCCGCCAGCCCGACCGCGCCGGCGTCGGGCGACAGGAACAGCGGCGCGGTCAGCCCCTCCGGCAGCGGTTCCGCCAGCCGCCCCGCGGCGTCGCAGACGGCCACGTGGCCGTCGAAGAAGTCGGTGACCGAGGGCTCGTGGGGGTTCACCAGCACGACCCGGTCCGCCCCGGTGGAGATCGCCCGCGCCATCGCCCGCGCCGAGACCGGCTGCCCCGGCTCGAACGCCCGGTCCTGGCGGGCGTACCCCATGTACGGGACGACGGTCACGACCTCCTCGGCGCCCGCCTCCCGGACGGCGTCCTGGAGCTGGAGGAGTTCGACCCACGCGTCGTTGGTGTCGGTGGTCGCGACCACCACCGCCCGGTCGGCGTCGAACCCCGGAACGGCCACGAGCGTCTCGCCGTCGGGGAAGCGGTCGTACTCCACGGCCGCAAGCGGTTCGTCGAGTTCGGCTGCGAGCCTCGCCGCGAGCGCCTGCGAGGCCACACCGGGTACGATCATACCGGCTTCTCACGACCCGCAGTAAAACCCCTTTCCGTCCGGGTCGCACGCTCGCCGCCCGACGGTGCCGACGCCGCCGACCGCGCTCCCGGCGGGGAGATCGCGGCGTCACACCGCGGCGGCCGCGACGTCGCCGACGCCCAGGCTCCGGTCCCGCCACTCGCCACCCGGGAGCCGCACCGCGATCCGTCCCGCCTCCGTGACCGCGTACGCGGCCTCGACGCCGTGAGCCACGGCCGCGACCTCGGCGTCGAACGGGAGTCCGGCCGCGACCCACGCGCCGGCGTCGGACTCGCGGACGTAGAGGTCGCCGCCGCAGACCGCGAGCCCGCGACCCCCGGCGGCGTCGACCGCGGTGGCTGGCTCGGGGCGCACGTCCATCCATCCGTTTCCCAGCTTGTACAGCCCCGCGCCCGTAGCCACCAGCGGCTCGCTGTCGACGTCGCGGGCGTCGTCGAGTCCGACGGGCCGGAGCCCCGAGGCGCCGGCCTGATACGCTCCGTCCGCGGCGGCGACGAAGTCGCCGTCGATCCCCCGGACCGCGCCGGCGGTCCCGAGTTCGGCCCACGCCCCGGTCTCGACACCCTCACCCTCCCCGGTCCCGCCATCGTCGTCGACGTCGTAGCTGGCCACGCGTCCGTCGCCGTCGCCCGCGAGCAGCGTCCCGTCGCGGAACCCGACCGCGGTCGCGGGGCCGAACCCCGCGGGCGCGAACGACGGATCGCCCGCCGAGCCGGACGCGGCGTCGTCCGTCCGGCGGTCACACAGCACCACGTCCTCGTCGGTCGCGGCGGCCACGAGCGGACCTGCGGTCGCCACGTCGCGGGCGCGACACCGGTGGCGGACGCCGAACTCGCCGATCAGGTCGTCGGACACCGAGACCGACACGACCCCGAGCCCGCTCGCGAGGTAGACGGTCTCGACCCCGCTCGTCTCGGTGTACACCCGCTTCTCGTCGATCGTTGGCATACGCGGCGTTCGTCGGGCCGGGGCAAAAACCGTGCGGCGGGGGCTACAGAAACTCCCGGACCTCGGAGTACCACATGCGGTGGTGGTCAACCTCGCCGATCCGCTCGGCGATCGCGACCGCGAGCACGTGCCAGCACCGGTCGTCGGGGTCGTCGGGATCGAGGTTGTAGGCGCTGTCCTTGCAGGTGCACCCGCCCGCCTCGACGACGTACTCGTCTTCGTGACCCACCACGACGGTGAAGTCCCGGTACTGCTTCACCCGCCCCTCGGAGACCGCCTCGATCGCCCGGCCGCCGCGGTCGTCGTGGCGCGACAGCACGGCGTCGACCGCCCCGGGCGTCAGCTCCCCGGCGTCGGCAAGCTCCCGGAGCCACGCGGTCTCGGCGTCGCTCCCCGTCACCGTCGGCACGGCGTACCCGTCCCGCCCCGGGTCGGTGTCGCCGGCGGGGCGACCCGGATCGTCGGAGTCGGGACCACGCGCGGACGCGTCGGCTCCGTCGGCCGCCTCCGTCGAGGTCCCGCGGCTGCCGCTGCCCTCCGCAGCATCGGGCGCCTCCCCCGATCCGGGGTCGTCCGGCGGGTCGCCGTCGCCGTGGCTCACGCCCGCCGGTTGCCCCGGCGCGGACAAAACGCCACCGGTACCCCGGGAGCGGAACGCCCCCGACAGCGCACCGTGTGGCTTTTCGCCGCGGGGGACTCCAGCCGGGGTATGGACGTTCGCGAAGGCGGCGTCGAGGTCTCGGTCCCGGACGCCCGCGACGGCGCCGGCGAGGGCACCGGCGACGGCGTGTTCTACAACCCGACCCAGGAACTCAACCGTGACATCACCGTGGCGGCGCTCCGAGCGTACGCCGAGCGGGAACCGCGCGCGAGCACGTACCTCGACGCGATGGCGGCCAGCGGCGTCCGCGGAGTCCGCGCCGCGGCCGCGGGGTTCGACGTGACGTGTGCCGACGTCGACCCGGACGCGGTGGCGTTGGCCCGCCGGAACCTCGCTCGCAACGACCTCGCGGGCGACGCGGTGCAGCGCGACGTCAACGCCCTCCTCCACGAGTCGGCGACGGTGTTCGACGTCGTCGACCTGGACCCGTTCGGCACGCCGATCCCCTTCGCCGACGCCACGTTCGCGAACGCCCGCAGCCTGGTGTGCGTCACCGCCACCGACACCGCGCCGCTGTGTGGCGCCCACCGGAACTCCGGGATCCGCACGTACTCCACGCTCCCACGGAACACCGAATACCACCCCGAGATGGGGCTTCGCGTCCTGCTGTCGGCGCTGATACGGACCGCCGCCCGCTACGACACCGCCGCGGTTCCGATCCTCTCGCACGTCACGCGCCACTACGCGCGGACGTATCTCCAACTCGACGCCCGCGCGACCAGCGCCGACGACCTGCTCGAGGAGCTGGGGTACGTCCACCACTGCGAGGACTGCCTCCGCCGGACCCACGAGCGCGGCCTCGTCGCCCACCCCCCCGAGGCGTGTGACGCCTGCGGCGGCGAGCGGGTGCTGACCGCGGGCCCGATCTACCTCGGCGCGGTGGCGGACCCCGAGTTCGCCCGCACGACCCGCGGCCACGTCACCGACGAGATGGGCGAAGCCGCCCGGGCCCGCCGGCTGCTGGACGCCGTGGCGTCCGAACTCGACACCCCCACCCACTACGACCAACACCGGCTGTGCAAGCTGTGGAGCCGGTCGGCCGCCGGGATGGACGAGTTCGTCGCTGCGCTCCGCGAGTCCGGGTTTCGGGCGACTCGCGCCCACTACGCCGGGACCGCGTTCAAGACCGACGCGACCGTCGGAGAGATCCGTGCCGCGACCGACGGGTGAGCCGACGCCGGCCGCATCACCCACACTCTTGTGTCGTTCCGTCCAACCGGTCGTGTGAGCGCTCCGAGCTTCCGTCCGGTCGCCCGTTCCGTCGTCGAGACCGTCCGCGACCACGACGTGACCTTCCTGGCGGCGGGGATCTCCTACTACGTCCTGGTCTCGCTGGTCCCGCTGTTCACGCTCGCGGTCGTGGTCGCGACCGCCGTCGGCGGCGCGGACTTTGCGGCCCGGGTGCAGTCGATCGCGGGGGCGTACCTCCTCCCGACGGGGTCCGACCTGGTCGCCGACGCCCTGGAGAACCGCGCCGGACAGGGGGCGCTGTCGGCGGTCAGCCTGACTGTCACTCTGTGGGGCGCGCTGAAGCTGTTCCGCGGGGTCGACGTGGCGTTCGCTCGGATCTACGGCTACCCGGTGAGCCCGATCCTCCGACAGCTCTCCGACGGGATCGTCGCGCTCGTGACCCTCGGCGCCGCGGTCGTGGGCGTCGCGGTCGCGACGGCGGTCGTCGCCGTGGTCGACGTGCCGTTCGTCGGGGTCGTCGGCCCGCTCCTGCTTGTATTCTTCCTGGTGCTCGCCTTCCTGCCGCTGTACGCCGTGATTCCGGACGTGTCGGTGCCGCTCCGGGGCGCACTTCCGGGGGCGGTCCTCGCCGCGGTCGGGTGGGCCGGGCTGAGCGCGGGGTTCGGCGTCTACACCCGGAGCGTGACCGGGGTCGCGGGCGCGCTCGGCGGCGTCCTCCTCCTGGTCACGTGGTTCTACGTCTCGGGCATCCTGGTGCTGACCGGCGCGGCGCTCAACGCCGTCCTCGCGGGGCGGCTCACGCCGACGGCCGACGGTCCGACGGCCGGCCGCGACGGCAGCGGGCCGCGGGATCAGGGCCCGCGGGTCCAACAGCCGCGAGGTCGAGACCGGCAGGTACAACAGCCGCGGGGTCGAGACTTCGACCGAACGATGAGCGCGGACGACGCGACGACGGCCGACGACGCCGCCGGCGACTCGGCGGGCGGCGCGGGCGGCGCGCCCGACGGCGCCGGGACCGAGATCGACCCCCGCGGGGCGCCCGACATCGAGGGACTCGACCGTCGGGTCGAGGAGTTGCGCGCGGAGCTCGAATCGTTCGAAGACGACATCGAAGCCCGCACGGTCGATCGCCCGACGCTCAAAGCCGACCTGGAGCGGTACGTTCGCGGCCGCCTCCGGCGCGGGAAGGCGCGAGGATGGGGGCCGTACCTGGTGTTGCTCTACGGTACTGTGGCAACGATCTCGGCGTTTTACTTCCTCGACGACGACCTGCTCGCGGTGGCCGCCATGGTGATCATCTACCTCTCGACGCTCGGGCTCTACACCCTCTTCGTGGCGTTCGGCGTCGGGCTGAACGCCCTCGGCGTCCCCGGCCGGTTCGTCGACTGGATCCGGGACCGGCGGTCCTGATACCCACCGCCGCGAACGGAAGCCCGCCTCTCCAGCGGGCGGTACGGACGACGGCTGTCGCGCGGCCGTCCGCACCCACACGGCCGCCGCGGTCCCGCACCTATCCCCACCGCGGTCCCGCACCTATTTGTCCCTCCGACGGTGACCACCGGGAAGATGACACACCCCGCGACTCCGTTGGCCTCCCGCGGCGTCGGCGAGGTCGCGGTCGCCGAGTCGCTCCCCGAGGTCGTCGTCACGATCTTCGGGCTTCTCACCCACCTCGGCAACCCGTATCTCCTTCTCCTGTGCGTCGCGGTCGCGTACCTGTACGCCGACCGCGTGGGGATCTCCCGCGAGGGCGCGGGGTTCGCGCTGGGGCTCGGGCTGTGTGCGATCGGGCTGGTGCTCGGGCTGAAGCACGTCTTCGGGCTCCCCCGCCCGCCCATCTCCCCGCGCGGCGACCTGGGCTTCCCCAGCGGCCACGCCCTCGGGTCGACCGCCTTCTGGGGCGGCGTCGCGGTCCTCGCCGACCGGTGGCGGTGGCGGCGACGGCTCGCGGCCGCGGCCGCCGTGATCGTGGTCGTGTCGGCGTCGCGGGTCCTCATCGGCGTCCACTACCTCGCCGACGTCGTCGCGGGCGTCGCGATCGGGGTCACGCTGCTGGCCGTCGCGTTCGGGCTCGGGCCGGGGGTCTCGGCCGACGGGGAGACGGGGGCGCTGGCCCGCCCGACGCACCGCCACGTCGCCGCGCTGTTCGCGGTCGCGCTCGGGTTCGGGGTCGCGGGGCTCGCGGTCGCGCCCGGCGAGAGCGAACTCCTGCTCGGGGTCGGAACCGCGGCGGGGGCGCTCGCGGGGTGGTGGCGGTTCGGGCGGCGGGCGGCGTCGGCGCGGGTCGGGATCTCGACGCGGACGCTCGCGGTCGGCGGCGGCGGGCTGGCGGCCACGCTGGCGGCGATGAGCGGAACGGCGGAGCTTCTGGACGCCGCGGTGCCCATCGTCGTCGCGGGCGCGATCGGCGCGGTGTGTCTGCTGTGGCTGCCGCTCGCGGTCGGGGACGCGTCGAAAGAATGGGGTTCGTGACGGGCGCGGCTCAGTAGGTCTCGAGGTAGCGGTCGAGCTCCCACTGGGAGACGTCGACGCGGAACTCGTCGTACTCCTGCGATTTGGCCTCGACGAACTTGTCGTAGACGTGGTCGCCGAGCGCCTCGGCGATGACCTCGTCGTCTTCGAGTTCGGCGACGGCCGCGCCGAGGTTGGCCGGCAGCGTGTCGATGCCGTACTCCTCGCGCTTGGCCTCGTCGAACTCGTAGATGTTCTCCCGGATCGGGTCCGGGGCGTCGAGGTCGCGCTCGATCCCGTCGAGCCCGGCGGCCAGAAGCGCCGCGAAGGCGAGATACGGGTTACACGACGGGTCGGGGAAGCGAGCCTCGATCCGGCTCGCCGCGGGGATCCGCGCCGCGGGCTTCCGGATCAGCGCCGAGCGGTTGCGGTCGGACCACGCCACGTAGACCGGAGCCTCGTACCCGGGCACCAGCCGCTTGTAGCTGTTGACCGTCGGGTCGGTGACCGCCGTGATCGCGGGCGCGTGCTCGAGGATGCCCGCGAGGAACGAGTGAGCGGTGTCGCTGAGGTCGAACGGGTCGTCCTCGTCGTGGAATGCGTTCTCGCCGTCCTCGAACAGCGATATGTGAGTGTGCATTCCCGAGCCGTTGATCTTCGGGATCGGCTTGGGCATGAACGTCGCGTGGAGGTCGTGTTGGGCCGCGATCGCGCGGACGACCGTCCGGAAGGTGGCGACGTTGTCGGCCGTCGACAGCGCGTCGTCGTACTCGAAGTTGATCTCGTGTTGACCCTGCGCGACCTCGTGGTGGCTGGCCTCGATCTCGAAGCCCATGTCCTCGAGGCCGTGGATGATGTCGCGGCGCACGTCGCTGGCGAGGTCCTTCGGCGCGAGGTCGAAGTAGCCGCCGGCGTCGCTGGTTTTCGTGGTCGCGCGCCCGTCCTCGTCCTCCTCGAAGAGGAAGAACTCGGGTTCGGGCGCGACGTTGACGTCGTACCCCATCTCCGCGGCTCGGTCGATGACGTTCTTCAGGACGCGGCGCGGGTCACCCTCGAACGGCTCGTCGGTCGAGGTGTTGATCACGTCGCAGATGAGCCGGGCGGAGGTGCCGTCGCGCCACGGCAGTACGGCGAACGTCTCGGGGTCGGGCTTGAGCCGCATGTCCGACTCCTGGATTCGGACGAACCCCTCGATGGAGGAGCCGTCGAAATAGATCCCGTCGGTGAAGGCCTTCTCGGCCTGGGTCGCGGGGACGGCGACGTTCTTGACCGTACCGAGGATGTCGGTAAACTGGAGGCGGAGGAACTCGACGCCCTTCTCGTCGATCTCGTCGATGACGTGCTGTGCTTCGGCTGAGAGACCACCGTCGGCGGCGGGCTCGGTTGTGTTTTCGTCCGTCATATCCTGGACAGTCGAATGCGAACAGTCCCAGTATAAAGATATTATCGTTTAGCGCAAATGCATTCGGTTCCGTGCCTAATTGGATATTCGTAAAATTCTAATGCCAGAGGCAACGTTATGGATGTAATGACGTACGAAAACATCGATGAAAAACTGATCAACGCGTTACTCGGCGACGGGCGGGCGAGCCTGCGGAGCCTCGCGGAGGATCTGGACGTCTCGGTCACGACCGTCTCGAACCACCTGCGGGACCTCAAAGACGACGGCGTGATCGAGGGATTCACCCCCCGCATCAACTACGACGCGCTCGGCTACGACGTTACCGCGATCATCCAGCTGAAAGTCGAGGGGAGCGCGCTTCCCGACATCACCGACCGGCTTCGGGAACAGAAGCAGATGACGACCGTCTACGAGGTCACCGGCGACTACGACGTCATCGCGATCGGGAAGTTCAGGGACACCGACGGCATGAACGCCCAGATCAAGGAGCTGCTCACCGACGCGGACATCCGGGAGTCGAACACGAGCGTCGTGCTCAACTCGGTCGTCGAGAACGCGCAGTTCGACCTCGACATCGTCGGGGAGTGACCGGGACGAGCGGCTGAGAGCTGCGCACACGGGCCGGCGGTGGCTCGGAGTCGACGACGGCGACCCGGCTCACCCGGCGTCGTCGAACACGTCGTCTTTCGCGTGAGCCCGAACCCACAGCTGCCCGATCCGCGAGAGCCGCGTCCGGTACGACTTTCCACGTTCCTCCCGCTCGATGTACCCCTTCCCCCCGGGACCCAGCCGATCGACGTTGTAGATGACCTTCGACCGGAAGGAGTCGGTGTACTCCTCGTTCATGTCCCGGGCCAGCGTCTCGGCGAGTTCCGACACCGAGTCGAACTCGCCGTACTCCCCGAGCTCGAAGAGGATCACCTCCTCGAAGGGTTTGACGTTCCGGAACGACGCCACGGGGAGCTCCATGATGTGGCTACCGCCGATCTCCTTCGCGCCGATGGTGGTGCCGCGCTCGTCGAACTCCGAGAGCAGGTCCGCCGCCGACGCGTGCCGCTCGCGGATCCGCTCGTCGTCGATGTCGTCGCCCGCGGCGAGCTCGCCGAGAAGGTCCTTCGCGGCGCGGACCTCCTCGGCGAGCTCGGTTTCGAGGTACTTCTCGGGGGCGGTGTAGTAGGTGTGGATCCGGTCGCGGTCCTCCTGGCGCTCGACCATGATCGAGTGGGCGGCGGTCGCGAACGCGAACGAAACCGGGCGGGGCATGGCGGAGACGTTCACCCACACCTCGGAGTCGTCCGCGACGTCAAGTTCGGCGTTGATCAGCTCGTAGGCCTGCTCGAAGGCGGCGTCGTAGTCGTAGACGTCCGCGACGACGACCCGTTCGGTGTCGGCGCCCAGGAGGTTCCGGAAGTCCTGTTCGAGTTTCTCCGAGAGGTTCCGGGAGTACTCCACGTTCGACTCGCTGCCGACCGCTCCCTCCAGGAGGATCACCCGGTCGACGTCGCGCTGATCGCGGATGAGCGGCGCGATCAGCCGGTCGTAGTCGAACCCGACCGGGACGATGTGAGTCTGCATACCCGGAGCGTAGCGGTGCCGGTGATAAAAGTGCCAGTCTTCCGCCCCCGAGTGGTGGCCGTCCCGGGGTTCCGGGGCGCGTTTCGTGTTCCCGGCTACCACATCCGCGGCGTGTGGACCGGAGGATCACGGCGTTGAGACGCGGGGTCCCGGCCGCCGCGGGCGGCACGGCAGCGGCGTCGGGATCAGTCGTCGGCGGCGTCGGCGTCGCCGTCAGTTTCGGCAGCGTCCCCGTCTCCGAACTCCTCCCACTCCGTGGCCGTCCCGAGGATCTCCGCGAGGGAGTCGACCGTCGCCCGCAGCTCCTCGATCTGCTTCCGCTGGCGTGCGACCGTCTCCCGGAGCGTCTCGACCTCACTCCTCGTCTCCTCGCCGCGCCGGTCGGCCTCCTGGATCTTCGTCGACAGCGTCTCGGCGGCCTCCGAGAGGTGCGTGACGTCCTCGTCGGTCGCCAGGCCGTGCTCGCCCGGGGCGCGCAACATCTCGCGGTGGGCGAGAATCGCCTCGGAGACGCTCGAACTTCCGTCCGGCAGTTCGATCGTCAGCGGCGACGGATCGGTCAGCGCACCGTCGTCGGACGCGTCGACCGCCGAGTCGGCGGCGTCGTCGCCCGCGCCGGAGTCGTTGTCGTGATTGCTGGATTTGCTGCTCATACCCGTACAACTCGCCACTCCCTCATAAAATACCGTCAGACAAAAATATGGTATCTGATAGGTTCTGTCGCCCCGGCAGTCGGGGTGAGCGACGGCGTCGACCCGAGCAGGGACGGGGCCGGCCACGGGGTTCGCGTCCGCGCGGCCGACAACTGCTAGTCCGGTCGGCTCGAATCACCGCGTATGAACCACGATCGTCGGCGGTTCCTGGCGTCGGGAGTCGCGGCCGGAGCCCTCGCGGTCGCCGGGTGTGTCGGGCTCGGAGCGGAGAGCGAGCGCGACGGCGCGGGCGACTCCGACGCGGAGCCGACGGCCACGGACGGACCTGGGGGAGTCGAGTACGACGTCGAGACGGTCGTCTCCGACCTCCGAAACCCGTGGGGGATCGCCGTCGCACCCGACGACACGATGTTGATCACGGAACGCCCGGGCGGGCTCGTCCGCGTCGACGACGGGGAGCCACGCCGGATCGACGGCGCGCCGGCCGTGTTCGCGGCCGGGCAGGGTGGCCTGCTGGACGTGGCGGTCCACCCCGACTACCCCGACACGCCGTGGGTGTATCTCACGTACGCCGCCGTCAACGACGCGGGCGCGTCGACCACGCACCTCGGCCGCGGCCGGCTCGGCCCCGGCGCGACCCGACTCGACGAGTTCGAGGTGCTCCACGCCGCCGCGCCGTTCGTCGACTCCGACGCCCACTTCGGGTCCCGAATCGTCTTCGGCCCCGACGGGCGCGTGTACGTCACGGTCGGGGACCGCCAGTTCAAGAACTTCGGCCCCGAGCACGTCGCACAGGACACGACGACCGACCTCGGGGCGGTCCTCCGGTTCGAGCCCGACGGATCGATCCCGGAATCGAACCCGTTCGTCGGCGGCGGCGGCCGGGACCCGATCTTCAGCTACGGCCACCGCAACCCCCAGGGGTTGGCGGTCCACCCCGAGACCGGCGCCCTCTGGGAGCACGAACACGGCGAGCAGGACGGCGACGAGATCAACGTCCTCCGGCAGGCCGGCAACTTCGGGTGGCCGGTCGCGACCGAGGCGTGCACCTACGGCGGCGGCGACCCCATCGGCGTCTCCCACCGGGACCGCTCCGACGTCGTGGAGCCCGTCCACTTCTGGCCGTGTGGCTCCGGCGGGTTCCCGCCGTCGGGGCTCACGATCTACGACGGGGCGGTCGAGGCGTGGCAGGGCGACCTGTTCGCGGGCAACCTCGCCGGCGGGTATCTCGGCCGGTTCGACGTCGACGGCCGGGACGTCACCGAGGTCGAACGGCTGCTCGGCGATCGGGGGTGGCGGATCCGGGCGGTGACGGTCGGCCCCGACGACGGACTCCTCGTGGCGGTCGACGCCGACCCCGGGCCGTTGGTTCGGGTGTCGCCAGCGTGAGTTGGCGGCCCGCGCGAGCGAGACGGGCGTTCAGTCCGCGCCGCTTCCGACGGCGAACGTCTCCGCGCGCTCGTCGGCACCGGCGGCGGTGACGAGCGAGACGCCCACGGTCAAGAGCAGCGACAGCACCATCCCGTAGAGCGCGACGTCCCAGGTCAGGTAGGTCGACCCGAAGACGGTAACGCCGCCGACCGTGACCGACGGGACGAACACGTGGGCGACGTAGAACGCCTGCGCGCCGGCGATCCCGGCGAGCATCCCCTGCCGGGTGGTGTTCGACCAGTACAGCGCCACGAGGACCGGAAGCGTCAGCTGTGCGTACCCACCGAAGGCGGTGCTGCCGATCTCCACCAGGCTCCCGGGCCGGAACAGGCTGGCGACGAACGTGCCGACCGCGAAAGCGACAACGCCCACCCGGGCGAGCCACGCCTCCCGCTCGTCGTCGGCAGCGGGGTTCACCAGCGGCCGGTAGAGGTCGCGGGTGAGATACGACGACCCCGACAGGAGCATGGAGTCCGACGACGACATCATGGCCGCGATCGCGCCCGCGATCACCAGCGCCGCGAACCACGCCGGGGTGTACGCGTTCAGGAGCACCGGGATCACGTTCGCGCCCTCCGGCACCGCCACGCCGAGCCCCGCGGCCCACGTGCCGAGCAGGAACGCCGGGACGAACAGCAGCAACACCAGAACGGGCCACAGCGCGAACGACCGCTTCAGGACGCGGTCGTCTCTCGCGATGAAGAACCGCTGGTTGATCTGCGGAAACATCGTGACCCCGAACGCGATCGTCACGGCTTGGGCGATCATCCACTGCGGGGAGTAGACCCCGCCGCCGAGCGACAGGAACGCCGGGCGGTTCCCCGCGAGCGCCGCCGACACGCCGGCGAGTCCGCCCGCGTTCGCGAGCACCCACCCGACCGCGACCCACACGATCCCGAGCATGAACACGCCCTGGATCGTGTCGGTCCACGCGACGCCGCGGAGCCCCGCCAACACGACGTAGACGATCATGAACAGGGTGATGAACGCCGCGCCCGCCCAGTACGGCACCGCGCCGTCGGTGAGGCCGACGATCGCCTCGCCCGCGCCCATCTGCTGGAGCATCACGTAGGGGAACAGCCAGAACAGCGACACGCCCGCGACCAGGCCGCGGAGCCGCGTCGACCCGAACCGATCGCCCAGCATCTCCCCCAGCGTGACGTACCCCTCGACGCGGCCGATGAGCCACTGGCGGTAGCCGATGGTGTACCACAGGAGCGCGAACAGCAGGCCGTCCATCACGCCCATCACGAGGATCCACTCGGGGCCGGCGGCGTACGCGAGGTTGGGGCCGCCGAAGAACGTGAACGCCGAGAGCAGCGTCGCGAAGGTGGTAAACAGGAGTACGACCGTCCCGATCGACCGCCCCGCGAGGTAGTAGTCCTCGGCGTCGCGGCCGGTCAGCCGGTAGGCGGCGACCCCGATCACCAGGGCGACGACCAGGTACGCCCCGATCACGCCGAGTTGGACTCCGAGCGCCGACTCAGCCATCGCCCGGCACCTCCTCGATACTCATCCCGCGGTCCCACGCCCCGCGGGTGAACCCCGCGAACGCGACCGTTGCGAGCACCATCCACCCGACGTGCCACCACAGCCACACCGGGAGTCCCGCCCACGTCGCCGTGGATCCCCAGAGGAACCACGGGATTCCGAACGCAACGAGTGTTCCGAAGACCACAATCCAGAGGTAATCCGTCTTCCGTCGTGGCATCGAATGAAATTATACACGTCACACGTGTAAGCATTTCTTTCTTAGGTTCGAAAGCACGTATCGAAGAAATAACTTCTTCACAACGATGGGTAGAACTCTCACGCCCGTTCTCGCCGGGATTCGGCCAGCCACGGTCGCCGAAGCCGTGGCACCGGGTCCCCGAGTACGACAGTTATTTGCCGGGAGCGGCCCGTATATAAACACGTCATCGGGCTCCCCATGACACGCACATCACTCACACGCCCCCATAGGGGGATTCACCAATGCAAGACACCGAAAAATACCTCATCCACGCGGCGATCACGGCGGACGGCGTCGTGGAGCGCTCCGACGTCGTCGGCGCCATCTTCGGGCAGACCGAAGGTCTCCTCGGCGACGACCTGGACCTCCGCGACCTCCAGCAGTCGTCGAAAGTCGGGCGCATCGACGTCGAGATCGACTCCCAGAACGGCCAGTCGTTCGGCACAGTCACCATCGCGAGCACCCTGGATCGGGTCAAGACCGCGATCCTCGCGGCCTCGCTGGAGACCATCACCCGCGTCGGGCCCTGTCGGGCCACCGTGGAGGTCACCGACATAGAGGACGTCCGGGAGGCAAAGCGCCGGGAGGTGGTCGAGCGCGCCAAGGAACTCCTCTCGGGGTCGTTCGACGAGAGCGTCATGTCCTCGACGGAGATCCTCGACGAGGTGAAAGAGAGCGTCCGGATCGAGGACATCGGCGAGTACGAGGGCCTCCCGGCGGGGCCCCGCGTCGGCGAGTCCGACGCGATCGTTGTCGTGGAGGGGCGCGCGGACGTGTTGACGCTCCTCCGGTACGGCATCAAGAACGCGGTCGGCGTGGAGGGGACCAACGTCCCCGACGCGGTCGCGGACCTGACCCAGGATCGAACCACGACCGCGTTCCTCGACGGCGACCGCGGCGGGAAGCTCATCCTCCGCGAACTCGTCCAGGTGGGCGACGTCGACCACGTCGCGTTCGCACCGGAGGGCCGCTCGGTCGAGGACTTGGAGCGCCACGAGGTGTTCGCGGCGCTCCGCGGGAAGGACCCGATCGGGGCGGTCGACCTCGACCCCTCCCGCTCGTCGGAGTCCGACGACGCCGACGGGGGGACCGACGGTGACCCGCCGGACCCTCGCACGGGGTCGTCGACGCCTGAGTCGGCGGCCCCGCGGACCGACACGCTAGACGCCCAGGAGTACGAGTTCGACGCCCGCGACGGCGCCCGTCCCACGGGCACTCGCCCCCGCCCCGGACCCGAGGTCGCCGACGGCGACGCGGGTGGGGACGCGGCCGGCGACGCCCTCACCGGCGCCGATACCGCGCGGACCGACGCCGCGGGCGTCGGAGTCGACGCGGAACCCACCGACGGGGCTCGGGACCGTGCCGGGGGCACGGACACGACCGACGACCTCGGCGATGGAGGCGTCAGCGACGGGGCCGCCACGACCGACAGCCAGGCCGCCAGTTCCACTGCCGAGGCCGCCACGGCCGGCGAGACGGCAGCCAACGACGAAGTCACCGCTCCCGACGACGGCGGAACGGCCGCTGACGGAACGGCTGCTGACGGAGCGGCCGCTGACGAGGCGGCCGACGACGACGGAACGGCTGCTGACGAGGCGGCCGACGACGGCCCGCTGTCGCTCGTGGAACACGTCAGGGCGGTCGTCGACGGGGAGACCGGGGCGGTCCGGCTGCTCGACGAGGACCTCGCCGTGATCGCGGAGGCGCCGGCCGGCGACGCCTTCGACGCGGTCGACGGTGCCGACCCCGTGCCGTACGCGATCGTCCTTGACGGCGAGTTCACCCAGCGGCTGCTCGACCTCGCGGCCCAGCGTGGCGTCGCCCACGCGGTCGTCGCGAGCACCGGCGAGTTCGTGAAGAAGCCGATCGGGGTCCGGGTTCGGACCGCCGACCAGCTCGCGGACTCCGTGCCGAACTGAGGCGGTCCCGCGAACCGACCGGGCGTCGGGTCCGCCGGGAGTCGGCTACGCCCCGGCGTCGCCGCCCGCGTCGTAGGCGTACACGACAGCGTCGTCCGCGACGCCCGATACCGACGCGTAGAACCCGGGTCTGCGGTCGATCCGTCGGAAGCCGACCGACTCGTACAGCGACCGCGCCGGGTCGTTGTCGGCGGCGACCGTGAGCGTCACGCGGTCCGCGGGCTCTCGGCGGGCGATGACGGCCCGGAGCAGCGCCCGTGCGCGGCCCTCCCGCCGGTGGTCGGGGTGGACCACGAGTTCGGCGACGTGCGTGTCGCCGTCGCCGATCGCCAGCACGTAGCCCACCGGAGCGGCGTCGACGTCGGCATCACCCGCGTCGGCGACTGAGACCAGACACGTCCCCAGCGGGGCGTAGGTCGCGAGCAGTCGTGGGGAGGGGGCGTCGAGGTGCGACTGGAGTGCCGCGAGCGCGGGGGCGTCGTCGGCACGCGCGGGGCGGATCACGGCGCCCCGAGCACGGCGAACGCCGCGATCGCGCTGACGACCGCCCCGACGAGCGTGGCCGCGAAGTTGACGGCCTCGTTGCCGAACCGGGGGCCCTCGACGGTCGCGCCCAGGAGGCTGTCGGCCGTCATCCCCGCGAGCCCGCCGGCCACGACCGCGGCCGCACCCGCGGGTGAGACGCCCGGGAGGAGGCCGAGCGCGACGCCGCCGACGACCGTCGCACCCGCCACCCCGAACAGTTCCCCCTGCCAGGTCACGCCGCCGTCGGTCCCCGGCGGGACCCGCTCGAACGTCGTGATGAGCCGGGGGTTGTCGTAGAGCCCGCCGAGCTCCGAGGAGAGCGTGTCGCTCAGCGCCGCCGCCATCGACCCCGCGAACGCGAACTTGAAGATCGCTCCGTCGACCGGCAGCGATCCGCTCGCGGCGAAGCAGAGCACGCACGCCAGCGCGACCGCGGCGTTCCCGAGCACGTTGCCGGTTCCGCGGGCCCCGTCGTTGTCCTCCGCGATGCCGCGGCGTTGCTTGTCGTCGTACCGATACTTCGTGGAGAGCGCCCCGACCCCGAAGAACGTGATGAGCACCGCGAACCACCCGAACCCGCCGAAGACGACCACCAGAAGCCCGAGCAGGACGCCCGACAGCATCCCCGCGACGGAGGCCGTCCCCAGGGCGTAGGAGACGTAGCCGAGCCCGACCGTGATCCCGAGCCCGACCGCGACGTCGACTCTTCCGACCCCGACCGCGAGGCCGTCGAACAGCCAGAGCAACAGCCCGGTCGACAGAAGCACCAGGGGGTCGTCGCGCTCGAACAGCATCTCGCGGAACAGCGCCGCCACCAGCGTCCCCGCGACCGCCAGAAACGCCGCGCGCGGCAGGGCGACCGGCGCCGACGTCAGCGACGCGACCGCGGCCTGGCCGGCGACGCCCGCAACGCTCCCCGCGGCGGCGAAGCCCGCCACGCCCAGGAACGGGTTGTCGGAGGTCTCGGCGACGAGGTACTTCCCGAGGTTTCCGTAGGAGAGCACGAGGACCGCGGCGACGAACAGCCTGACGGGCAGTCCGATCTCGGTCGCGAGGATCGCCAGCCCGGCGGCCGCGAGCGTGAAGCCGGCCAGCCCGTTGAGCCGCCCCTCCCGCCTGTCGGCCGGGCGGGCGAACAGGTCGAACAGCGGTCCGTCGGTGATCACGAAGGCCGCGAGCAGCGCCACGGCGGCGAAGGGGGCGAACGCGGCCCGCCCCAGCGCCGGCGCGGCCACTGCCACCGTCCCCACGAGGGCGAAGCCGCCCGCCCGCCGAAGCGTCGGTTGCACACTTTCGCTACCCCCGACGCGCACTTAACGCTCCCGACATCCGGTATTGCCGTCTCTCGATCCGAGCCTGCGGCCGCTCACAGCGTCGACGTCACCTGTTCGGCGCTCGCCACCTCGGGGATGATCACCTCGTCGGCCCCCGCACGCCGCGCGAGCGCCTCGTACGTCCCGTCACCGACCCGAACGACGAGCCGGACGGTCGGGGCGATCTGGCTCGCCCCCATGGCGATCTGGACGTTCGCGTTCGAGTCGTCGATCGCGCCGACGACCGTCGCGGCCCGCGTGACCCCGGCGTCCCGCAGCAGCTCCTCCCGGCGCGCGTCGCCCTGGATCGCGAGGAGGTCGTCGTCGATCGCGCGTCCGAACTCCGCGTCCTGTTGCTCGATCACGACGACGTCGCGCCCCTCGTCGCGGAGCGTCCGCGCGACCGTCTTCCCGAACGTGCCGTAGCCGCAGATGATGGTGTGTCCGTGCAACTGCTCGATCTCGCGTTCGATCTGCATCTGTGTTAACTCCGTTCGGATTCGTCCGCCGAAGGCGGCCGAGAACACCGTCTCGCCGATCCAGAGCCCGGTGACGACCAGCCCCGACAACACCACGACCGCGTACCCCTTCGTGAGCGTCTCCGGGCCGCCGTGAGCCCGGAAGTGTAGCTCGATGCTCGTCGGATCCAGGAGCCAGAACAGCGCGTCCACGACGCCCACGGCACCCAGCGAGCTGAACCCCGCGACGCCGACCGTAACGACGGCGCCGAACGCGGCCACCGGCCGGAGCAAGCGGCGCAGCAGCGGTCGCCGAACCACCGCCCGGACCGCCCCCGGCGACGCGTCGCTCACTCCGCCCTCCGGCTCGTGGGTCGGCCGTCGAGCTGTTTCTTACGCACGTCTACACTCGTCTCTCGAACTTCCGTCATCGTCTACTTTTTCTCGGTTCCGTATCCGCAACGGCACGTAATATCGCTTTCTATGCGATGAACGAAGGATACATTCCTCGCCGATCGGGGCGCGGGACCGAACCCCGAGGCATATATCCCCGTGCACCGCAGGCTCCCCCGTGGGACTGTACGACCGCTATCTCGCCCTCCGCCACCGGTTTCACGACGCCGACCCGCCCGGGCACGTCGCGGTCGTGATCACCGAACGCGACCTGCTCGAACAGGGCGCCTACGCCACGCTCGCGGAGTTCCTGGAGTGGGCCTTCGAGTACGGCGCGACCCGGGTCACGGTCTCGGTGAGCGTGCTCGACGGGGCGGTGGTCCCGACGCTCGCCCGCGAGCTGCGGGCCATCGACGCCCCCCGGCCGGTCGCGGTCCGCGGGCCCGACGACACCGAACGCGCCGACGCGCCGGTCCGGGTCAACATCGGGCTTGGCGGCAAGCGGGAGTTCGCCGCCGCGGTCCAGGACCTCGCGGAATCGGTCGACGCGGGCGATCTCGCGCCCGACGACATCGACGCCGACCGGATCGAGGAGCGGCTCGTGTTCGACGACGAGCCCGACCTCCTGATCAAGACCGGCGCCGAGCGGCTGTCGGACTTCCTCATCTGGCAGTCGGTGTACGCCGAGCTCTACTTCACCGACGTGAACTGGCGGGACTTCCGGCGACGGGATTACCTCCGGGCGGTCTTGGACTACCAGAACCGACAGCGCCGGTTCGGGCGGTAGCCGGGGAGCGACGCCGTCGGGCGATCGGTCCGGCTACTCCGCGCGCTCGGCGGAGTCGGACCCGCGCTGCCGCTCCAGCTCCGCCGAGACCTCCCGGGCGCCGGCGGAGGGGAGTTGGCCCCGGAGCCGGCCGGCGACCGCCGTCGCGTCGTCGAGTTCGGTGCCCGCGACCGCACGCAACAGCGCCACGGCGCGTTCGGTCCGGGACCGTCGCCACGACTCCTCGCGGGACTCGTAGGTCCGGAGCCCCCGGAGGAAGTCCGCCTTCGAGAACTCCGGCCAGTAGGGCGCACAGAAGTACGCCGCGGCCTCGTTACCGTTAGCGTGCCACGGCAGGAAGTTCGAGGTCCGCTCGTCGCCGCCGGTCCGGATGATCAGGTCGACGTCGCGGGTGGTGTGCTCCGCGAGCCGTCGTTCGACGGCGTCGGCGTCGACATCCGCGGGCGCGAGGTCGCCGGCGGCGACGTCCGCAGCCACCTCGCGGGCGGCGCCGAGGAGTTCCGCTCGGCCCCCGTACGCCAGGGCGATGTTGAGTCGGAGGGTGTCGTACGCCGCGGTCCGGGATTCCGCGTAGTCGACGGCGTCACGGACGCGCTCGGGGAGCCGCGCTACGTCCCCGATCGCGCCGATCCGGACGCCGTTGTCGTGGACCCGGTCGGCGTCGGCGAACTCGTAGAGCTTCGACTCGATGAGGTCGAAGAGGGGGGCGAGTTCGTCGTCCGGGCGGTCGAAGTTCTCGGTCGAGAACGCGTACAGCGTGAGCTCCTCGATCCCGAGGTCCTCGCACCACTCCAGCACCTTCTCGGTGGTCTCGGCGCCCTCGCGGTGGCCGTCGGGGGCGTCGGCGCCGCGTTTCCTGGCGTACCGCCGGTTGCCGTCCTGGATGATCGCGACGTGCGCCGGCGCGGTCCCGAGCTGCTGGCGAAGCATCCGCTCGTACGCACGGGTGAGGCGTCGACGCAGCCGGGTCACCATACCCGGTCGAGTCCGCCACGGGATATGTGTCTTTTCGTTGGTGGGTCCCGAGCCCGCGCCGGACGGGCCCGCCGCCCCCGGATGCGACACGGTTTTGCCGGATCCCGGCGAACCGCCGGGTATGATCGGCAGGCAGTTCCTCCGCGAGAACACCGAGACGGTTCGCGCGGCGCTGGAACAGAAGGGCGTCACCGACGTCGACCTCGACCGGATCCTCGCGGTCGACGCGGAGTGGCGGGAGCTGAAACAGCGCGGCGACGACCTCCGACACGAGCGCAACGAGATCTCCTCGGAGATCGGCGAACTGAAAGCCGACGGCGACGAGGAGGCCGCCCGGGAGGCCATCGAGCGGTCCCAGGAGCTGAAGCGCGACCTCGACGACGTCGAGGAGCGCGCCGACGACCTCGAAGCCGAACTCGAAGCCGCGCTGCTCACGCTCCCGCAGATCCCCGACGACGACGTCCCGGTGGGCGCAGACGAGTCCGAGAACGTCGAGCGCCGCCGCGAGGGGTTCGACGACCGCCGGGACCTCCCCGAGCCGGTCGTTCCCCACTACGACCTGGGGGAGGACCTCGACATCCTGGACTTCCAGCGCGGCGCGAAGGTCGCCGGCGGCGGCTTCTACTTCACGAAGGGCGACGGCGCCCGGCTGGAGCACGCCCTGGTGCAGTTCATGCTCGACGTCCACCGCGAACAGGGGTACGTCGACGTGTTCCCGCCGATCCCGGTGAACTCCCGGTCGATGGTGGGGACCGGCCAGTTCCCGAAGTTCACCGAGGACGCCTACCGGATCGGCGGCCGGAACGACGAGCCGTGGGACGACGACGACCTGTGGCTCTGCCCCACCGCGGAGGTGCCGGTGACGAACATGTACCGCGACGAGATCCTGCTCGACGACGACCTCCCGCTGAAGATCCAGGCGTACACCCCGAACTTCCGGCGGGAGGCGGGCGAGCACGGCACCGAGACCCGCGGGATCGTCCGCGTCCACCAGTTCAACAAGGTCGAGATGGTGAACTTCGTCGCGCCCGACGAGAGCGAGGAGCGCTTCGAGGGGCTCGTCGACGAGGCGGAGGCGGTGTTGCGGCGGCTCGACCTCCCCTACCGAATCCTGGAGATGTGCACCGGCGACCTGGGGTTCACCCAGCGGAAGAAGTACGACATCGAGGTGTGGGCCCCGGGCGACGAGATGGACGAGGGCCCGGAGGTGGGCGGGCGGTGGCTCGAGGTCTCGTCGGTCTCGAACTTCGGCGCGTTCCAGGCGCGGCGCGCGGGGCTCCGGTACCGGCCCGAGCGCCACGAGTCCGCGACGTACCTCCACACCCTCAACGGGTCGGGGCTCGCGGTCCCGCGAGTGATGGTCGCGATCCTGGAGTACTACCAGAACGACGACGGGACGGTGACCGTCCCCGAGGCGCTCCGGCCGTACATGGGCGGCACCGAGGTCGTGGAGGGGCACACCCCGGTCGGCGAGTCCGCGGTCGGGGACGGCAGCCGGGGGTAGCCACCCCGACGCGTCGATTAATCGGCCGTTAACCCGCACATTCGGCTGAATCCGGCCAAATTCCGGTGCAGCGTCTCCCCGTTTCTTTCCGGTCGGGTTCCGACGGGAGGTATGGCCGAGACGACGTGTGACGGCGGGCGGCACGGCATCGACGAGTGGGAGACCGTCGCCCGCCACGACTTCGGCGGGAGGGCGGAACTCGACGCGACGATCGTCGCCGCGCTCGACGGCGAGCACCCCGAACCGCTGTACGCGACCGTCGACACCGAGTCCGTGGAGCAGTTCCTGGCGTCCGTCGACGCCGGCGACGCGAGGGTCAGGTTCCGCGTCGCGGGGCGCCTGCTCCGCGTTCTGGCGGACGGGCGGGTACAGCTCCGGCGGTCCGGCGATCCCGACGTGGAGCGGTGACCCCGGCGCCGAGCGGTGACCCCGGCGGCGCGCCGAATCCGCCCCGGGGCGGCGACCGTCCGGACGAACGGCTTTTGTTCGCCGGTGGCGTCGTCTTCGGCGTGATACCCCACGCCGACGAGTCCGGGGCCGGGACGGCCGACCCCGCCGCCGACACGGGGGCCGGCCCCGCGCTTCACGTCCGCTACGAGGGCGACGACGACCCCGAGAAGTGTACGGCGCGGAAGCTCGCCCGGTTCGACCTGGTCGAACTCCACCGGTCCGACCGGGAGACCCCGTACGGCGTCGTGCTCAACCCGCACGCCGAGCGGGCGCTCTCGCCCGCGGACGCCGATCACGCCCGGCTCGTCGCGCTCGACTGCTCGTGGGAATCTGCGGGCGAAGCGCGGTTCTCCCTCCCCGGGGAACACCGCGCGCTCCCGTATCTCGTGGCGGCGAACCCCGTGAACTTCGGCCGCCCGATGCGACTCACGACCGTCGAAGCCCTGGCCGCCGCGCTCGCCATCTTCGGCCGGTGGGAGCGCGCGGAGGCGGTGCTCTCGAAGTTCACGTGGGGCCACACCTTCCTCGAACTGAACGAGGAACCGCTCGAAAGGTACGCCGACTGCGACGACTCGGCGGCGATCGTCGCGGTGCAGTCGGCGTATCTGGATCGGGCCGACGGCGGGTGAGGTCGGGAGCGAGCCGGCGACGGGTGAGGTCGGGAGCGAGTCGACGACGGGTGAGGTCGGGAGCGAGCCGACGACGGGTGAGGTCGGGAGCGAGCCGACCGCGGGTGGGGTCGGGAGCGGGCCCGCGGAGCGCTACACGTTGGCTCGAAGCACCGGCTTGAGCGCGGCGGCGAGTTCCTCGAACCGCTCCATGGACATCCCGTCGGTGGTCACCCACGCGCCGGTCTCACCGGCGACGACGCGCACCAGGTAGCCGTTCTCGAACATCCGGACGGTCGCGCGGTACTCGCCGAGTTCGGTGCCGCGGTACTTCTCGCCGGTCTCGAAGCCCGTCCGCTCGATCTCCGCGAAGCCGAGCAGGTCGGCCGTCGAATCCAGGTCCGACCGGAGGTACACCTGTTCGACCGCGTCGTCGGTGAAGTACGCGACGCTCCGGAGTTCGTCGCCGATGACCGTTCGACACGCACTCGTCAGCTCCTCCGCGAACGTGGGATCGAGGTTCGAGTCAGTCATACTGGATACCCGGGGGGTACTCCCCGTTTGCCGCGCCACGACATATAACTGCTCACAACCCTCGACGTCGAACGGACGCGCTTTTATCATTCGGCCGAGTAGATCCACCACTATGATCTTCGAGTCTCTCCCGACGACGCCCCGCTCCGAGGAGCTGCTCGACAAGGCGTTCTCCCGGGCGGCCCGTGCGGGACGCTCGAAGTCCGGGCTCGACGCCCAGCAGTCCATGCTCCAGACGGCGTCGTCGATCCTCGCCGACAACCTGGAGAACGTGGTCACCCAGTGGCCCGACTTCGGGACCGTCGACCCCTTCTACTACGAACTCGCGGACGCGATCGTCGACGTCGACGAACTCAGACAGAGCCTCTCGGAGGTGACGTGGGCGAGCCGCCAGGTGTGGCGGCTCCGCGAGGAGTACCAGCCCAAGCTTCGGAACACCGACCCCGACAAGGCGCGGAAACACCGGAAGCAGGCGTTCGCCCGGATGGCGGACGTCGTCGAGGAGGTCGCCGAGGACCTCGAACGCATCGGCGAGGCCCGCGACGCGCTGAAGAACCTCCCCGACATCCGCCCCGACGAGCCCGCGATCGTCGTCGCGGGCTACCCCAACGTGGGGAAGTCGTCGTTCGTCAACCGGGTCACCCGCGCCGACAACGAGATCGCCCACTATCCGTTCACGACGCGCGGCGTCCACGTCGGCCACTTCGACCGCGACCGGATCCGGTATCAGATCATCGACACGCCCGGGCTCCTCGACCGTCCGGAGGAGGATCGAAACGACATCGAACGCCAGGCGGTCAGCGCGCTCGAACACCTCGGTGACGCCGTGGTCTTCCTCGTCGACGCGAGCGGGGCGTGCGGCTATCCCCTCTCCGCGCAGTTGGCGCTCCGGGACGCCGTGGCGGCGCGGTTCCGCGAGCGCGACGCCCCGGTTCTCACGGTGAATAACAAGTGTGACCGATCCAGGGACGTCGACGCCGACCACCAGATGAGCGTCGAGACCGGCGAAGGCGTCGACGGGGTGCTCGACGCCGCGGTCGACGCCGTGGCGTGGCGCCCCGACATCCCGCCGTCGCGCCAGGAGTGACGCGGGCCGGCGGGCGGTGAGACCGCTTCGAGGACCCGGCGGTCAGGCCTCCGCAGCGTACGTCACGTCGACCGTCGCCGTGACGGTCACCGATCCGGCGTCGAACGTGGTCCCGCCGCCCTCGGCGGAGTCACGTATCTCGTACGCGGGTCCGAACCCGCCGCTGGTCCTCGCCGACTGCACGCCCGTGATCGAGAGTCCCGCGGAGGACGCAATCGTGTCGGCGTCGGCCCGCGCGGTGCTCATCGCGCGTTCGAGCGCCTCCTCGCGGAGTTCTGCCCGGGTCTCGTCACTGAGCGTGAACGTCACGCCCTGCACCTCGTCGGCGCCGTTGCCGACGGCGGTGTCCACGACGGTGCCGGCGGCGTCGGCAGCGGCGTCGATCCGGTAGGCGTGGACGGCTTCGTACCCGGCGATCGTCCGGTCGCCGCGTTCGCGGTCGGTCTCGAAGCGGGGCCGGACCCGGTAGGACGCCGTCGTCACGTCGCCGTCGTCGACGCCGGCATCGCGGAGGGCGTCGCGCATCCGCGTCGCGTTCGTCGCCACCGCTTCCCGCGCTCCCTCGGCGGTATCCGCACGGGCGGTGACCGCGACCGTGACGACTGCTCGGTCGGCGTCGGCGGCGACCTCGCCCGTCCCGCTCGTCGAGATGGTCCGCTGTGCGTCCCCGGCGTCCGTGCCGCCTGCCGGCGTGCTCCCGCCGGTCGTCTGTAGCGCGGCGCCACACCCGGCGAGCACCACGAGCGCCGCGACCGCTACCGCAGCACCGAGTCGCCTGTTCATACCCCCCTACGGGGACCGAACGGCATAAGTAGGCGCTCGGTACGCGTACTCCCCGCGGAGTTCCGGCGGGGCGTTACGCCGGCTCCCGGTCGACGCCGACGTACCTGATCTCGACCCGGACGGCGTCGTGACTGAACGGTCCGATCGGATCGGGCGCAACCGCCTGCACCTGCCGGCGGATGGCGTCGCCCGCTGCTGGCGGCGACGACGACGGGGGGTAGCCGACCGTAACCACGACCGAGCGCGGCGTCTGCAGCGGGAACCCCTCGTAGGTCACCTCCAGGTCGAGCACCGTCGCTTCCGGCGGGAGTTCGGCGTCGATCGCTGCGGTCGCATCCTCCTCGAACCCGGCGGTCCGGTAGGAGCTGTAGGTGAACGCGCCGAGCAGGCTCGTGAGGAGCACCAGCACCACCGCGAGAGTGACGACCCGCTTGATCGTGGTCTCGCGGGCCTCGTCCTCGCGGAACCAGAGCCGCGGCCGGTAGCCGTACCGCCACAGCACCACCAGGGCCACCAGGTTGATCGCGAGGATGTTCACGAGGACCAACACCCCCGAGCCGACCACGGCCCCCGGTTCCCCCCACGCGATGCCGATGCCGACGACCGCCGTCGGCGGAACCAGGGCCGCGGCGATCATCACGCCGACGAGCGCGGAGGAGACCCCCGACGCCAGCGAGACGGCCCCCGCAGCGCCGGCGCCGAGCGCGATCACCAGGGAGAGCACGTCGGGCGCGAGCCGCTCTCTGACCTCGCCGATCGCGAACACCTCGTCGGCCGACAGCGGCACCACGTTGGTCGTTCGGATCACGAGCGCGAAGGCTGCCGCGGCGCCGACGGCGACGACGCCCCCGAGCGCCTGGAGCTTGATCCCGCGGAGCGCGAGCTCGGGGTCGTCGACGACGGTCCCGACGCTGGCGGCCATAGCGGGGCCGATCAGCGGGGCGATCACCATCGATCCGACCACGACCGCGGGCGAGTCCAGGAGGAGCCCCGCGGTGGCGACGATCGCGCTGACGGCGGTCATCAGGACGTAGGGTCGAACTCTCGGCGCCATCTCGCCGGCACGGGCGACGAGCTCCTCGCGGGCGATCCGGGCGCCGTTCGCCGACTCCTCCTCGTCGGATTCGTACCGCTCCGCGAGCGCCTCGAACCGGTCCGAGACGACCGTCTCCGCCTGGATCACCACCGTGTAGGCGTTGCGCTCGATGCCCACCTCCCGGAGCCGGTCGAGGATGGGCTCGACCGCGGCCGTCGGGAGCGGGAACGTGACGACCGCGGTGTAGTCGCGCCCGCTGGTCTCGTCAGACAGGGCGTAATCGACGTCCTCCTCGTCGAGCACGCCGAGGACGGCCTGCCGTTTGCCGGTCGGCACCATCACCTGAACGAGTCGCACGTGCGGGGATATCGCCCGCCGGACAAGAATCCGCGGGTCGAAACCGGGGCCGCGAACGGCCGGCACGCCGGCCTCCCGTCGGCGTGCCGGGTCGTCGCGTCCGTAACCGCGTCCGCGTTCGATCGCCGTCGATCGATCGACGGCAGGCGCCAGTCGCGACGGGACCGCAGTGCGGCGCGAGGCGAGCGTCACGGGGGCGGCCGCCGCGGCACCCGACGCGACGTCGAGGCGCCCAAACGCTCATATCCGATCGCGTCCGACATCTCTCCGATGCGGCGGGTTTCGGCGTCGAGTCTGATCACGCCCTTCGAGAGCGGCGTCCGAGCGGTCGTCGCACAGCAGCGGTCGTTGTCGGCGCCGGTCACGGACCTGCTCGCGGTGGTCGTGTGTGCGGTGTACGCCGGCCAGGGGTTCCAGGCGGTACTGTGGGATGCGCCGTCGGTGTTCGTCGCCACGAACTACGCGTACCTCCGCGTCCCGTGGCTGGCGTGGCCCCTCTCCCCGCTGCTTCACGGCGGCCTCGTCCACGTCGTGCCGAACCTCCTCACGCTTCTCGCGTTCGGTCGGATCGCGGAGGACCACCTCTCGACCGGGCAGTTCGCGGCGATGGCTGCGGCTGCCGCGATCGGCTCCATCGCGGCACTCGCGGGGTGGGGGCTGGCGTTCGGCTCCCGTCCCTACGTCGCGGCGTACGGCATCAGCGGCGTGGTCTTTGCGGCCGGCGGGTTCGCCGTCGTGCACCTTCCGGACCACGAGCGCGTCACCGACCTGGAGCTACTCGCGGTGCTGTTTGGCCTGTGTGCGGTCGGCCTGGTTGGCGTCGAAGTCCTCGGCGCGGCGGCCGTCGGGTCGCCCGCGAGCGTCAACGTCGGCCACGCCGTCGGCCTCCTCGTCGGCCTCGGAACCGCCCTCCTCGCTCGCGGCTGCGCGGACGTCCGCGTCGTCGAATCCGGATCGCATACGGGCGTCGCCTCGCGAAGCTCACCCGAGGGGATCACCCCGGAGTCACGGGACGCGGACGAGGACCCCACCCCTGCAACGCGGGGGTCGCCCGAGGGGGCTGCCGTCGTTGACGCTCACGGTCGCCGCGACGCCGCCGATCGGACGCCCGACGACGGTGGGTGAGCTGAGAGCCGTGGCGGCGAGGGGCGAGCACAGTCTGCGGTTGTGTCGGCCCGCGTCGGGCTGCCCGCACTCCGTTCGCTCCGTGCGGCCGAGAGGTCCGGCGTGAGCCTGCGGAAAACGGAGTGGGAATCGTTGCTCAGGTGAGGTGGCCGGGACGGGGACCGTGACGGGGCTGCATCGGCACTGACGGGCCGTCGCGCACCGCGGGGCTGGCCTCGGTCGTGTCCGGATCGTCGGTCGTGTGCTGTTCGTCTGCGTCGGCGGTGTCGTGTGTCGTCATCGGATGGTTGGTGTGGGGCGGTCTGTGAACTGTCCCATCGCCGTACCGCTATCCGAGACGTACCGTCGCGATCATCAGTTACGACGTAGACCCCAATCATAATAAAAGTTCATTATTTACTCGTGGCACCGGACGCCCAGTGAAGAATACTGATACTGCCGGCTATAACGACGTGAAGATTTTCGACACCCCGGGCGGTCAAAATCCGTCACGCAACTATCGCCGACAGTATGAGCGAGGCGCTCTCGGGGGAGAACACAAAGCCTTCGTGAGAAGGCGGGAGAGGAGTGGACTCGCTGGGAGTCACGCGAGCGTAGCGAGTGGGACGTCAGCGAGGGAACGAACGTGTTCGCGCGGAGCGCGAACCGTGAGTGGACTCGCTGGGATTTGAACCCAGGGCCTCTTCCTTGCGAAGGAAGCGATCTACCGCTGATCTACGAGCCCGCGTTGTACCGGATGGCGGTGACCGGTTTGTAATTTCCGTTTCCGAGTCGGCCATCGCGAGCGACCCCGGGTGGGGGCGTCGCGGCGGCGCGCCTTAGCGCCGTGCGTCGGCCCAGCGTATCAGTCTTCGAGGACGATCTCGATGCTGACGTCGTTGGGCACCTGGATCCGCATCAGCTGCCGGAGCGCGCGTTCGTCGGCGTCGATGTCGATGAGCCGCTTGTGGACGCGCATCTCCCAGTGTTCCCACGTGGCGGTCCCCTCGCCGTCGGGGGACTTCCGCGCGGGCACTTCTAGCGTCTTCGTCGGCAGGGGGATCGGGCCGCTGAGGCTGACCCCCGTCTTGTTCGCGATCTCACGAACGTCGTCGCAGATGCTGTCGAGATCGTCCGGGCTGGTGCCGGCGAGACGGACACGTGCCTGCTGCATCTATCGCTCGTTGACCTCGAGGACCTTCCCGGCCGCGATGGTCTGACCCATGTCGCGGACCGCGAAGGACCCGAGCTCGGGGATCTCGCCGGACGGCTCGATGCTGAGCGGCTTCTGCGGCCGGACCGTAACGACCGCGGCGTCGCCCGACTGGATGAAGTCCGGATCCTCCTCGGCGATCTCGCCGGAGGCGGGATCGAGCTTCTGGTCGATGGACTCGATGGTACACGCGACCTGCGCCGTGTGAGCGTGGAAGACCGGCGTGTAGCCCGCGGTGATGACCGAGGGGTGCTGCATCACGACGACCTGCGCGGTGAACGTCTCCGCGACGCTCGGCGGGTCGTCGGCCGGGCCACAGACGTCGCCACGGCGGATGTCGTCCTTGCCGATGCCGCGGACGTTGAACCCGACGTTGTCGCCGGGCTCGGCCTTGGGGACCTCCTCGTGGTGCATCTCGACGGTCTTGACCTCGCCGCCGACGTCCGACGGCTGGAAGGAGACGTCGTTGCCGGGGCTGATGATCCCCGTCTCGACACGTCCGACCGGGACCGTCCCGATGCCCGAGATGACGTAGACGTCCTGGATCGGGAGCCGGAGCGGCGCGTCCGTCGGCGGCTCCGGAACCGGCAGGTTGTTGAGCGACTCCAGCAGCGTGTCGCCGTCGTACCAGGCCGTGTTGTCGGAGCGCTCGGCGACGTTGTCGCCCTCGAACGCGGAGATCGGGACGTACGTCGCGTCGTCGGAGTTGAACTGGACCTGCTTCAGCAGCTTGTTGACTTCGTCTTTGACCTGCTTGTAGGAGTCCTCGCTGTAGTCGACGAGGTCCATCTTGTTGATGCCGATGATGAGCTCGTTGATGCCCAGGGTGCGGGCGAGGAAGACGTGCTCCCGTGTCTGGGGCGCGACGCCGTCGTCCGCGGCGACGACGAGCACCGCGTTGTCGGCCTGGGAGGCGCCCGTGATCATGTTCTTCACGAAGTCACGGTGGCCCGGACAGTCGACGATGGTGAAGTTGTACTCGTCGGTGTCGAACTCCTGGTGGGCGATGTCGATGGTGACGCCGCGCTCGCGCTCCTCGGCGAGGTTGTCCATGACGTAGGCGAACTCGAAGCCGCCCTTGCCCTTCTCTTCGGCTTCCTCTCGGTGCTGCTCGATTACGTGCTCGGGGACGCTCCCTGTCTCGTACAGGAGTCGGCCCACGAGGGTACTCTTCCCGTGGTCGACGTGGCCGATGATGGCCAAGTTCTGGTGCGGTTGGTCACTCATATGTGTGTGTCACGCGCTAAGGCGCTGTGTACCGTCACAGTTGGCCAGAAAGCCCTAAAACCATTTCGATACGTACACGCCCGAAACCCGGCGTATCCCGGGTTATGACACCGTATCGCACGGCCGGCCCGACGGGTCGTCGGTCGTAGCCCCGAGCGGGCTACTCCAGCCGCCCGACGTCGCCCAGTACGGCCGAGGCGGTCTCCTCGCCGCCGGCGCCCCGGCCGCTGAGGTTCAGCTGCCCGGCGTGTTCGGTCTCCAGCTGGACGATGTTCCGGGTACCGGTCACGGCCAGGGCGGCGTTCCCCGGCACCAGCCGGGGACCGACCCGGATTCCGTCGCGCGTCGCCTCCCCCACGAGTCGGACCGTCCGGCCGTCCTCGGCGGCGAGTTCCAGGGCGCTCCCCGGAACGTTCGTGATCCCCGCGACGTCGGCGTCCTCAAGCGAGAACTCCCGGTCGCCGCCCGCCAGCACGTTCGCGAGGATGACACACTTCAGCGCGGCGTCGGTCCCCTCGACGTCGAACGCGGGGTCGGCTTCGGCGACCCCGAGGTCCTGGGCCTCCGCGAGGACGTGCTCGTAATCGATGCCCTCCGCGGCCATCCGCGACAGGATGAAGTTGGCCGTCCCGTTGAGCACGCCCCGTGCCGCGGTGACGTGCGACGGCGAGAGGTCCTCCACGGTCGAGAGGATCGGGATCGCCCCGCCGACGGTGGCCTCGAACCGCACCGCGCCGTCGCTGTCGCGCTCCAGTTCCCGGACGTCGCCGTACCGCTCGGCGACCGGCCCCTTGTTCGCGAGCACGGCGTGGCGGTCGCGCTCCAGGGCGGTCCGGACGTGCGAGAACCCCGGTTCGGCGTCGCCCAGCGTCGTCGGCGTGGCCTCGACCAGGACGTCGTAGTCGGCGTGCAGGGCGTCCTCCGGGTCGTCGTCGCCGACGTGACCGTCCGTCCGCTTTCGCTCCACGGCGGCGTCGGCGTCGATGCCGTCGTCGTCGACGGCCGCGGAGCCGGAGTCGGCGAACGCCACGACCGTGTGGCCGTACGCCCCGGCGAGGTCGACCACGCTGCCGCCGACCGCGCCCGCGCCGATCACCGCGAGCCGCTTCCCGGCGGTCATACCCCACCCCCGGCGAGCGGCTCGATCACGTGGAGGTCCTTCTCGGCGGCCAGCTCCCGGACGGCGTCGAGCGCGTCCGGGCTTCCGCCCGCACGGGTCGCGAGCCGGAGCCGGGCGCTCGAATCCTCTCCCCGGCCCGCGGGCGCGTTCACCGAAACGTCCGCGACTGACGCCGACGGGAACCCCTCGATCCGACGAAGGGTGTCCGAGAGGTCCGACGCCACGATGTCGCCGACCAGCAGGACGACGAGTTCCTCGGCGTACTGCTCCGTACCGGCCTGAACGACGTTGACGCCGGCGTCCCGGAGCGCGGCGACGATCGCCTCGAACCGGTCCGGCGTGGCCTCGACGTCGACCTCGACCGGGATCCGACCCCGCGGGGTGACGTTCCCCCGCTCGTGAAAGATCGAGAGCAGGTTCCCGCCGTTCGCGGAGATGGGTTCGAGCGCGGCCAGGAGCTCCCCGGGCTCGTCGGCGAGTTCGAGTCGGATCGTGTGGGGCTGTGGCTCGGCGTGGCCGTCTCCGGGCGCCCCGTCCTCGGCCGATCGCGACTCGTCGGCGTCGGAGCCGAGCGTGGGCGTCACCGTCGGATCACCTCCGAGGGAACCCCACGACTCCGTGTCGGGCGGGATACGGCGGCGCTGCGGTCCGTACTCGCGTCGACAGGTTGCGGTCGTGGGGTCGTGCCCGTACGCATACCCCTACCTCAACCTCCCGACCGATATAAGCCTTCGTCGGCGACAGGCGTTGCCGGCGTCGGAACCGTGGCTGCACGCCAGCGTCGACCGCCCCCGACCGTCGCCGTCACCATCACTCCCCACGGGGCAGCGACGGCGCCGCCGCCGAGGAGTCGTCGGCGACCGGCCGGGGCGCCTCCGGCGGCGACCCGAACCCCGGCCGCTCGGCCCGCGCGGTGAACTGCGTGCGCGTCTGGCGTGGTGAGCTGACGAGTCGGCGGGTTGAAACACCTGTTCCGGCCGCCGGTCGCGTTCCCGGGTCCGGGGGGGTGAGGAACCGACGGGCTTTCACCTCCGCTCTCCATACGCTGGCGTAGATGAGCAAGGACTTCATCGAGGTTCGGGGTGCGGAGGAACACAACCTGAAGGACCTCGACGTCCGGATTCCGCGGGAGACGTTCACCGTCGTCACCGGGCTCTCGGGGTCGGGCAAATCGTCGCTCGCCTTCGAGACCGTGTACGCGGAGGGCCAGCGCCGGTACATCGAGTCGCTGTCGGCGTACGCCCGCAACTTCCTGGGACAGATGGACAAACCGCAGGTCGAGTCGGTCGAGGGTCTGTCGCCCGCGATCTCCATCGACCAGAAGAACGCCGCCAACAACCCCCGGTCGACGGTGGGGACGGTGACCGAACTCCACGACTACCTCCGCCTGTTGTACGCCCGGGTCGGCACGCAGTACGACCCGGAGACCGGAGAGGAGGTGGGCGAACAGTCCGCCCAGGACATGGTGTCGCAACTCCTGGAACTCCCGGCGGGCACCCGGGCGAAGATCGCCGCGCCGATCGCCCGCGACCAGAAGGGCGCGTTCGAGGACCGCTTCGAGGAGCTCGTCGGCGACGGCTACGCCCGCGTGGAGGTGGACGGCGAGCCCTACGATCTGACGCTCGACACCCCCGACCTGGACAAGAACTACGACCACACCATCGACGTGATCGTCGACCGCGTGAAGATCGATCCCGACGCCCGGTCGCGGATCGCCGACTCCGTCGAGACCGCGCTGGAGGAGGCCGACGGCGTGCTGAAGGTGATCGTGCCCGACCCGCCCGCGGACGTGCCGTTCGGATCGAACACCCGCTCGACCGGGTCGTTGGCGGAGGGCAGTCAGGGCGACGACCGGCTGACCGTGGAGTTCTCCGAGGCGCTGGGCAACCCTAACTCCGACGTCCAGTTCTCGGCGATCGAGACGCGGTCGTTCTCGTTCAACAGCCCCTACGGCGCGTGCCCGGAGTGTGAGGGGCTCGGGCGGACCAAGGAGGTCGACGAGGACCTCGTGGTCCGGGACACCTCGAAGCCGATCAAGCACGTCTTCGAGGCGTGGTCGTACAACCGGTCGTACTACCGGACCCGGCTCGACGCGGTCGCGAAGCACTTCGGCGTGAGCGTCGACACGCCGTTCGACGAGCTCGCCGACGATGTCCGGCGGCAGTTCCTCTACGGCACCGACCGGGAGGTCGTCTTCGAGCGCCGGACCAGAAACGGCACCCGCCGGAAGACCAAGCGGTTCGAGGGCGTGATCCCCAACCTCGAGCGCCGCCACGTCGAGACCGACTCCGACTCCACGAGAGAGCACATCGAGGACTACATGGCCGTCACCACCTGTCCGGCCTGCGAGGGGACGCGGCTGAAGGAGCAGTCCCGGTACGTCCGGATCGCGGGTACCTCGATCACCGAGGTCAACCGGATGAGCATCGGGGACGCCTTGGCGCACTTCGAGGGGCTGGAGGCCGAACTCACCGACCGGGAGCGCACCATCGCCGCGGAGATCCTCAAGGAGATCCGCGCCCGGCTCGGGTTCATGGAGGAGGTCGGCCTCGAGTACCTCACTCTCGACCGCGAGGCGTCGACGCTGTCGGGCGGGGAGAGCCAGCGGATCCGGCTGGCGACCCAGGTCGGCTCCGGGCTCGTCGGGGTGCTCTACGTCCTCGACGAGCCCTCGATCGGGCTCCACCAGCGCGACAACGACCGCCTGCTCGACACGTTGGAAGGGCTGCGCGACCTCGGCAACACCCTGCTCGTGGTCGAGCACGACGAGGAGACCATGCGTCGCGCCGACAACGTCATCGACATGGGTCCCGGCCCGGGCGCTCGCGGCGGCGAGATCGTCGTCCAGGGCGACTTCGACGACGTCTGCGACGCCGACGACTCCGTCACGGGCGACTACCTCGCGGGCCGGCAGTCGATCCCGGTGCCCGGGGAGCGCCGCGACTCCGATACCCACATCACGGTCCGCGGGGCGCGCCAGCACAACCTGGCCGATCTGGACGTGCCGATCCCGGTGGGGCAGTTCACCGCGATCACCGGCGTGTCGGGGTCGGGCAAGTCCACTCTGATGCACGAGATCCTCTACAAGGGGCTGGCGCGGGAGATGAACGACAACACCTCGGTGGACCCCGGGGATCACGACGCGATCGAGGGGACCGACGCCATCGAGACCGTGCGGCTGATCGACCAGTCGCCGATCGGCCGGACCCCGCGGTCGAACCCCGCGACGTATACGGGCGTATTCGACCACGTCCGGAAGCTGTTCGCGGAGACGAAGCTCTCGAAGCAGCGCGGCTACGAAAAGGGCCGGTTCTCGTTCAACGTCAAAGGTGGGCGGTGTGAAGCCTGCGGCGGGCAAGGCACGGTGAAGATCGAGATGAACTTCCTGTCGGACGTGTACGTGCCCTGCGAGGAGTGCGACGGCGCGCGGTACAACGACCGCACGCTCGACGTGACGTACAAGGGCAAGACCATCGCCGACGTGCTGGACATGGAGGTCTCGGAGGCGCTGGACTTCTTCGAGGCCAACTCCCAGCTCCGGCGGCGGCTCCAACTGCTGGAAGACGTCGGGCTCGGGTACATGACGCTCGGGCAGCCCTCCACGACGCTCTCCGGCGGGGAGGCCCAGCGCGTGAAGCTCTCGGAGGAACTCGGGAAGAAACAGACCGGCGACACGCTCTACCTCTTGGACGAACCGACGACGGGGCTTCACAAGGCCGACGAGCGGAAGCTGATCGAGGTGCTCCAGCGGCTGGTCGACAACGGCAACACCGTGGTGGTGGTCGAACACGAACTCGATCTGGTGAAGAACGCCGACAACGTCGTCGACCTCGGGCCGGAGGGCGGCGAGGGCGGCGGTCGGGTGGTCGCGAGCGGGACGCCCGAGGCGGTCGCGCGGGTCGACGACTCCCACACCGGCCGGTACCTCCGGGATCTCCTGCCCGACGTCGACCTGGAGGGCCCGCGGTCGGATCGACGCGCGCCGGCGCTCGCCGACGACGACGACTGAGTCCGGCGACTGCGCCGCCACGCTCGCCGCCCGAGGGTTTATCACCGAACCCGCGGCCACCGGGCGTATGTCGTGACGAGGGCCCCGCGTCGGGCAGCGATCGTTCGGCACGTCGACGCGGGACGTAGGGAGTGCCGACTGTTCGCCCACGGCTTCGACCACCTGAGACCCGACGGGGAAGGTATTTGATTGCGCGGTCGGTACGTGCCGGTAATGTACGACTTCGCAGTCGTCGGCGTCGGTCCCGCCGGCGCGCGGTTCGCCCGGCGCGCCGCCGCGGCCGGGTACGACGTGGTCGCCTTCGAGCAGGGGACCGTCGGGACGCCGCTGGCGTGTTCGGGCCACGTCAGCACCGACGTGTGGGAGTACGTCCCCGACGACGCCGAGGATCGACTCCTCCAGAACCGGGTCTACGGCGCGCGGTTCCACGTCGGCGGTCCCGACACGGCCGCTCACCCCTTCCACAAGTCCGAGGAGGTCTCGAACGTGATCGACCGGGTCGACCTCGACCGGACGCTCGCGGCGTGTGCCGAGGACGCCGGCGCGGACGTTCGTGAGGAACACACCGTGGTCGACGTCGACGAGCGCCACGATTGCGTGACGCTCACGGTCTCGAACGACGGCGGGACCGAGACCGTCCGGGCGCGAATGGTTGCGGGGTGTGACGGCCCCACCTCGCGGGTCCGACGGCAGTTGGACCTCCCGGAGCCCGACGAGCTGCTGCACGGCGTGCTCGCGTTCGACCCCGACCCCGACGACGGCGACTTCGTCGACGTCCACCTGACGGCGCCGCGCTTCTTCGCGTGGCGCATCCCTCGCGGCGACGCCGGGGTCGAGTACGGGCTGGCCGCCCCGCCGGGCGCGTCGGTCACCGAGCTGTTCGGCCGGCTGACCCGCGTCTACGACGTCGAGACCGAGAACTTCTGTTCCGGCGCGATCCCGATCGGGCCGCCGGAGCGCGTCCACTCCCGTCGGGCGTTCCTGATCGGCGACGCCGCCGCCCAAACCAAGCCGTTCACCGGCGGCGGGATCCTCTACGGGATGACCGCCGCCGACTGCGCGATCGGGGCGATCGATCCCGACGATCCCGGGTCACTGAGGGCATACGAGTCGGCGTGGCGCGCGGAGCTCGCCCGGGAGATCGCGCTCGGGCGCTGGATCCGGCGGGCGT
>Ga0207753_1000081_pt1 | contig 36766 bp, 40 predicted proteins | sample PonA233FremontCA_2_FD_187273 | JGI IMG/M metagenome (GOLD analysis project Ga0207753, IMG submission 187273) | Salt pond sediment microbial community from Fremont, CA, USA - Pond A23 Sediment 3 (SPAdes) | ecosystem: Environmental > Aquatic > Non-marine Saline and Alkaline > Saline | place: USA... | reverse complement strand
CCTCGATTCGAGTGCGCGCCGCCTTAGCTCAGACTGGGAGAGCACTCGACTGAAGATCGAGCTGTCCCCGGTTCAAATCCGGGAGGCGGCACTTCTACGATTCTTATCCGTGGGTGACAAGTGTCTGGAGTCGATTTATTCACAGCAAGCTTTCCATCACAGAAGCTGGTTACCGCGCCGCTTGAATTCACGGCGGTCGTCTACGGTCGGCGCGGTGTGGTAATCGTCTTCGGTTGTCGGATTCGGTCTTGTCTCGAAGGACGCGTCAGGAAGCGCACTCAGAAGGTCGGTTGCCATCTCGACACCACTGCTCATGAGTCGACGTGTCAGCGAGTGGTGCGTCTCGTCGTCTTCGATCACGGTCGACCACTGATCGACGATCGGTCCGTCATCAAAGGCCTCGGTCATTTCGTGTGCGGTCCACCCCGTCTCGGCTTCGTCGTGGTACATGGCCCAGAATATCGACGCCGGTCCACGGTAGGCCGGCAACAGCGACGGGTGAAGGTTGATCGGCCACTTCGGTACCGACAGGAGATCCCCACCGAGTCGCTGGCCACAGAGAACCGACAGCAGCAACTCCGGCTCCGCGGCTGCAACCCGGTCGACGAACCCCGACTCGGAGATATCCGAGACATGTTCAATCGGAATATCGTGAGCCACAGCAGCCGCCCGCACCGAGTGCAGTGAGCCGGTCAGCTGCCGCTGACGGTGGGCCGACAGCGCCGAGAGTACCACCCCACGGGCAAACAGGCCTGCCATCCGTGCGCCGTCGACTGGTCCATAAAGACGGTACTGTTGACCGAAGATGCGTTTCGGCGGGGCCCACGTCAAGATGATCCGGTCGACGTGCGACCCCTCCTCGGCGAGCAGCCGGTCGAAGAACTGCGGCAGGTAGAGCGGTAATTCCGTCGTGAGAATCCAAGCTGGCATTGCCCAGAAGTGTCAATTATGAACTCAAAAATGTTCTGCTCAAGCAGCAATGATATGTCGCTAACTCAGCAGCGAGTCGACTCCTCTCGCAGAGGTCCACATACATCACCGAAGCTGTCTCCGCCTACTCGGACGAAAGGTCCGGGAGTCCGTCGACCAGCTCGATCTCGCGCTGTCGCAACTCCCGAATGAACCGTAGCGCCGCGACGTAGCTCACGAGCGCGATGCCAGCAGCGAGACAGCAACTGCCGAGGAACACCCGGATGAACACCTCCGGGCCGACCGACAGCGAGAGGTCCACGATCGAAAACTCCGTCACCGAGATCCCCGGCACCGGCCCCAGCAACTGCGAGCCGAGCCAAAACCCCACCGCGTAGATCGCCCACTTCACCGGCGGGTTCATGATGACGAGGACGACAAGCAGCGCGAGACTACTGACGCGGTCGACGTAACGGATGAGCGCTGCAAACAGGACGAGCGCGAGCCCGAAGTTCGGGAGGGCAGCCACGAACAGCCCCAGCGAGAAACTCAGGGCGATATCCGTCGCTGGATGGTCTTCACCGAAAGCCGCTTCGAGTTGCTCGCGGACGTAGCTGCGATACGCCGAGAGCCGCTGTCTCACCACACGTACTCATTCTGCTGCCCGCTGATTAATTCGCTGATCGGTTTTCAGCACTCCGGTGGCCTGATTTCGCCCACCGTGCACGTGCCTGACAGTTCCACCGATGAGGTGGAGGCTCACCCCCGCCAATCGAACTCGAGGAAACCAAATCACTGGCGCTCTCGCCGATTGTCGGCCGCTACGTCCTGTGTGTCGACTACGGTGGTGTGAACGTCTCCAGACCGGATACAATCGTCAACACCGATCGTGCTCATGCGTGAGGAGGTTCTGCTGGATGTGCTGGTCCTTCCCTCACTGGCGATCGTGCCCGGGCTCCTCCAGAGTACAGTGACGACGATTCGCCGCCGCTGAAACGCTGGGCGTGCTGGCCAATGGAGTAGCATACTGACCGGTGTTCTTGATGACCTCGTGACTGGAGTTGTATTTTTTCGTGTTGTCGACTGGGGTCGGCTATGGTATTCGACTCCTCGTTCGAATTCACGAAGCCGACCGCTGCTGGATGCAGAACGTATAAGTTCAGGTGTGCCACACTGTTCGGTGTGCATCCCACTCGCGTCGCGGCCGTCGCCAGTCCGCCGACAGCGGTGGGTCCGAAGCCGAAGAAGCGACCTTTTTAACTGCTCGTTGCGGGCGTGGCGTCCCGTTGCGGGTGTTTTTCACCGGCTCGAAGAGTCCGACGACTATACAGTAGCCGACGACAACACACTACCAATTCACAATGACAGACATCGACTTCAGCGGGGTCTTTCCGGCGATGGTGACCCCCTTTACCGAGGACAACGAGATCGACACCGAAACACTCCGCGAGGACGCCCAGCGGCTCGAAAAAGCGGGCGTCGACGGGCTCGTCCCCGTCGGCTCGACCGGCGAGAGCGCGACGCTTTCGCACGCCGAGCACGTCGAGGTCATCGAGGCCGTCGTCGACGCCGTCGAGGACGTGCCGGTCATCGCGGGCACCGGCTCGAACAACACGGCCGAAGCCCTCGACCTCTCCCAGCAGGCCGCCGACGCGGGCGCGGATGCACTTCTCCTCATCTCGCCGTACTACAACAACCCCGAACCCGAGGGGATGTACCAGCACTACACAGCAGTCGCCGACGCGGTCGACATCCCGCAGATCGTGTACAACGTCCCGAGTCGCACCGGGCGCAACATCGCAGTCGAGACTGCCGTCCGACTCGCCGAACACGACAACATCCGTGGCTACAAGGCCGCCTCCGGAGATCTGAACCGAATCAGCGAGGTCGTCGAACGCACCCGCGAGGAGGACTTTGCGATTCTTTCGGGTGACGACGGGCTGACGCTGCCGACCCTCTCGGTTGGTGGCCACGGTGCGATCAGCGTTGTCGCCAACGTCGAACCCGAGCGGACCTGTGCGATGGTCGGGGCGGCACTGGAGGGCGATTACGCCTTTGCACGAGCCCTCCACCACGAACTCGCCCCGCTCACCCGACAGCTGTTCGTCGAGACCAACCCCATTCCGGTGAAAGCCGCCATGGAGATCCGCGGCTATGCGCCCGGTCGGATTCGGTCCCCACTCACTGAACTCTCCGGGGAGCACCGCGAGGAGCTCGCCACCCGGCTCGCGGAACTCGACGGCGAGCCAGCGACACCGGACGAAGCGGAGGCTCCAAACTGATGGTCCGACTCGCGGTTACCGGTGCGGCCGGGCGGATGGGCCGGGAGGTACTCGCGGCCGCCGTCGACCGCGACATCGACGTCGCGTTCGCGGTCAACCGGAGCCCAGTCGACGAGCCGATTGCAGGCGTCGACGTCCAGCCGAGCGACGAGTTCGCCGCCCTGCTGGCCGACCACCAGCCGGATGCCGTCGTCGACTTCACGGGCCCTGACTCCGCGGACGACTACGCTGCGGCCTGCGCCGAGACCGGTGTCGCGCTGGTCACCGGAACCACCGGCTTCGACGAGTCTGGGCTCGCGGATTTACAAGCCGCAAGCGAGTCGACGGCCGTCCTGAAGGCCTCGAACTTCTCGCGTGGGGTTGCGGCGCTCAGGCTTGCCGTACGGGAGGCGACTGCCGCCCTCCCCGACGCCGACATTGAACTCACCGAGAGCCACCACAACGCCAAGCGCGATGCCCCCAGTGGGACCGCCAAGACGCTGCTCGACGATATCGAGGAGGTGCGCGAGGATCTGAGTGACCGAGTGCACGGCCGTGAGGGCGAGGCGCCGCGATCAAGCGACGAAATCGGCGTCCACGCCCGACGCGCTGGTGATATCGCGGGAGAACACGAGGTGCTGCTCGGCGGGAGCAACGAGACGCTGTCGTTGACCCACCGGGCCGGCGACCGGAGCATCTTCGCCGACGGCGCGCTGGATGCCGCCGAGTGGCTGGTTGGACGCGAGGCTGGCTGGTACGACTTCTTCCAAGTCATCGAGGGTTAGTCGACCGGTCTTTTCGTCTCGATTTCCTCACACAGGGTGGTACTGGCTTCGTCGACGGTCGGCTACCACGTTTCGGGCCACTCGCCGCCGCGTTTCGGCGGTTCGATACCGGTGTCGACCGAAGTATCTCTCAGTCGATCAACGGTCGCTGCCGCCATCCGACCGACGAAATCGGCGTTTTCGCGTTTGCTCGATACACCGCTCCGGGCCAAATCGTAGTAGTTCGTGAACAGCTGAAAGGCTGTCACTGACGCCTGCAACGTCGACCGGCGTCCCGGCGATCCGGTACTCCGTCTTCCAGTCGGTTGCTGGATACGTCGCCACAAGCGAGTCCCACAGACTGTTTTGGACGGCCGTTGTGGACTCACCCCTGTTGTACTCTCACACAGTAGTCATATTGTATAAGTATGCTGTGGCTTACAATATTGCCAGTCGACCGCAACCGATGGGTCTTATTGGATGGCCGAGAAAGCCGAATTCACACGAATGTCGACACTCCAATCCGAAATCCAAGCGCTCTGGAACCGCTACGACGACGGCCTGACCGCCGCCGACGCAACCGCCGACGATCTCGCCACCCTCGATGTCTTCCTCGAAGAACTCGAAGCCGGAAACGTCCGGTCAGCCGAGAAAACCGGCGACGACGTGACCTCGTGGGAAGCCAATGCATGGGTCAAACAGGGAATTCTCCTGAACTTCGGCCTGCGGCACACCGAAGCCCGCAGCCACGGCGGCGTCGACTACCACGACGTCCTCCCGCTCCGGCAGACCGCCGATCTCAACGAGCGCGGCACCCGAAACACGCCCGACGGGACGACGATCCGCCGCGGGGCCTACCTCGGCTCCGACTGCATCATGATGAGCCCTTCGTTCGTCAACATCGGTGCCTACGTCGGCGACGGCACGCTGGTCGACTCCTGTGATACGGTCGGCTCCTGTGCCCAGCTCGGCGAGAACGTCAAACTCGGCGCGAACACGCTGATCGGTGGCGTCCTCGAACCCGTCGAGGGCGCACCGGTTATCATCGAGGACGGCGTCTCGCTGGGCGCTGGCTGTCGCGTCACCTCCGGCTTCAAGATCGGCAACAACTCGATCGTCGGCGAAAACACCCTGTTGACACCGCGAATTCCCGTCTACGACCTCGTCGAAGAGGAGGTCATCTACGGTCACCTCCCCTCCGAGCGACGTGCCTTCACCCGCTATGTCGAATCCTCGGTCAGCGACCACGAGATGTTCGATGGTGGAGCGTACAAGCCAGCGGTCGTCGCTACGGGCGTCGAAGAGGAGACGCTCGAAGCGACCCAGCGCGAAGATGCGCTGCGGGAGTAGTCACTGACTACGGCTTCGTAGCCGAATGATAACGGTCGTTTGTGTACGAACGTCCGATTCTCGGCAACCACTGTTCGATCCGGTGGACATATGTAGAGGGGTGTGCTTGGGTAGGTAACGACTAGCATCCCGTCGACAGCCGCGGCAGTTTCGTGGCTCCCGATGGGATCGGACTCGCATCCAGCAGCACCCATGAGCACGCTTACCCACGCAGTCGATTTCGAGAAGTACCACGGCACCGGCAACGATTTCATTATTGTAGACGCAACCGATTCGGTCCCCGACCGGAGCGCCTTCGCAGTGGCCCACTGCGACCGGCAGAGCGGCGTCGGCAGCGATTCCGACGGCCCGACTGGTGCCGATGGCGTCCTGTTTTTGGATCTCGAAGACCGCTTTTCGCCACCGCGGATCATCATGACGCTCGTCCAGCCCGACGGCTCGGTTGCGCCGATCTGCGGCAACGGCGCGCGGTGTGCGGCCGTCTGGGCGATGGATCGGACCGACGCCGAGGCAGTCATGATCGACACCCAAGCCGGAACACGTCAGGCAACGCGAGCCGCAGACGGCATCACCGTTGAGATGGGCGAGCCGACGTTCGACCCCGACCGGCTCCCGCTGGCTGGCGATCGAACCGAGCCGCTCGTCGACAAAGCGGTCGAGGGACTCACGGTGACTGCCGTCAACGCTGGTGTCCCCCACGCCGTCGCGTTCGTCGACGAGATCGACGCAGTCGACGTCGAGTCGGTTGCCCCTGCAGTCCGGCACGCCGACGTGTTCCCCGCCGGGGCGAACGTCACCTTCGCCGAACGGGTCGACTCTCTCCACGACGGTGTCCCGCGGTTCCGCCAACGGAGCTACGAACGTGGTATCGAAGGGGAAACAAAGGCCTGCGCCACCGGCTCGGTGGCGATCGTCGCTGCCGCCACCCGACTTGGCCTGATCGAACCGACCGACGCGGTCGACCTCTCGGTTCCCGGCGGCGAACTGCAGGTCGAAAAGGCTGACCGCGGTGGCCTCCTGTTGACTGGCGCGGTCGATCACGAATTCAATGGCGATGCGGCCGCAGCAGTCGACGACTAACTCCCGGACCCAGTGGGGTCGGCACACGAACCAAAGCATTGAACGCCCGAGCGCCCCCACAGCGAGTAATGGCTAACAGGGACCTCGCCGACTCACCGCTCGTTCGTCGACTCGCTGACTGGGACGATACACGCTTGCGGTTGCTCGCCGACGAGTACGAGACACCGCTCTACGTCACCGATCTCGACCGCGTCAAAGCGAACTACCGCCGGTTTTCGGCGGCGTTCCCCGACACCCACGTTATGTACGCCGCGAAAGCCCACACCGGGCGGTCGGTGCTCGAGGCTCTCCTTTCGGTCGGGGCCGACATCGAGTGTGCGGCGTGGGGCGAACTCCAGCGCTCAATCGATGCCGGTGCTGACCCGAACACGCTTCAGTATACGGCGGTTAACCCACCGGATCACGACCTTGACTACGCTGTTGACCTCGCCGACGACGCACCGGGGCTGACGATCACGGTCGGCGCGACAGATACCCTCGATCGACTCGCCGAGCGCGGCTACGACGGCCGGATCGCCATCCGTATTAACCCGGGGATCGGCACCGGCCACCACGAGAAGGTCGCGACGGGCAGTGATGCCAAGTTCGGGATTCCGTACGAACAGGTCCCCGAGGTCGCCGACCGAGTACGCGAGGAGTTCGAGCTTGTCGGAATTCATTCACACGCGGGCAGCGGCGTCTTGACTGATGATTTGGAGGATCACTGCAAAGCGATCGAGCGTGTCGGCGAAATGGCTCGCCGAGTTGGTTCATTGGAGTTCGTCGACATCGGCGGCGGGTTCGGCGTTCCCTACCACGAAGACGAACCGCCGCTCGACCTGGAGCAGACCGCCGCAATGGTTCGGGATGCGATCGGCGAGATCGACGCCCAACTCAAACTGGAGCCGGGCCGCTACATCGTTGCCGATGCGGGCCTTATCCTCACGGAGGTCAACACGATCAAAGAGACCCCCAGCGCAACGGTCGTCGGCGTCGACGCCAGCCTCGCGACCCTCGTTCGCCCGGCGATGTTCGGCTCGTATCATCCGATGCGAAACGTCACCGCACCCGACCGCGAGACCGAGCCAGTCACCGTCGGCGGTCCGGTCTGTACCAGCGCCGACGTGTTCGCCACCGACCGATCGATCGCCCGCCCCGAACGCGAGGACGTCCTCGCCATCGGCAACGCCGGTTCCTACGGCTACGAACTCGCCTCCCAGTTCCACTCCCAGCCGCGGCCCGCCGAGGTCGCCGTCGAAGACGGGCAAGCGCGTGTCGTCCGTCGACGCGAAACGCTCGACGACGTGACCCGCGTCGAGCAGTAGCAGACCAGTTGTACTGACCGGTAGTAGGAATTCCCTACGGCAGCCGCCGGGCGTAGTAGACAGTGTCTACGCCCGGTTCGCGGTCGTCTTCGACCCGATGAACACAGTCGAAGCCGAGCGAACCGAGGATCGCAATATGGGCGCGGTTCGTGCTCCATGTTTTGGTCGAGATCGCTGACTGTGGGAGCTTACTCGGCAGTGTGTCGAGGAGATTCTCATAACAGCGCGTAGCGATCCCCTCGCCCCGGTAGGCTTCGTCGACCACGAGCACCGAGACGTGAGTCGTCGGCGTGTAGTCGGCCAGTGGCCCGCCGTCGGTTCGTGGTTCGAGCGACGCAAAGCCGACCAGCTGTCCCCCGTCGAAGGCCCCGAGCAGCGGTCTGTCGAGACAGGCCGCTACGTACTCCTCAATACTGGTCGGTCCCGGCCCATCGCCCGGTCGGGAGACGGTCGCCCGAGCGTCGTCGGTCAGCGGCGGGACGAACGCCTCGTCGGCCGCCGACAGCAGCCGCTCGATTGCCGTCTCCTCGGCGGTCGGCTGTCGGATGAATCTCACCGTCGTCATTGGTTGGTTTGATTGTTCGGCGGTCAAAACGACTCGCTTATCTGATCGAACGGATGCGAGAATCGCCACACCGATCGGAACGACCCGGCACGTGATCTATTGTTAATACATATTTATTATCCTGCATATACTACATCCGGTGATGTCCGTGTTTCGCGTCCTCCATGTCGACGACGACGCGGCGGTCGGCGACTTGCTGGAGACCTATCTCGAGGAGTCGGTCAACAGGGAGGAGTTCGCCGTAACCACCGCACGGAGCGTCAGCGAGGCGGAGCGGGTTCTCGCCGAGATGAATATCGACTGTATCGTCTGTGACTATCAGATGCCCGGCACCGACGGCCTCGAATTTCTCCGTCGAATCCGCGACAGAGATACGAACAAGCCCTTTATTCTGTTTACCAACAAGGGGTCGGCTGATGTCGCCAGCAAGGCGATCGAGGCGGGGGTGACAGACTACCTGCGGAAGGGTGGCGGCCCCGAGCAGTACGAGGTGTTGGCAAACCGGATCGCCAACGCTGTCCAGCAGGAACGGGGACGGATCGCCCGGACCCAGCTCATGGAGTCGACGGCGGTGATATCGGGGCTCTACGAGGTTATCAACGAGACCGATCTCTCGTTGGCAGAGAAACTCGACCGCGTCCTGAAAATCGGCACGAACGAACTCGGCTATCCGATCGGCTACATCACCCACGTCGAGGGTGAATCGCTGGACGTGATCGCCGCTGTCGGCGACCATGAGATGATCCGGGAGGACGCCACGGTTCCACTCGATGCGACCTACTGCAAACACACGATCGAAGACGGGACGCCACAGGCGGTGAGCAATGCGGCAGACGACGACCGGTGGGCCGACTCCAAGGCGCTCGCCGAGACAGATCTCCAGTGTTACGTCGGCGCGCCGATCATCGTCGGCGGCGAGGTCTATGGGACGCTCTGTTTCGCGAGCCGGGGCTCACAGAACAGTACGACCGTCGAGGACGACGAGCTGACGGTCAAAACACTGGCCCAGTGGGTCGGCTACGAGATCGACCGCCACGAGTACGAACGCGAACTCAAGCGCCAGATCGACCGGCTCGAAGAGTTTACCGGGGTCGTCTCCCACGACCTCCGCAACCCGCTCAACACCGCACAGGGTCGGATCGACATCGTCAAACAGGAGTGTGACTCCGACAGCATCCCGCCGATAGACCGTGCCCTCGACAGAATGGAGGCGATCATCGAGGACACGCTCACGCTAGCCCGGCAGGGCCAGACGGTCGACGACAGCGACATCGAACCGGTCGCGATCCACGATGTCATCGACCATTCCCGAGAGATCGTCGAAACCGGCGACTCGGAGCTCCGACTGATCGACGATTTCGTCGCCCATGCCGACCGCAACCGGCTGTATCAACTGTTCGAGAACCTGATACGGAACGCGGTCGAACACAGCGAGGAGTCGGTGACGATCCGGGTCGGGAAACTCGATGTGATGTTCACCTCTACCCGCGTCGAGAGCGACGGCACCTTCGGGTTCTACGTCGAAGACGACGGTCCCGGCGTCCCGGAGGAGAAACGCCAAGAGGTGTTCGAAGCCGGGGAGTCGACCAACCCACAGGGAACGGGGTTCGGCCTGTCGATCGTCAAGCGGATCGCCGAGGCCCACGGCTGGGAGGTCGATCTCGAAAGGAGTTTCGACGGCGGCGCGCGCTTCGAGTTCACCAACGTCCGGTAGCTCAGTCGAACCGGACGGCGATATTCGTCACCGGAAGCCGGGCCTGTTCCGGATGGCGGACCGTCCCGCCGTGGTTGATTGCGAGGTCGGCGGTGACGGTACTGGTGGCTGCATCGTAGCTGACGTTCTGATACCCCTCTTCTCGGAGCCGCCGATCCCAGCCGTCGGCCCGCGGTGACTCGATCCGGACGCGGAGGTCGTCGCCCTCGACGGTTCGGTTGTACAGCGGTCGGGTGTTCGGGCGGCGTTCCCCGACGACCAGCACGGTTCGCTCGCCGCCGACGCCGCTGGTCGACCCTCCCTGTGTCGTGGCAACCGTCGAGACGAGGGCGCTTTCTTCGCCGACGACAAACGGCAGCGACGCGCGGGCGATGCTCCGCTTGTCGTCGACGCGGAAGACAACACCACTCTCGTAGACGACGTCGCCGCCGTCGCTTCGGAACACCAGCGGCTGCAACGTCACGTTGGTCACGTTGTTCGGGTCGTCGACGAACGCCTCGCCCGGAGTCGTGCTGTTCTGGCCGATCGTAATCCGTACCGGATCGCCCACCGCGATGGTGCCGCTGGCGAGCCGGATCTCCGTGGCCCGGCTGGGGTCCTCGTAGCGGGCGATATCGCCGAAGTTGTCGGCCAGCACGTCGAAGGCGCGTTCGACGTTCCGCACCTCCTCGGCGGCCTGCCGGTCCTCCAACCCGCTGAAACCGAAGACAGTCGCGGTCGTGATCGTCGTGATGACGATCGAAAAAACGAGAATGTAGCCCAGCGTCTCGCTGACCCCGCGGTCGTCGACCCACAACAGTCCTCCCCGTCGCGGTCCGGTCATCCCGTGACCTCCAGGCGACCGGCCTCGACGGGCTCGCCCGCTGGCGGCGTCTCGTAGACGATCCGCAGCTCGCCGCCGTTCAGCTGCCCATCGGTCGAGACAGGGACGGTCGTCTCGGGGTAGCGCACGGTCACGTTCAGCGTCGGGTTCGAGGTCAGGAGGCTGATCGTCCTGTTTCCGATCTCGATCCGATACCCCGTTCCGGCGACCTGCCGGGGTAGGTTCACGTCGAGGGCCACCGCCCCTGTCGCGGCTGTCGTGTTGGCATCCGCGTGGGCGACCTGCGCGAGGCGGTCGGCCTCGTGGATGTTCGCGGCCAACTGGGAGCCGACGACGGTCAGTTCGTCGCCGACGACCTGTTTGGACTGGCCCTCTAGGAGTCCCCCGCCAGCGGTTACCAGTACCCCGAGGAGGAGTCCGGCGACCGCCAACATCAGCACGTAGCCGACGGTCACCGAGACGCCGCGCCGATCACGATGAAAGCGGTTCATCGCGGCTCACCTGGTGCGACCCGCACTGTCGTTTCGAACAGCAAGTCCTGCGACTGATAGGTGATGTCGACGGTCGCCGAGTACACCGCGGAATCGTCGTCGACATCCCCGATCGGTGTAGCACCCGACTCGACGGTCGCTTCGGCAGTTCCCTTCTCGTCGCCGACGTTGACGAACCGGATCTCAGCGGGTGAGTTCGGCGGCCACAGCTCCCGGAAACAGTCGGTGGCCGCACCGGTGGTCGAGAGCTGGCTGGCGGTGAACTCGACGGTTGTCGTCCCGTCGTGTTCGATCGAACACTGTCGGGTCGGCGTTCCGCCGTCGACCGCCTTGGCGACCGAGAGGGTAGTTCCATCCTCGTAGAGATAGTAGGTCACGTTGTCGGTGGTGCTGTTGAGAAACCGAACGCCCATGGCGTTGGTGTCGCTCGACGCCGCAGTCGTCTCGATCAGCGTCGATGGGTCGATCGCCACGCGGAACCCGCGAGCGTTGTCGAGGCTCTCGACGAACGTCCAGCTGGTGCCGTACTCATCGAACGCACGGGGATTCCCGGAGTCGTTCCATCGCAGCAGCTGCCCCGACGTGGCGCTCCGGCTCCGATTGAGCGTGGCGACCGTCCCGTGACGAGCCCGCTCACGGTCGACCAGCGGCCCCATGGCGTCGATGGCGTCGTCGACGTTTTCGGGGTTGCCGTCGCCCGCCCGGTTTTCGGTTTCGATTAGCTCGCCGACAGCTGCGACCGCTTCCCCCCGAAGCTCGATAGCCTCGCTGCCGTCGGCGGTCGTATCCCGCGTGGCGACGTTCTCGGTGAAGATGGCGGTGTTCAACAGCAGCGCCACCGTCACCAACATCACTGCCAGCGCCAGTGCGGTCACCAACAACAGCTGGCCGCGGTCGCTGTCGCCGTCGAACCAGGCTCTTACATCCGCCATGTGGTCACACGCACCTCCACACGGTTATACAGCAGCTCGTTGGCGGGGTCGGCATCCGGCGCGTAAAACGATTCGTTGGGCTTGCTCGCGACGGTCGACAGCGACCGGCTGTCGCTGCCGGTGAGCATAGCCGAATCCGGAAGGGTGATCATCCGACTTGCGGTCACCGCATTGTCGCTCGGTCGACCCATCCCGACCATCGACACCGTCCGCCGCGACGGCGTGCCGGTCGTGTTGTGGACCCGCAGCCTCACGTTGTAAGCGATGCGCCGCTCGGCCAGCGTGTCGTTGAGTCTACTTAAAAAGGTGTTCTGCGAGCCCGAGTCGGTGTAGTAACCCTGGTCGGGGCTGTCCTGGAACGCTCCCCGCGAGGCGTTCCAGTAGAGCACTGCCTCCTGCAAGGTACCGTCCTCAGCGGCCGTCGACAGCAGATCGCCGGTGAGTGCCCGCTGTTGGTTCTCGATATGTTGGTTCGACGTACTGGCCGACAGCGGGGTGACCGCCGTCGCCTGCATGGCGAACAGCAGGCCGCTGACCAACAGTAGCGCGGCGATAAACGCTTCGACGGTGTGGGCCTGCCCGCGATCCGTGTCGTCGACTGTCTGTGTTCGTCTCATGTTACCACACCTTCACCACGAATCGATACTGGTCGCCCTCGATCATCACCACGCGGTTCGCGACGGTGACCTCCGAGGCGGTGTTGTCGTCACCGCGTGTGAGCGTGTAGTCGGTTCCGTCGACGGTCCGGGTGACTGGCGGGCCGGTCGTCGGCGAGTCGCTCAGGTGTCGCACGGTGACGTTCACGTTTCTGTCGACGCCAAGGAGGTCGCCGGTCGACTCGGTGGTGTTGAACCCACAGTCGGCGTTATCTCCGAGACTCTCGTTGCTGCCGAAGAAGGCGGCTGTACAGGCTGTCGACAACACTGATGGGGTGGCCGGATCGGTCGCCAGCAGTGAGCCAGTCAAATGGTCGGCCGTCCGGTCGGCGACGACCGGCGAGTTTCCGGCGGCGGTCGAAAACGGCTCGAACATCGTGGGAACGAACGCGAAGACGATCCCAACCGCGATGATAAACACGCCCGCGCCGATGCCGAAATCGATCACCGTCTGGCCTCGGTTCATCAGCCGACCACCACCCAGACCGCCAGCGCGATCGTCTGGAGAATCACGACGAACTTGACACCGGAGGTGATTTTGGCCGTCCGAATGTAACCCGCGATCAGCCCCGCCAGCACCGCCTGAATCGAGACCGCGTGGAAGAAGAGTAGCGACAGCAGATCGGGGTTGACGCCGCCGCCGAACTCCTGGCCACCGCTGGCGGCCCCGCCGCCGCTGCCCGAGGCCTGATCGGTCAGTCCGGCCATCACGTCGATGAACTGGGTCTGGAGGATCGCCATCACACCCAGCAGCGTGAGGTAGGTCATCAGGATAATGGCGACCTGCATCCGGGTCCGTGAGATCCGCTCGCGCTCGATGTCGTCGGTGTTTTCACTCGCTTGGGCGGCGGTCCGCAGCACGTCGGTGATTTCGCTGGAGGCCTCCTGGGCCTCGGTGATGAGTTTGATTGTCCGGGCCAAGCGGGGAAGGTGGTATTTGTTGTTGAACTCGACGAACGCCTCCCGGAGGCTGATGCCGTAGTTGACTTTGGCGTACATCACCTCGAACTCGTCGGCGAGTTTGCCGCTGGAGGTGTCGGCGACGGTGATGATCGAATCCAGGAGGGTCTGGCCAGTGTCGTTGGCACTCGATAGTTTTCGGAGATTGGTCGACAGTTTCCCGGTGATGGCGTTCCGCGTGTAGACGTTCCACTCGTAGAAGACGGCCAGCGGAATACAGACCAGATAGATCGGGACGTAGGCCCAGATGAAGCTGCTCCAGACCGGGCGGTCGATCCACGCCTGAACCGACAGCGGTGCCCAGCCGGCCCCGACAGCAACGCCAACCACGAGCAGTGCCGCGGGGACAGTCAGCGCCAAGGTAAACAGCGGGTGGTCGCGGAAAAACAGATGTGGCGCTTTCAGTATCCCTTTGATCCTGTGCTCCCGTTCGCCGGATTTGATCCGGTCGAACACCCGGAACCGGCCGACGAACCCTTCGACGAGGCCGAGATGGGTGAGCCCCTTGTTGGTCGACTCCCGGAGCCGGTCGCTGCTCCCCTTGGGTCGGAGGTAGCCGTCGCCAGGGTCGTCCTGCTTGACCGTCGACACGAGAACGAGGAACGCCACCCCGATCAGCGGGATCAACAGATAGATCGTCCCGTAGAGGAGGCGCTCGTCGGCGTTGCCTAACATCCCCATAATGACCAGAATAATCACCAGCAAGAGGGGAAACAGCGAGAGCGTCATGTACATTTCGCCGAACAGCTCCAGGGTTTCGAGGGTCATCTCCTGTTGCTGTTTGGCGGTTCGCATATGGGCGTCCTTCTTGTCCTTGAGGAACGACTCCATATCGCCACCGGAGTTGACGATCGACAGCATATCCGTCAGGAACTGCGCCAGCGGCTCGCTCGGCGTCTCTAAGGACTGCTTGCGGATCGCGTTCCGGTAGTCAGTCCCGAAGTACTCGGTTTCGTTGACGATGCTCTGGAACTCGCGGGCGATCTCGTCGTAGGTGTCTTCGGCTTTGGCCATCGCCCGCAGGATCTCCAACTGATTGAGCCCGCCGACCGACAGCGCGTACATAAAGGAGATCGCGTCGGGCAGCAGGATGTTGATGTTCCGCTTGCGCTCGCCGGCCCACATATACGGCAAGCCGACCAGCCCGCCGAACCCGATCGTAAACCCGATCGAACCGAAGACGATCCCCGCCAGCCCGACCGTCACCGGGACGACCAGCGACCGCAGGAAGGCGGCCATCTGGCTCGAACTGACCGGAATCCCGAGACTCAGCATATCCGGTGTGAGAACCCCGAACCGGAACAGGCCGTACCCCAAAAGCGAGCCGACGATCCACAACACGCCGCCGAGGATCGTCCCGGTCCCCAGCGCCCGCGAAATGTAGATCTCGACGGTGTCGGCCATCCGCGCCTCGGTCAGTTTCCCCTCTAGGTCGTCGACGAAGTCGCTGCTGTCGTCGAACAGCAACCGATAGAGGGGATAGAAGACGTCCGCGAGGCCGTCGGTCTCGGCATCGCCCCGAGTTGGTGATTGAAGACTCATCTACTCGTCCTCGGCTGGATCGATTTCGCCTCCGTCCCGCCGGTCGACCGGTTGATCGGTCGGCGCTTCGGCTGGCTGGTCGACCGGCTGATCGGTCGGCGCTTCGGCTGGCTGGTCGACCGGATTGCCCGCTCCAAGGGAGTCACCTGTTGCTTCCGCTTCGAGATAGCTCTCGATGGGACTCGGGCTGTCATCGGCCGACTCTTTTTCGTTCGTCGACTCGTCGCCAGTCGCGGCTCCGTCGCTGGTTTCGCCATCGGCTGCTGGCGGCTCCAACATCCCTTCGAGCGCGTTGCTGATCGAGGCTCCCATCCGGCCACGGTACTCCTCGAACAGCTCCTCGCCAGCCTCAAGAATCGCCGCGGCGAGTTCGCTCTGTTCCTCGCCTGGGTCGGGCCGCGGCACCAGCGCCTCGGTCTCGGGGTCGACGTCGATCAGCACGGACTCCATCTCCCGGAGGTCCTCGAGGCTCGCCCCCAGCTGGTCGTTGGCCATCAGCGCGAGGATGGTGTCGGGATCGTTGATATACGCCTGCACGGTGGCCGCTACTTGAGTGTAGGTGTTGAGCCCGCGGTCGATCAGGTAGGCCAACACGAGCCGCCGTTCGAACATCTCGCTTTCCAGTTCCTCGTCGGTCCAGCCGCGGTCGAACTTGATCTCTTCGAGGGTGTTCGAGGTCCCCATCTTCAGGAAGCGGTCGCCCTCGGCCTGCCACTGGTAGATGTCTTGGACGTTGATCTCGTCGTTTTCGGCGTCGTAGTGGTTGATCTCGGTCAGCGATTTGGTCCGCCGGACCTTTTTGCCCTTGACGCGGGTGGAGGTCTGGATCGACACGAGATCGAGCGCCGAGAACATCGTCTTCGAGACGTTGATCGGCTGGGTGGTAAACCGTTTGAGTACCTCCCCCACGGAGTCGGCGTGGAACGTCGTGTAGGTCGTGTGGCCGGTCGACATGACCTGAAACAGCGTCCGACCTTCTTCGCCCCGAATCTCGCCCATCACGATGTAGTCGGGCCGCTGGCGCAGTGCGGCTTCGAGGAGATCGAACTCGTCGATGTCGCCCTTGTCGCTCTCGGTGAAGGAGGGCCGCGTCACCGAGGCGATCCAGTTGCGCTGTGGGAGTTCGACCTCGCGGGTATCCTCGATAGAGACGATTTTAGTGTTCGATGGAATGAAAAGGGAGACGGCGTTCAGCGAGGTCGTCTTCCCCGAGGCGGTGCCACCGGCGAAGATGAGGCTCTTGTCGTTCTCGATAGCCAGCCAGAGGAAGGCCATCTGGTCGAGCGAGAACGTCTTCCAGTTGATGAGGTCCACGGGGGTAAAGGGGACCTCTTTGAACTGCCGAATCGTGTAGTTGGTCCCGTGGTCCGAGACCTCCGTGCCGAGGGTGAGCTGGGCACGCGAGCCGTCGGGGAGGGTGGCGTCGACCTGTGGGCTGCGCTTGGAGACGCCCTTGCCCGAGCGTTGGGCGAGTTTGACGACGAAGTCGTCGAGTTCGGTCTCGCCATGGATGACGTTGGTGATGATCTGTTCGTACCCCGAGTGGTAGACGAACACGGGGGAGTTGTAGCCGTCACAGGAGATGTCCTCGACGTTGATATCGTGTTTGATCGGGTCGATCCGCTCGTAGCCGAGGAAGTCTCGCTGGAGGTAGTACAGCAGTTTCTCGACTTGATACTCGGTCAGCGTCTCGGGGTTCTCGGCGAGCACTGCGGGCTCCGGTCGGGCGGCGATCCCGTCGAGGTTGCGACCGTCTGACTCGTTGTCGCCGTCTGCGACGGAGTCGACCTCGACCCCGAAGCTTTCGAGTAGCTCGCCGAGATCGCTGTCGGGGGTCGGGTCGAGGCGGTACTCGTCGGGATCGAGCCGATCGGGGACGAGTTGCTCGGCCAGCGGCGGCCGGTCGGCGTCGCCGGTGTCGTGGTCTCGCGAGGCGAGGTACTCGCCATACCGGGTGCCTTCGGCGCTGTCGTCGACCGCATCGTCGTCTTCGAGCTCGTCCAGCATCGTTTCGAGCCCCGCGATCGGCTCCTCGAAGCGCTCGACCAGCCGCTCGAACCGGTCGAGCAGGGCGTTGGTATACCTTGCGAACGTCGGCGGCAGCTCGGCAAGTCGGTCGCCCAGCGACGACTCCGTCGACCGGTCGTACAGATCGTATCGGGCCAACAGCCGGGCGGTCTCCGACTCGATGACCGCCCGGCGGGCGTCGCTGTCTGCGGCCTCCGCGCCCTGGTCGCCGTACTTGATCGCGGTCCGGAGCTTGCCGGTGAGGTAGGTCGCGATTTCCTCTTCGATCTCGTTTCTGTACGGCTCGACGGTGTAGTATTTGGTCTCGTTTTCCTTCGTCGACCGGAAGACGATCACGAAGGCCTGCGGCTCGTTGACCCAGTAGCGTTCGACTTCGGCGAAGTGGGTCTTTTTCGCCATCGGCACCGCCTTTTCGAGATCGTAGCGGTTGACAAGGGTGGTCCGCCCGTCGTCGGTCGTAAAAAAGGCGTCCTCGTCGATATCGTCCTGAACGTCGACTGTCCGTTCGTCGACCAACTCGGAAAGCCGCTCGGCGGTGTCGGCTCCGCCAGCGAGCATGTTGTCGAGTGCGTCGGGGTCCCAGCCGAGTGCTTCGCCCTTATCAAAGGGGATGAGCTCGCCCTTGTCGGTCCGCGGTCGGCTGCCGTCCGGCTCGTAGTAGTACAGCCGCTTGTGGTGTTCCCAGAGCCACGTCCGTTTGACGACCGGCGTGGTCTCGGGGTTACAGAACGCCTCGAAGAAGTTGTGGAGTCGGATCCCGCGGTCGACCCCGTCGTCGACGGCCTCGGCGAACGCCAGCGGATGTATCCCCGCCAGCTCCTCGATGTCTATGCCGAGCGAATCGACGCGCTCCCAGTCGTCGGCGTCGGGCCACGCTCCGTTCTGCCCCTCAGCAGGAGTCTCGGCCGTGCTGCTCACCGTCGACCGACTCGACGCCAGCTCGGCGGCGACCCCCGAGGGCCCGTACTCGTCGAGGTAGTCCTCCCAAGAGTAGTCGCCGACGGTGGGTGACTCGTCGGCTCCTGACGACGCCCGAGCGGTCGACTCCTCGTCGGAGGGCTCGGCCTGTTCCGAGACGCCTTCGGCGTCGTCGACTGCCATGGCCCGTCGTAGCTGCTGTTTACATATATAGTTCTGGGGAGTAGTATCAAATGTGATATTTAACTGACCCCTGCAATGAGGGCTCCTCGACCATTGCTGTGGGTTTTCGCCGCTCGGAGCCAGTTATCGTGTCGCTTCGCTGTCAGGGTACTGGCGTCACCGACGGGCCCAGTTCCTCGACGGCCTCGACGATCGCCTCGTGGTCGGCGGTCGCCTCGTAGTAGAAGACGAGATCGAAGCTGCCCTCGCGGAGGAGTTGTTGGCACTCCCAGACGAACTCCTCGTCGTCGACAGTGAGTCCCTGAAACTGGTTCGACGAGAAGTCGGTGTCGTCGTTGCCCGCATAGATGTAGGTTTCGCCCTTGTTTGCGTGTTCGGCAATGATCTCGTTGAGGTCGACGGTGAGTTCGTGCATTTCGAGGTCCTCCTGGCCCGTGAGGTCGGTGTGGACGATGAGGCCGACCAGTTCGATCTCGCCGGGCTCTATGAGTGCTTTCGTTCGCTGATAGAGGTCCGAATCGAGTGTCTCGCTCATATCGGCCATGAGAGGTCGACCAGTAAACGATTGCCGATCCCGATCGGCTCCCAGCCCTTGTGAAGCAACACGAACGTTTATAAATGCTGTGTTACACGTTTACGTATGGCCGAGTCGGTCCGACGGTTCGTCGTTGGTCGTGACCGAACGGTAACGCGCCGGATTCTGCTGATAGCTGCAGCGCTGACGGTTTCGGCCTTCGGGACGCTCGCTGTGCCGACAGTGTGGGAGACGTATGTCTCGGCGAGCGGTGCCGAAACAATGCAGACCGCGACGGCCATCGGCTTCGTTCTCTCGGTGATCGCATCGGTCTACGTCGTCGCAAAGACCGCCAACATTAATCCGTATGTTCCGACAGCAGCAGTGTTCGTGGTTCTCACGAGCTACGGTGTCACCGGCGTCGTCACCGAGTCACAGCTCGTCTTCTTCATCGGCCCGGCGATCTTTTTAGGCATCTTAGTCGCGCTATCAGCCTACGCCAACGACGGGGCGCTGGCCTCGCTGTCGCTCGTCTTTTTTCCCGTTTTGGGATACATGGTCAATGCACCATACGGCATCGCTGAAGGGTTTCCCATCGTCGACCGGCTCCGCATCGCGCTCGTGTTCAGTCTGCTGTTCACGCTCTCGATCGGCATCGCTGGCTTCCTGACCGGGGTGTTCCTCCGACGGCTCGTCGACTACGCCGACATGATCACCATCGAGGAGCTTCGCCATCCCGAAACAGTCGACTCGAAGGAGTCGACCGACGAACTCCGCCACGAAACCGAGTCGACCGACGAGTAGTCGCCTGCCACTGCCCATTATAACCAAACTACCAGCCGTATTAACCGATTACTGCCGCAGCCACGGCGCTGATGTTATCGAATTGGTGAGCGTCGACCGCCTCGAAACGAAAACAGGGACGCCAACAGCGCGTGCTCAGTCGGCGGTCGCAACCGGTTCGCTCTCCTCGGCCATCGCCAGGACGTCGTCAAAGAAGTCCAGCGAGTCGTGTGGACCGGGGTTAGCCTCGGGGTGGTACTGGCGGGTGATGATGTCCAGCTCCTCGCTGGCGAGTCCCTCGGCGGTGTCGTCGTTGACGTTGATCTGTTTGACCGACAGCTCACCCGGGTCGGAGACGGTGTAGCCGTGGTTCTGGGTGGTCATGATGACGCGGCCCGAACCGAGGTCGCGGACCGGCTGGTTGACGCCGCGGTGGCCGAAGGCCATCTTTTCGGTGTCGCCGCCGAAGGCCCGGGCGACGATCTGCTGGCCGAGACAGATGCCAGCGATGGGGACGTCGCCGGCGAACTCCTCGACGAGCGACTGGGCGTTGTCGAAGTTGGCCGGATCGCCCGGCCCGTTCGAGATGAACAGCACGTCGGGGTCGAGCTCGCGGACGTCCTCGGCGCTGGCCTCGCAGGATAGCACGTGAACGTCCGCCCCGCGCTCGTTGAGCGAACTGATGATCGAGCCTTTCGCGCCGCAGTCGATCAGCGCAACATCGTAGGAGCCGTCGCCGAGGTGGGTCGTTTGTTCCGGCGTCGTCACCTGCGAGCCGATGCCGACATGGTCGCTCATCGCTTTACAGTCGGCGAGTTCGGCCTTTGCATCCTCCGGTGTCGCGTCCGCACCGGCTGCAATGCCGCACTTCATCGCACCCTCCTCTCGGATGGAGGTGACCAGATCGCGGGTTTCGATGTGGTCGATCGCTGGCACGCCCTCGCTTTCGAGCCACGTCGCCACCGAGTCGGTGAACTCGCGGGCGATGGCGGCTCGTGGATGGACGCGACCGGACTCGAAGCGATCCGCTCGGACCCCGTAGTTGCCGATCAGTGGGTAGGAGAAGGTCAGCACCTGTTCCTCGTAGGAGGGATCGGTGAGGCTTTCTTCGTACCCTGTATAGGCGGTCGTGAAAACCAGTTCTCCGCGTGTACGACCCGGCGCGCGGCAGCGGGCTTCGAGCACGCGGCCGTCGGCCAGTGCGATGTAGGCGTCCGACATTACGAGTTACGTATCGTTGTTCGTTCTTAAGTGCGTCGTTCGAAGTTGAGCTACGAAATTCGTAATCACTAACCCCGTTCATCCACATCGGGGCGTATGGACGACCTCGACCACCAAATTCTATCGATCCTCCGGCGGGATGCTCGGACGCCGTATACGGAGATCGCCGACCGGGTTGGAACCTCCGAGGGAACGGTGCGGAACCGCGTCGACCGACTCACGAGCGAGGGGATCATCGAACGGTTCACCGTCACGACGCGGACGGGGAACGTGAAAGCGATGATCGAGGTATCGGTCGATATGAACGTCAATACGAGCGAAGTCTCCGAGCGACTGGCCGACTGGGAGGAGGTCGACTTCGTCTGGCAGGTCTCCGGCGAGGACGATATTGTCCTTGTTGTCGACTGTGTCGATACCCAGGCAGTCAACGATCTGATCTCGCAGGCCCGCGAGATGGACGAGGTCAAGGGGACGACGACGCGGCTGATTCTGGACGAACGGCTCGGTTAAGGGCCATCGACCACCGCGACGTATCGAACGCTTATTTATCCCACTGTGATATAGTCGATATATGAGTGCTGACGACGCCCCGGACGGCGAACTCCACGCAAACGCCGGACAGGACGTAATCGCGGTCGATGCCGACGATACCGAACAGGAACTGGTCAACCGACTCGACGCCCACACCGGCGACGGCATCCGCCACCGGGCGTTTACCTGTCTCGTCTTCGACGGCGAGGGTCGACTCTTGCTCGGCCAGCGAAGCCCCGACAAGCGGCTCTGGGATACCCACTGGGATGGCACCGTTGCCTCCCACCCCGTCGAGGGCCAGAGCCAAGAAGATGCTACGGTCCAGCGACTCGAAGAGGAACTCGGAATTACGCCCGATCAGTACGGCGAGGTCGAACTCACTGACCGTTTCGAGTACAAACGCTACTACGAGAACGCGGGCGTCGAGTGGGAAGTCTGTGCCGTCCTGAAAGTCACGCTCGAAGACACCACGCTCGACCCTGACGAGGAGGAGATCGGGGGCCTGCTGTGGGTCGACTACGACCACCTCCACGACAACCCCCAGTGGTACCGCCAACTCCGACTCTGTCCGTGGTTCGAGATCGCGATGCGCCGGGACTTCGCCTGATCGCTGAGCCGACCACTTCGAATCTCGTCGTCGACGCCTGCGGGACGATACCCTATCTCGTTCGCGTTACTGCGGTCCCCGTCTTCTTTCCGACTACCTGCACTGAATACACACGTTCGCGGGGGATGAGTTCGTACACGTCCCTGCCGTCTTTTTCACCGGCCTTGACTCGCCAGTGGTCGGTTTCGTCGTCGTAGGTGATCTTGTCGGCGTCGACGCTGTACTCGATGACACCATCCGTCGATTCGTACCTGATGACTGCCATACGCCCTGATACGTTCGCCTCCGTTTATAAACACGTCACCGGCCGAGCGGCTGTCAACAGGGGAAAGCGTTTACCCTCGCGGCTGAACGTCGGATACGTATGAGTCTGGAGGATTTCACCGATGTCGACGAGAGCGACGAGGCGGCCGCTGCCGACGAGTCCGTCCCGTCGCGTTCCGATCCCGATACGGAGGTCGAACCCGACGACGATTTCGAGGAGTACTCGGTCGCGGTCGACGGCGAGGACGTGGGCCTCGGCGCACTGTCGGTTGCCCAGGGCCTGCGGGTCAGCGAGGAGGCCGACGACACCACCCTGCGGGCGTTCGTGGTCACGGGCAACCGCGACTCGGTCAGACTGGGCAAATACCTGCTCGTTCCCTATCCGGACGACGAAACCCTCTTCTGTCGGATCGTTGGCCTCGAATACGCACAGGAGTTCCAAGCCGACGACGCCACCGAGATCCACGTCCGCCGGATGATGCGCCAGTCAGGAATTGAAGAACGCGACTACAAGTTCATGGCCGAACTCGAACCGGTCGCCGTTCTTTATAAAGACTACAACGAAGACGGCGAGGCCGACCTGAAACGCCGGATGACTGATCGGGTGCCCAAACCCGGCGCAAACGTCGCCGAGGCGACCGACAGTGCCGAGATCAAAACCGGCCTCAAGATCCCCGAAGACGGCGTCTTCCTCGGCCATCTCTCGGTCGGCGGCGAGAAGGTCAAAACCGCCGCCAGCCCGCCGACGATCGATTATCGTCTCAAAGACGACTACGACTCCGGCGATCCACTCGTCTTCCGACACACGCTCGTCGCCGGCGGTACCGGCTCGGGGAAAACGCATGCCTCCAAGAACGTCCTCAGACAGTATCTCAGCGCGGATCGGGCCTACCCGATGGACGACGGCCGGACGGTCCAACCGGCGGTCGTTCAGTTCGACCCACAGGACGAGTACGCCCAGATGCACGACGATAACCCGGAGTTAGGGAGTACCTACGCCCGTGACCTCGACCGCGAAGGAATCGCTTACGGGGGTGTCGACGACACTATCGCATTAGTTCCAAAAGAAGACGGCACCAGCTACGCCGGGGAGGGCCACCGCGCCGAGCGCATCGAGTTCACGATTCCGTTCTCGATGACCCGAAAGCGGCCGTGGCTCGTCGCCGGGAGCAGCCTCAACGAAAACCAGTTTTCGGCGCTTCGAACCCTCCTGAACCGCTTTTTCCGCCAGTACGGCGAGAGCGGCACCTACAAGAAATTTAAAACCTTCCTCGACGATCCTGCGCTCAAGGAGGAACTCGACGAATCGGGACGGGTCCATGAGGCCACTTTCGACGCGGTTAAACGCCGGGTGTTGGCCATGCCGTCGGGAATCTTCGATCAGTCGGCGAAACCGATTACGGAGCTCGACCACCAGCTCGTCCGCCCCGGTGGCCTCACTGTGATTCCAACGTACCACCTGAGTTCGAGCCGCGCCAAGGAGCTGTTCGTGCTGGCAGTCTCGGCGTATCTGATCGACGACAAGCTCTCGAACACGCCCGACAGCGACCGGATCAAGGAGACGCCGGTCGTGTTGGGGATGGACGAGGCCCACAACTTCCTCACGGAGGCCGATACGGTGCAGGCCCGGAAAGTCATCCAGAAGTTCACTGAGGCCGCCAAGCAGGGTCGAAAAGAGCGGCTTGGGCTGTTTTTGATTACGCAAGACCCGCAGGATATCGCCGACTCGGTGTTCAAACAGATCAACACGAAACTGGTGTTGAATCTCGGCGATGAGGACGCGATCAACAGCGTAAACATCCCGTCGACGCTCCAGTCGAAGGTGCCGTATATGGAAAAAGGCCAGATGGTCGTCTACTCGCCCGACAACTCCGAACCCGTAGAGCTGATCGGGTTGTCGACGTGTCTCACGCGACACGGCTCATAAAAAAGCGGTCGGCGGTCAGTGCTGTTCGTAGACCTGGATTTCGCCGGAGCCGGTGACGATGACGCCCCACTCGCCCAACTGGAAGCCAATGAAACACGAGCGTGCGGGTGCGGCGTTCGGTTCGCGGATGATCAGTTCGAGTGCGTCCGGGTCGACGGCCTCGTACAGCGGCGGCAGATCGAGCGGATCGCACCCGCTGGCCGCGGCGAGTGCGTCGATAACCGCCTCAGTGATCGGTCGGTTTTCTGTCGGATCGTACTGTGTAATGTAGTGGAGTTCCCCCTCCCCCTGAACTGCTGCATTAGACATACACTACTGCGAACGACGCCCCCGGCAATGAACATATGCCTGCTATATGTGTGATTTTATAACCGCTCGCCCTACCACGTTGGTCGTGATTTACTAGCTCTTGATATACCAATTCGCACGGTACTCCGGTCGACGGAACTACTTCGCAGCCAAGGGTGTCAGTCCTGTTCGTTCTGAGGGTCCGCGGTCGACTGATCGTCCGCGTCCTCGGTCGACTGATCCTCGGGGAGCCGAGGTGTCGGCTCTCGATCGATTGCGTCTGACATGGTCCTGCTGTCGGTCCCGTCGAGCGCGGTTAGTTGGTCCCTAACTGCGGGTCGTTTGACCGTGCCGGAGGCGGTTCGGGGCAACGAGTCGGTGAAGGCGATCTGTCGCGGGAGCTTGTAGCCAGCCAGCCGCTCGCGGCAGAAGCTTTCGATGGCGGTCGCCGAGAGCGTCTCGGTCTTCGGCACGACGAGCGTGCTCACGCGTTCGCCCCATGTTTCATCATCGACCCCGACGACTGCGGCCTCGTCGATGTCGGGATGCGAACGGAGCACCTCGGCGACTTCGCCGGGGTCGACGTTTTCACCGCCGGTGATGATGCGGTCGTCGATCCGGTTGAGCACGTAGAGATACCCCTCCTCGGTGGTGTAGCCGATATCTCCCGTTCGGAGGCCGTGCTCGCAGAACGCATCGACGTTGGCGTCGACGTCGCCGTAGTAGCCGGCGGTTACCATCGGTCCCGCGACGACGATTTCGCCGCGCTCTTCGGGGGCGACCGGCTCGCCAGCGTCGTCGACGATCGAGAGGTCGGTCCACATGAGCGGCCGCCCGACTGTCCCCGAGCGTTTGAACGCCTGTTGGGGGCGGGCGGTGGCGATCTGGGAGGCGGTTTCGGTCATTCCGTAGGTCGGGAAGACGGGTATCGAATAGTTCCGGCAGCGTTCGATCAGCGAATCGGGGGCGGGTGCGCCGCCCAACAGGACCGCCCGCAGGGAGTCCGACAGCGTCCCCCGGCGTTCGAGCATCTCCGAAAGCATCGTCGGCACCAGCGAAACGACCGTCACGTCGTAGCGCTCGATATCGTCGGCGACCCCGCCGGGATCGAACCCCGACCGCAGGACGACGGCGGTACCGTACAACGTCGACCGCAAGACGGGCGCGATGCCGCCGACGTGGTAGAGCGCAAGGGTGAGGAGCCACCGGTCGTCGGGGTCGACGCCGAGGCGGAACGCCGAGGCCGCCGCACTCGCAAGCAGAGTCCCCATCGTCAGGACGACCGCCTTCGGCTCGCCGGTCGATCCCGACGTAAAGACCATCAGCTGTGGGTCGTCGAACGCCCAGTCGACCGGTTCGACCGGCTCGGGCTCGACCGCCCGGAACGACTGGACGTCCTCCCACTGGGGCTCGTCGACCGACGCCACCGGAGTCGCCTCCGAGGACTCGACGGCGAGCTGTTCGGTGTCGGCCCCACAGACCAGCATCGAGAGGTCGCTGTGGTCGATCTGTCCGGCCAGCTCCGATGGTGTGAGGCGGTCGTTCAGCGGGACGAACCGGAGTCCCAGCCGCTGGGCGGCATGCAGCAGGCAGACCGACAACAGCTGTGTCGACATGAGCATCCCGACGTGGTCGCCGGGTTCGATACCGAGGGCGGCGAGTCGCCCCGCCGTCTCGTCGACCGCCGCATCTAGGCCGCTGTAGGACCACCGGGTGTCGCTGTCGGTGTCGATCAACGCGAGGTCGTCCGGCGTCGAGGCAGCCCGGTGGGTGAGCCAGTCGTTCATTCGTCACTGGGTCCGTTCGGCATCGTCATGCGTCGTCCTCCGAAGCGCGAACCGTCAGGACGGGGATCTCTGAGGTTCGGACGACCCGCTCGGTGACGCTCCCGAGCAAGTACCGGTCCAGCCCCGTTCGGCCGTGCGTTCCCATCACGATCAGGTCGATGTCGTTGTCCGTGGCGTACTCGATAATCCCCGTGTGTGGCGTTTCGGAGATCAACTCCGAGACGACGGCCACACCGGCCTCGGCGGCCGCGTCTGTCACTCGTTCGAGCGCTTCCTTGCCCTCCTCCTCGAGTGCGCCTAGCACAGTCTCCCTGCCCGCATCGAGCGCGGGGTAGGCGGTCGTATCGAGGACGTACAGCGCGTGGAGTCGAGCGTCGGTCTCCTCGGCGAGCTCGACGGCGTGGTCGATTGCCGCCTCCGAGGCTGGCCCCCCATCAGTCGGGAGGAGTATCTCACTGTACATTTGCTTAGATGCTCCGTCGCAGTGTACATAATCCCTTGGGCAGCCCGCTCTCTCAGCGTCCGAACCCGTGCCCACGGAGGCGTCAGGTTCTTATATACAACTGTTGTGGTGAGTCTGTTTTCAGATTTATGAGTTTTTATAACGGCTGGCTCACGTCATGCGGTTCGATGACGCCAGCCACACAAGTTTTATATGCTTACGCCGATAACTATATGTTAGGAAACCCGCCAGCCCTTCTATCTCTTTTTCTGGCCAGTGGGACCGTCCGGGGGAAACTTATGACCGAAACAACCATCAGAAGCTACGTCAGGGGCGAGGATCGAACGACAGAACAGACCGAAGAGCGGGAGGCCGACGAGACACTCAGCTGTCCGGAGTGTAGCGGCCAGCTGATCACCGACGAGGAACACGGCGAGACCGTCTGTACCGACTGCGGACTGGTCGTCGAACAGGACGCCGTCGACCGTGGGCCGGAGTGGCGCGCCTTCGACAGCGCCCAGCGGGATTCGAAGTCGCGTGTGGGGGCACCGACGACGAAGATGATGCACGACAAAGGGCTGAGCACGAACATCGGCTGGCAGAACCGCGACGCCTACGGGAAGGCCCTCAGTTCGAACCAGCGCCGACAGATGCAACGCCTCCGCACGTGGAACGAACGGTTCCGCACCCGCGACAGCAAAGAACGGAACCTCAAGCAGGCACTCGGCGAGATCGATCGCATGGCCAGCGCGCTTGGGCTGCCGAAAGCCGTCCGAGAGACTGCCTCGGTCATCTACCGCCGGGCGCTCGACGAGGACCTGCTGCCGGGCCGCTCCATCGAGGGTGTGGCAACTGCCTCACTGTACGCTGCCGCCCGACAGATGGGCAACCCCCGGAGTCTCGATGAGTTCGCCGCTGTCTCACGAGTCGAGAAAATGGAGATGACCCGGACCTACCGCTATGTGGTCCGGGAACTCAAACTCGAAGTCCAGCCTGCAGACCCCGAGCAGTACGTCCCGCGGTTCGTCTCGCGGCTCGAACTCACCGACGAGGTCGAACGCGAGGCCCGCTCGCTGCTCCGTGGCGCGAAGGAGGCGGGCATCACCAGCGGTAAATCGCCAGTCGGCCTCGCGGCGGCGGCCGTCTACGCTGCCGCACTGCTCACCAACCAGAAGGTGACTCAGAGCCAGGTGGGGGACGTCGCCGACATCTCCGAAGTGACGATCCGCAACCGCTACAAGGAGCTGCTGGAAGTCGACCACGGCGAACTGTTCGACTAACACCACCAACTGAGGCTGCTATTCCTTTCAGTTGACACATACATACAACGTTTTGTGACTGGCATACGTTATCTCGTCTCATGGAAGAAGCGTTTGTTCGACTCCTCTGTTCGGAGTGTGGCAAAAGTTGGCAGAAGACACCGACCGCCGTACCGGACGTCCGGTCGAACTTCAGCTGTCCGAACTGCCATGCGACGCGTCGGTTCGCCGAGTTCCTTCGAACCGAGCGGGATCTCGAAACGGTCAAACAGTTCCAGGGGGCCTAGGCCTCATAGTAAGTGGTCCCTACTCCGGTGTGTCCTCCAACTGTGGGCCTCCGGACAGGCCGTCGCTCCCGTCCCGATGCTCAGTAGTCGACTCCTACAATGGGGGAGCGATCAGGCTGCGCGCGCCAGCGAACAGGCGGGTCGTGAGACGAAATCGACACCCTCATATTCCGGTCCATCACTATTCATTAGTATCAAATCGGCCGTGAGTCGGGTATATAGACTCTATACACGAGTTCCTTGTTAACTCATCTCAAGATAGTACTATAACCCTCCGGTCGCTACGAGAGTTTGCTCATGAAGAAGCAGGAGCTCATTCACCTACACGGCCTGCTTGCCGAGGTACGTACTCAGTGTGAGGCGTGGGAAGGCGAATTCGAACTCACCGAATACGAAACTCTTGGCATCAAGCCGACATCGATCCACAAGTCGAAGACCGATCACAAAGCAGCTGTTTTCAAACTGGCGAAGGGTATTACATCCTCGATGGCCGAGGCCGAAGCGGAATCCGAAGCCGAGCCGCTGGCACCCAACGCGGACTAACACTTTAAATAGTGTTCTACAGCTTTCGATTGCCGAGCAACAGCTACTGATTGACGAGCATTTTAATCCATCGCTAGACTCATCACTCGGACTGGTCGTCGACACTACCCAGCCGCTTGGCGATCGTTTCGCCGACCGTCCGAGGGTCGTCGTTGACGACTTCGATGCTGTCGCCGACAGTGACTGTTCCCGGTTCGACCACTTGCGCACAGATACCGCCACGGCCGTCACCGAGTGCGCGGGCGACGTCGTCCTCGCCAGCTACCTCCTCGACGTGTGCACACGGTGGTCGGGGGCGCGTCCCACGGAGTTCGGCAGTGCCGATTCGGACCGTCGACTCGATGAGGTCGTGCAGATCGACCCCGCGAGTGACGACGTTCCGACGGTGTCGACCGTCCCGGAGGGCGATCTCGAACTCGTCGTGAATCGTCTCGATGGCTTCGGCTTCCAGCAACGTTACCTCACACACGTCGTACGGCGAGTAGTAACCCGCCCCGTGGAGATAGCGGTCGCCGACGAGGCCGCCCTCGATGACGTCGACCGACCGCTGTTCGACCATTGGCTCGCCGCTTTCCGGCGCGATAAACAGCTGTTCGACCGTTCCCATACCCGCTGTAACACTCCACTCGGTGTAACCGTTCGGCTACAAACGCCTTAGTAACCCACGACTACAGTCGTGGGCTTGCTCCTTGTGTTTCTGTGAGCCGCACATCGAGACAGACATTCAGCTCGTGTGGTGCGTAGGATCGCACAACGTGTTCGGCTTCGACCTGCACATCGTACTCGGGTTCGGCAGCCGCCCGGATCGCCTCGATGCCGGGGCTGAAGGGGTCCGAATCGTGCTGGATGTCGTAGTAGTGAATCACACACTCTTCGCCCGCGAGGTCGACCGCCGTCTCCAGAAACGCCCCGGCACTGTGTGGGAGATTCATGACGAGCCGGTCAGCCCAGCCGTGGTAGTCATCGACTACTGCTCGCACGTCGCCAGTAATAGCCGTTATAGAGTCACTAACGCCGTTTCGACGGGCGTTTTCGCGGAGGTAGTCGACGGCGGTCTCGTTGAGGTCGACGGCGACGACCTCGGCCCCCCGGCTAGCTGCGGGAATGGTAAACGGACCGACACCGGCGAACATATCGATGACGTGTTCGTCGGCCTGTATTTGGTCGACGACGCGGTGGCGTTCGGTCGCCAGTCGTGGCGAGAAGTAGACGGCGGCGAGATCCAGCAGGAACTCGTGGCCGTACTCGCGGTGGACGGTTTCGGTTGGCGACCGATCGGTGTCAGGGTCCTCCCGTTCGGCCAGCAGCTCCCAGTCGCGGACCCGAAGCTCACCTTTGATTTTCGAGGCCCGATTGAGCACCGAGCGGGCCGGGAGGTCGGATGCCATTACGGCTTCGGCGATTTCGACGGCACGATCGGAGTCGTCCTCGTCGACGATGACGACATCGCCCAGCCGTTCGACCGAGGGCTCGTAGCCGAGGATGTCGGCCGGGGCTTGGACTGTCTGCCGTGTTGGAAGCTCCCGGACCGTCGTCTCGAACCGGTCGGGAACGGCCGTCGGATCCGTCACTGGTATATATAGCGTTTCGTCTTCCACGACGATCTGGTGGTCGTCGTCCAACACCCTTGCCTTGGCCAGTGCCTGCCGACTCTCCTCGCCGTCTGCCCGCGGAACGACGATACACGGAACCTCCATACGAGTCAGTAGTCGCAGGGCGGATGAGTAAGGGTGACGTTTCGACACGCCTGTCGAGATCCGATGGCTGTCGGCCTACAACCGGTGGTTTTAGGCTGTCGACACTAACAGGAGAGTAATGGTCGACTCGGAGTTTCCGGAACCCCAGCCCGGACCGTCGTGGGAGCAGTTACGCCTTCGGCTCGCCTGTAGCGCGGGTGTGGCAGTTGTTCAGCTCGCGGTGTTCTGGGATTTCGTCATCCAGTCGCTACCGTTCCTCTGGCCGCCGGTCGAACCGGTGACCCAGTGGGTGAGTTTCATCATGATCTCCGCTGGATCGTTCGTCGTCATCTCCGGGTTCTTCGGCACGCTCATCGCCGATCAAGTCTATAACCGCTATCTGGTCGACGACCGGTAGCAGCCGGCTACTTATATATCATCGGCGGATTGCCGCTCGGAGAGTGCCGTTACCTGTGGTGAATCGGTTGTTGGGTCGTGTGAGACGACTGCACGCGCATCGAACGCCGCTTCGAGCGTCTCAGTTGTGAGCACTGATGCAGGGACGCCAGCCTCCAGCACCGACCCCCCGGCAAGCAACACGAGCCGGTCGCAGTAGCGGGCGGCCAGATTCAGATCATGGATCGCTGCCACTGCCGCCCGTCCCTCGTCGACGACCGACCGCACCAGATCGAGGGTGTTGATCGCGTGGTTGATATCGAGGCTCGCGGTCGGCTCGTCCAGCAACAACAGCGGGGTGTCCTGTGCGAACGCCCGTGCTAGCAGGACGCGCTGTCGTTCCCCGCCGCTGAGTTCGGTCACCGGTCGGTGGGCGAACCCTGATAATGAGGTGTTGTCGAGTGCCTTGTTGACATTCCGCCGGTCTTCGTCGTCAGCAGTCCCGAACCGTCCGATATGTGGGTTGCGGCCCATGGCGACGGCCTCTTCGACCGAAAACGAAAACGAGAGCCGCGTCTCCTGTGGCACCGTGGCGACTAGCTGACTCGTTTTTCGTGCCGACAGCGCCGAGACGTCGTTGCCCTCGACGGTCACCCGTCCCTGTGTCGGCTCCACGCTCCCCCGAATCGCCCGCAGCAGCGTCGTCTTCCCGGCCCCGTTCGGGCCGACGAGGCCGACGAGTTCGCCCGCGTTGGCCGTGAGCAAAACGTCTGTGAGGATTTCGCTCCCGCCGAGCTCGACCGAGAGGTGGTCGACGGACAACACGGAGTCGCTCATAGCTCGTGGACCTCCCGGTTCCGAAGCAAGTAGAGGAAGAAGGGCGCGCCGAGGGCGGCGGTAACGATCCCGACGGGGATCTCGGTCGCGCCCGCGCGAGCGACCGTATCCGTGAGGACGAGGAACGACGCCCCCGCCAGCGCCGCCGCGGGCAGCAGCACCCGGTGGTCGGGGCCGACGACAAGCCGGACCATGTGGGGAACGATCAGCCCGACAAAGCCGATCACCCCGGAGACGGCGACCGCCGCGGCGGTGAGGACGGCCGACACCGCAAGCAGGATTCGTTTGGTTCGCTTGACCTCGACGCCGAGGCCGTGGGCGGCCTCCTCGCCGAGCAGGAGCACGTTGAGGTCCCGCGCGTAAGCCAGCAGAACCCCGAAGAGCAGCGGGACCGTAAGAAGGGTAACCGTCACGTCGTCCCAGCCGGCGTTGCCGAGGTGGCCCATCAGCCAGTGGACGACCTGCCGGAGGCCGTCGCCGCTGTGGAGTTGGAGGAAGGCGATCACCGCGCCGAGGAACGCCTGGATGGCGACCCCCGCAAGCAGCAGCGTCGCAACCGGCGTGCGGCCGCCCTCGGTGGCGATCGCGTACACGCCGAATGCGGCCAGCAGTGCGCCGATGAAGGCCGCCCCCTGCAACCCGAGGCCGAACGGTATTGCTACCGGGACGACCAGAAACGCGACTGCCCCCGCGGCCGCCCCCGAGGAGACACCGATGATCGAGGGGTCGGCCATCGGGTTCCGGAAAAACCCCTGCATCACGGTCCCGGCAGCCGCCAGTGCGAAGCCAACGCCCGCCGCCAGCAGAATTCGCGGGAGTCGCACCCGCATCACGATGGTCTGGTGGGTGGTGTCGACGCTGTAGGCGAACGGCGACTGCCACCGAAGTGCCGGGGCGGGCAGCTGGAGCGCATTGCCAACCGAGCTACCGGTCAGCTCGATCCCGGTCGGCACCGAGACGGCGTTGAGAAGCACTTTCAGCACGGCCAGCGGGTGGATCGACACCGGGCCGATCCCGGCGCTCACGGTGATCGCTACCGCGAGGGCGGCGGCCAGCCAGATCGACCAGCCCACCGCACGCTGGCGCACATCCATGATTGAAAGCCACCTTGGAGTAGTGAAATACTTATTGACTTGCCACCGAAAACGGAGTAATGCGTCAATATAACCGACTTCTCGTTTCGCTTTTCATCGTCGTCGCGCTGGTGGCGATCGCACCAGCCGCTGTCGCGGGACAGTCGACGGCCCCTGCGGCCGACGCCAACGACTCGTTTTCGATCACGCTGACCGATGCGACCGGCACCGAGGTGACCCTCGACGAACGACCTGAACGCGTCACGACGACGAACCCGAGCGCCGCACAGGTGATGTGGGAGCTCGATGCCGAGTCGCAGGTCGTCGGTCTCACGCAGTTCGCCCACTATCTGGAGGGAGCCGAAAACAGGAGGAACGTCTCCTCGACCGAACTCGGTGTGAGCGTCGAGCGTGTGGTTGCTACCGAACCGGATCTCGTGCTCGCACCGAACGCGACGAGCGTCGAGACCGTCGAGCGGCTTCGAGAGACCGGACTCACAGTATATCACTTCCCGGCAGCCACCGACTTCGAGGACGTGAAATCGAAGACGCTGACAATCGGCCAGCTGACGGGTAACGAACAGGCCGCCCGCGAGACGAACGCGTGGGTCGACGCCAACGTCGAGGCGGTGTCGACCGCGACGGCCGATGCCGACCAGCCGCGACTGATGTACCCCCTGCTCGGCGGCTTCTCGGTCGGTGGTAACACCTTTATCAACGAGATCATCACGACCGCCGGTGCCGAGAACGTCGTCGCCGACGAGTTCGATGGTTATCAGGTAGTCAACGACGAGACCGTTATCGACCTCGATCCGGAGGTCCTGTTGGTCACCGATCAGACCGAGGGCCAGGTCCTCGACAGCGAACCCTACTCGCTGACGACTGCCGGACGGAACAGCGAGACGGTCTCCCTCGAAGTCAACTATATCAATCAGCCAGCCCCTCGGAGCCTCGTCTATTCGACGCGGAACCTGACCGCCCAGCTCCACCCCGAACTGTACAACGAGTCGGATTTCGTCAGCCGCAGCGAGGCGGCCGCCGAACAGCCCGATACCGAAACCGAACCAAACGAGACCGGGACGACGACAGACCCAACAGATGACGGCGAGACCGGCGTCTCGGCCCCCGGCTTCGGTGTCGCCGTTGCCGCGGTCTCGCTGCTCGGCGGGAGCCTGTTGGCGCGCCGCCGCTCGGGAGCCTAACTGGGGCGCGGGCCGTCGACAGTCGTAACCGTATTACCACAGCACCACCGTCACACAGGTATGGTAGAGAACGTGCTGTGGCCCGCCTACTTCGATGCCGGGCTGACGCGGTCGGAGGGTCGACGCGTCCCGATGGATCTCGCAGTCGACGAGCCGACGGTCGACGAGGTCGCCGACGCCGTCCAGCAGGTCGGCTACGACGCGGTGATCGAACGCGACAAAACCTACTCTCGTGAGTTCGACCCCCGCGGTCGCGTCCTCGTCAAGGGGGCCGACGACACCAAGAACGACCTCGTCCAGGCGATCGGGGCCTACGTCGAACTCCTCCGCGAGTAATGCGGCGCATTGGCACCGTCGACCGAACGGCACAGGGACTGGCCATCGTCAGCGTCGAGGGCGATGACTGCCCCGACATCGGGCTCATGGTTATCAACGAATCGCTGTCGACCGTGGGCCGGATCGTCGACGTCTTTGGCCCCGTAGATGGCCCCTACGTGGCGATCACGCCGACAGACTCGACTCCGCTGACCGAGCTCGTCGGCACGAAACTGTACGCCCGCTAACGGGGTCGGAACACAACGCCCAAACCCCCCTCGGCCCAATCCGATGATATGTTTCCCCGGGAGTACCGCGGCGTCGCGGGTGCCGTGTTGCTGTTTCTGCTGATTCAGCTCGGCTCGCTTGCCTTGGTTCAGACCTTCTTCGAGCAGGGGTATCAGGCCGTCGAGAACCCCGACGATCCCACGAACAGTCTCCTGTATATCGGTGCAATCTTGCTTGCAACCCTCGGCTTTCTGGCTGCATTCAAGTACGATCTCGACTGGATCGTTCGCGTGGTCATCGTCGCCACCAGCGGCCTGCTGGCGTGGTACGTCTTCAGCGCACTGTTCCCGATGGTCGTGGCGGTCGGCCTCGGTTCGGTCGTTGCTATCGCGCTGTGGGTCTACCCGGAGTGGTACGTCGTCGACACCGCCGGGGTGTTGATGGGCGCAGGGGCGGCCGGACTGTTCGGAATCACCTTCGGCATCCTCCCGGCACTGGTATTGCTGTCGGTACTGGCGGTGTACGACGCGATCAGCGTCTACAAAACCGAACATATGCTCGACCTCGCCGACGGGGTGATGGATCTCCGTATTCCTGCGATCCTCGTGATTCCGCTTTCGCTTTCCTACTCGCTGCTCGACGAGGAGGCCGGGATGAGCGATAGCGCGGCGTCGGCCGAAGACGCCGATGATGCCGAAAACGCCGATGGGACCGACGACTCCGTCGACGCAACGGCTGACGACGACGATGACAAGCGCGACGTGTTTTTCATCGGCCTCGGCGATGCGGTGATTCCGGGCGTGTTGGTCGCCAGCGCCGCCTTCTTCTCGCCGGCCCCGCAGTTCGCGGTGCCGATCATCCAACTCAATCTCCCGGCGCTGCTCGCATTGGTCGGCACGCTCGGTGGCCTGCTCGTCCTCATGCGAATGGTGATGAAGGGCCGCGCCCACGCCGGACTCCCGCTGCTCAACGGCGGCGCAATCGCTGGCTACATACTGGGTTCGCTGCTGGCCGGTATCTCCGTGCTCGAAACGGTCGGGCTGACCGGGATAGTATAAAAGTAGTCACCGACTACCGATCAGTCGCTGGTCAGCGTTCTGTCATTAGTCGTCGACGCCCTCACGCACCTTCACGGCCATTCCGCTGTCGAAATCGACCATCCCGTCGGCCGACAGCTCTGCCCGGCCGACAGCCAGCAGTTCGCCCTGCTCGTGGACGACCAGCACCTCGTCGCCGGGCCGAATTTCGGGGTCGACCTCGTCGACGAACTTCGCAAACACGTTCTTGCCCTCACGGACGAACGGCTCGGACTCGTCGCCGACAACCACGCGGTTCGCCGGGACGGGGAGTTCGAGGAGCCGTCGGCCGCCAGCGACCCCGAGCGTAAAGCGGCCGTCGACGCCGTAGGAGACCAGTCGTGTGTCGATCGTGTGGACCTGTCGGGGTCGCCCGCCGGTCGACCGCCGGATCTCGAAGGCCTCGTCGGTTGGGAACAACGTCGTCCCCGCTCCCGCGCCGAACTGGTAGTCGGCGACCGTCCGCAGTGCGTCGATGTCACGGGCCGGACTGCTGCCGCCGCCGCCACCGGTGTCGGTGGCGGCGGTGCTGTCGGCGTCGGCATCCGGGACCGCAGTCGACGCTGAGTCGTCGCTCATACCGTGAGATCCCAGCGTGTATATAAAAGCGGGTGGATTTCAGACGGCGTCGACGAGCCAGTTGCGCAGCCACCACAGTAGGCCGAACAGGACGAGACCGATGGCGACCCCCGCGAGCGTGCTCCCGAGGACGGCCCGGCCGAAGGCCATCCCGACCGCACCGCCGACGATGAGTGGAACTGCCGCCGATTCGATCTGCTTCGGGTCGACCATTTATAACAAATAGCGGTTCTCGTCGTCGGAGAGGTCGGTGAACTCGTCGGTCGCCTCGATCAGCTCCTCGGCCGTCGAGGAGCCGAAGGCCATCACTTCGACTTTGACGCCCTCGTGGCGGAGATGCGAGCAGAGCCGCGAGAAGTCGCCGTCGCCCGTACAGAGGACGACCGTGTCGACGTGGTTGGCCAGCGTCACCGCATCGAGGCTCATGCCGACATCCCAGTCGGCCTTCTTG
>Ga0207753_1000079_pt1 | contig 37176 bp, 33 predicted proteins | sample PonA233FremontCA_2_FD_187273 | JGI IMG/M metagenome (GOLD analysis project Ga0207753, IMG submission 187273) | Salt pond sediment microbial community from Fremont, CA, USA - Pond A23 Sediment 3 (SPAdes) | ecosystem: Environmental > Aquatic > Non-marine Saline and Alkaline > Saline | place: USA... | reverse complement strand
AGGCCGCCACTGCCGCCGCCAATGACGAGCAGATCGTAATGTTCGGTCATGCGTGTCTCCGGAGCCGGCTTTCACGTAAGAGGCGCCCGCGCTCGAACCGCGCCGGGCGAGCCCGAGAGGGTACCGCCAAGCGGCGCCTGGTGACAGGGCCGCGCCGCGTGATGACCGTACGCGACCTTTGCACGGAGCGACCGTGGCGTTGCCGCTCTCCGCGGTATCATCGACATGGGGCGCCGATACGATCGCGAGCAAGCTCGCTCCTACGGTCGCATCCAGCGCCAGTTGCAGGCGTCGTGTGAGAGCGTGCCTGCTAGACTGGCGCCCCGCTCCCGGAGGTGATCCATGGCATTGCGCGCGCCACTCGCGGAACTCGGTCAACACCCTGTATTCGGCCCGGTGCTCGAACGACTGCGCCAGTATGCGCTGCTGACAAGAATCGATCGGCCGATCGGCACCTATCTCCTGCTCTGGCCCACACTCTGGGCGCTGTGGTTGGCGGCGGAAGGCGTTCCCGATCTCTACATCCTGTTCGTCTTCGTCCTAGGGACCTTCCTGACCCGCGCGGCCGGCTGCGCGATCAACGATTTCGCCGATCGCGGCATCGACGCGCACGTGCAGCGGACCTCGGGTCGACCATTGGCGACGGGCGCGATCCACGCGTGGGAGGCGCCGCTGCTCGCGGTGGTGCTGCTGCTGATCGCGTTCGCGCTGGTACTGACGCTGAACCGCCTGACCGTGTATCTGGCCTGCGGCGCCGTGATCCTGGCCGCGATCTACCCGTTCTCCAAACGCTTCACCCACCTGCCGCAGGTATTCCTGGGCGCCGCCTTCTCCTGGGCCGTGCCCATGGCCTTCGCCGCCCAGACCGGCAGCGTGCCGCCGCTCGCCTGGCTGGTATTCACCGTCAACCTCGTGTGGACAGTCATGTACGACACGATCTACGCGATGGCGGACAAGCCCGAGGACCTGCGGATCGGCGTGAAGTCGACCGCCATCCTGTTCGGCGACTACGACCGCCACATGGTCGGCGTACTGCAGATCCTGACGGCGATCGGTCTCGCCATGATCGGCCTGCGGTTCGAACTCGGCGGTTTCTATCTTACGGGCGTACTGGTCGCGGTCGCGCTGTTCGGCTACCAGCAGTTCGTCATGCACGATCGGGTGCCGGCGCACTGCTTCCGCGCGTTCCTGAACAACGCCGGGGTCGGGTTCGCGGTCCTGCTGGGCATCGTGCTGGACTACGCCATCAGCCCAGCCTGATGGGGTGTGTAGTGGGCCGCAAGGCGAATGCCGGCATTGCGCGGTGAACCGCCCGGGCCGGTAGCCAGCGCCGCGGACCGCGCAAAGCCGGCCTACGTCCAGTGTCCCTTCCTCGGCGAGGCATCGAGGCGACTGGCAAGCCGCGCCGGATTCCTCACGCGCGGGCGACCGCGAGCACCCGGACACCATCGGCGCCAGCGCGCAGCAGCGCCCGACTGGCCTCGCGGACGGTGCTCGCGGTGGTTACCACGTCATCGACCAGCAGGACGGTACCGGCCACCGGCTGTCCGCCGGGTGCGAACACGCCACGGACATTCGCACGGCGTTGATCCGCCGGCAGGTCCATCTGGGCCGGGGCGGCGCGTGATCGGTTCAGCGCCTCGGTCACGAGGGGCACCGCGAGCCCACTTGCGACCGGGCGCGCGATCTCCACGGCCTGATTGAATCCGCGCTCCAGCAGCCGCCCGCCATGCAGGGGGACCGGCACGACGGCGCCCACGGACGGCGGGGCCTGAAGGATTTTTTCCGCGAGCAGCTCCCCGAGCAGGCGCCCGGCGGCGAGATCGCGGTGGAATTTCAGCCGGCGTACGCACCAGTCGATGGGCGCCGCATACGCGAACGGGACCTCGATGGCGGTGAAAGGCGGCGGGCGCCACAGGCAGGCGCCGCAGACCGTCAGCGCAGGCAAGCCCGGGCCGGTCGCCGGCAGTGCCTCGCCGCAGCGCCGGCAGGCGGCCTCGATCCGCGGCAGGTCCGCGTCGCAGCCGGCGCAGAGCGCGCGCCCGCGCCATCCCGGTTCGCCGCACAGCAGGCAGCGCGGCGGGAACCAGCGTGTCATCCATGACATGGTCAACCCCATACGGGGCCCCGCGGTTGACAGTAACGGGGCCGCCCTCAATCATTACACGCATTGTTGCGGCCGGACCCCGGCGGGGCAAGCACCTCCTGCGCAACCATCCCCATCAAGAATCCATGGAGTCACGCATGTCCGCACCGGCCGCCACCCGTCACGACTGGACCCGGGAAGAAGTGGAGGCGCTCTACGCGCGCCCGCTCAACGACCTGTTGTTTGAGGCCCAGACCATCCACCGCCGGCACTTCGACCCGAACCGCGTGCAGATCTCCACCCTGCTGTCGGTGAAGACGGGCGCCTGCCCGGAGGACTGCGCGTACTGCCCCCAGAGCGTGCATCACAACACGGGGCTGGAGCGCGAGCGCCTGCTGCCGGTCGAGGAGGTCGTCGAAGCTGCGCGGGCCGCAAAGGACCAGGGCGCGACCCGGTTCTGCATGGGTGCGGCCTGGCGCAACCCGACCGACCGCAACCTCGAGCGCGTGATCGAGATGATCCAGGCGGTGCGCGATCTCGGCATGGAGACCTGCGTCACGCTCGGCATGCTGCGCGAGGAACAGGCGAAACGCCTCGCCGAGGCCGGCCTCGATTACTACAACCACAACCTCGACAGCTCTCCCGAGTACTACGAGCGCGTGATCTCCACGCGCAGCTACGCCGATCGCCAGCAGACGCTGAAGAACGTGCGCGAGGCGGGCGTGAACGTGTGCTGCGGCGGCATCGTCGGCATGGGCGAGGACCAGAACGACCGCGCCGGCCTGCTGGTGGAACTGGCGAACCAGGAAGTCCACCCCGGCTCGGTGCCGATCAATATGCTGGTGCAGGTCCCGGGCACGCCGCTGTACGGCGTCGAGCGCCTCGATCCGCTCGAGTTCGTGCGCACCATCGCCATCGCCCGGATCATGATGCCGCAGTCCTACGTGCGCCTGTCCGCCGGGCGCAACGAGATGTCCGACGAGACCCAGGCGATGTGCTTCTTCGCTGGCGCCAATTCGATCTTCTACGGCGAGCAGTTGCTGACGACAGAGAACCCGGAAACCGAACACGACCACGCCCTTTTCGCCCGCCTCGGCATCGAGGCCGAGACAGTCGAGCGCGAACGCGCGGATGGGCCGTCGTGCCCCGGCAAAGCAACGGCGGCCACAGCCACCGACACGGTGTGAGTGTCGCGCCGCGCGCAGGCCGGTTCTTGCCGAAGGCGACAACCGACATTCTGAAATCTCCGCACGGGGATTGCCGGCTGGCTCCTGCCGCGTCGCCTTCGGCTCCTCGCAGCGGTGCCTTCGGTCGCAAGCCGGCCTACAGCGTTTTGGCCTGCATGCGCGCGGAGATCCACTGGGCGAGAGGCGCCGGGGACTCCGTGACCGGATCGCGTCGATCGGCAGCCAGTACGCGCACTGGATCGCCGCGCTCCCTTCGGTCGCTCGCGATGACGAATCGCGACGTCATTGCGAACGAAGTGAAGCAATCCAGTGTCCGCACGGCACAAAGAACCTGCACTACGCCGCACGAAGTCTCTCCCGATATCAGCGCAGGGTTCCCACTCCCCATGTGGCGCGCCGAGCATCGCAGCGAGTGCCGGAACAGGCCGCGAAGCGGGAGCCGGCAGGAAGCCGGCTCCGCACAGTCGGCACACGGACGTGCTGTCTGCGCGCCCCGGCGCTCGCGAGAAGTACAGGGGCACCCCGCTGCGATCGGCCCGAGTACTGGTGCGGCATGTCCGAGCGGTGAGGCGTCACCGTGTTCCCGAAGCAGTCAGGATGCCCGGCCGATCGCAGTGGGGCGCGCCAGCCAGGGCGTGCTTTCTTCGCTTCCTTTCTTTTCATTCAAAAGAAAAGAAGTCACCCGCGGCCATCGGGTGAAACCCGAAGCACGTCGCCAACCGGCAACAACCGGAAATGGAACCGCCACGGGGAAGCGAGACAGGCTTTACATGCCGACACCGTGCGTCGGGCTGAAGCCCGGACTACAGCCGTATCAGGGCCCGTATCAATACCGATATCCATGCCTGCCTCAGCGCTCGGGACACCCATCCGGCCGTGCGGGCCGAACCCACCATGCGTGACCTCAAACCCGCCCTCGAACAACGCCGTAACGACCGCCTGTACCGGGCCCGTCGGGTAGCCGACTCCGCCCAGGGCCCGGAGATGGTGCTCGATGGCGAACGCGTCATCACCTTCTGCAGCAACGATTACCTCGGCCTAGCCGGCGACGAACGGATCGCCGCTGCACTGGCGGACGCGGCCCGGCACTGGGGCGCGGGCAGCGGCGCGGCCCATCTGGTCAACGGCCACGCCCGACCGCACCACGAACTCGAGGACGCCCTGGCGGCGTTCACCGGCCGTGAGCGCGCGCTGCTTTTCTCCACCGGCTATATGGCCAATCTGGGCGTCGGCTCGGCGCTGCTGGCACGTGGCGACTGTGCCTTCGAGGACCGCCTGAACCACGCCTCCCTGATCGACGCGGGGTACCGGCCCCACGTCGGCTTCCAGCGCTACCGCCACAACGACGCCACCGATCTCGACCGGCGGCTTGGACGCGTGGCGGCCGAGGAAAAACTGGTCCTCACCGACGGCGTATTCAGCATGGACGGCGATGTCGCACCGTTGCGCAATCTCGCCGCCGTCTGCGGCCGTCACGAGGCCCGCCTCGCCGTCGACGACGCGCATGGGATCGGTGTCCTCGGCGAGGGCGGCCGCGGCAGCGTGGCCGCCGCCGGGCTGTCCGCAGCCGAGGTGCCGGTGCTGGTCGGCACGCTCGGCAAGGCCTTCGGGACCGCTGGGGCATTCGTCGCCGGTGACGCGGACCTGATCGAGACCCTGATCCAGTCCGCGCGGACGTATATCTACACCACCGCGATCCCTCCTGCCGTGGCTGCGGCGACGCTCGCGAGTCTGGGCATCGTCGAGGCGTCCGACGACCGCCGGGCGCGGCTGAGCGCGCTGATCGAGCGCTTCCGCGCCGGGATCGCCGATCTCGACGCCGAGCCGGTCGATTCGCGCACACCGATCCAGCCGCTGATCGTCGGCTCGGCCGAGCGCGCGCTCGCCGTATCCGATGCCCTGCTGGAGGAGGGTCTGCTGGTGACCGCGATCCGCCCGCCCACCGTGCCGCCGAACACGGCGCGGCTGCGCGTCACCCTCTCGGCCACCCACGACGAGACGCATATCGATCGCCTGCTGGAGGCGCTGCGGCGCCACCTCGTGGGCCATGCGGGCAGTTCGGTTACCCCCTGAGCGGACATGGCGGCACTGTGCGCACTGGTCGCGGGGTTGCTAGTGGGCCATGCGGGACGCGCTGCACGCGCGCCTTGCCGTGAACACATAGAGCGCCGCAGAGGGAAGCCGAACTGCCCCCATGGCCCACCAGCAAAACCCGTGTCATGAAACATCCATTCCCCGCGCGCTATAATGGGGCATCAGCAACAGGAGTTCCCCCGATGGGAGAGGCCCCCGCCCGCATCGAACAGCAGCCCGCCACCGAACGCGATCTGCATGACCCGGCGCTCTACATCAACCGGGAACTGAGTCTGCTCGAGTTCAACCACCGGGTGCTGGAACAGGCCAAGGATACGACCAACCCGCTGCTCGAGCGCCTGCGCTTCCTGTGCATCTCCAGCACCAACCTCGACGAGTTCTTCGAAATCCGGGTCGCCGGGCTGATGCAGAAGGCCGAGGTCGGCGCCATCCAGGGCGGCGCCGACCAGATGCAGCCGACAGAGGTGCTTGCGGCCATCGGCGAGCGTGCCCACGAGCTGGTCGACGAGCAGTACCGGGTGCTCAATGATGTCCTGATCCCGCAGCTGGCCGACGAAGGCATCCATTTCGTACGCCGCAGCGAGTGGACCGACGAGCAGGAGCGCTGGCTGCGCAATTACTTCGAGAACGAACTCCTGCCGGTGATCAGCCCGATGGGGCTCGACCCGGCGCACCCCTTCCCGCGCATCCTGAACAAGTCGCTGAATTTCATCGTCTCCCTGCGCGGCAAGGACGCCTTCGGCCGCAACGGCGGCACGGCGATCGTGCAGGCACCGCGCGCCCTGCCCCGCGTCATCCAGTTGCCACCGGGGAAAAAGGGCAACGGCCGGCACGACTTCGTCTTCCTTACATCCGTCATCCACACCTTCGTCGAGCAGCTCTTCCCGGGCATGCGCGTACGCGGTTGCTACCAGTTCCGTGTGACGCGCAACTCGGACCTGTTCGTCGACGAGGAAGAGGTGGACGACCTGCTGCTGGCGCTGGAGGGCGAGCTCGCCTCACGGCGTTACGGCGACGGCGTGCGCCTGGAGATCGCCGACAACTGCCCGGATGACATGGCGGACTTCCTGCTGCGCCGGTTCGGGCTGGAACGGGACTCCCTGTACCAGGTGAACGGACCGGTCAATCTCAATCGCCTGCTCGCGGTCTACGACCTGGTCGACCGCGCCGATCTCAAGTACCCGGCGTTCCAGCAGGCGGTCCCGACCGGCATGCACCCGAACGCCAGCATCTTCGACACGATCGCGCGCCGCGATATCCTGCTGCATCACCCGTTCGACTCGTTCACGCCGGTACTGGACTTCCTGCGCCAGGCGGCGGGCGACCCGAAAGTGCTCGCGGTCAAACAGACCCTCTACCGCACCGGCCCGGATTCGCCCGTGGTCGATCAGCTCGTGGCCGCGGCGAAGGCCGGCAAGGAGGTCACGGTCGTGGTCGAACTGCGCGCACGCTTCGACGAGCAGGAGAACATCACGCTCGCCAACCGGTTGCAGGAGGCCGGCGCCCACGTCGTCTACGGCATCGTCGGCTACAAGACGCACGCCAAGATGATCCTGGTCGTGCGCCGCGAGAAACGCGGGCTGCGCAACTACATCCATCTCGGTACCGGCAACTACCACACCAAGACCGCGCGGGCGTACACCGATTACGGCCTGCTTTCCGCCAACCGTTCGCTTGGTCAGGACGTGCACAACATGTTCCTGCAGCTCACGAGCCTCGGGCGGGTCCCGGCGATGAACCGGTTGCTGCATGCACCGTTCACGCTGCATTCGGGACTCCTCGATCGCATCGCGGCGGAACGCGACCGGGCGCGCGCGGGCGAGCCGGCGCGCATCATCGCCAAGCTGAACTCGCTGGTGGAGCCGAAGATCATCGCAGCGCTGTACGAGGCGGCCGCCGCGGGCGTGTCGATCGATCTGATCGTGCGCGGGATGTGCTGCCTGCGCCCCGGCGTCGAGGGGATATCGGAGAACATCCGGGTGCGCTCCCTCGTCGGCCGGTTCCTGGAGCACACGCGGGTGTATTATTTCGCGGGCGGGGGCCAGCCACAGGTCTGGCTCTCAAGCGCCGACTGGATGGAACGCAACTTCTTCCGCCGGGTCGAGACCTGCTTCCCGATCGAGAACCGGCGTATCCGCGAGCGCCTGGTGAGGGAACTCGAATCCTATCTCGCCGATAACACCCAGGCCTGGCTGCTGTCATCGGATGGCCGCTACGAACGCGCCGTCGCCGCCGAGGGCGAAGAACCCTACAGTGTCCAGCAGGCCCTGCTCGCCGAAGCCGCCGAGAGCCAGCAGAATCCGTAGCGGGTTACATTCGAACGCTTCGGGGAACTACGGGAAAGTCGGCCTCTCGCAGAGCCGCGGAGTTCGCGGAGAAACAGCAAGGAATAGCGCTCGGTGGAGAGAGCCTATCTGGGCCACGCGGTACGCGATCCAAGCTGGAATTCCAGTCCGATATATCAAGACTTCCCCTTCTGTCGGAGTAAAAGTGACTGCGACGTACAACCATTTTACCCCGTCTTTTATCTTCTCTTCCTCCGCGAACTCCGCGCCTCCGCGAGAAATCGCCTTTTCTTCGATTTCCATTGCGCGCCCGCCCTCGCAGCGGAACAAGTCTCCCACGGTCATTCAGTCACCGTTATCCCAGTCGAGCGTAAAGCCGCCGGCCTCCAGCAGTCCGGCCTCTTCGCCGAGGTCGGCGCGGGTCAGTGGATGCTCATCGAGCCAGCCCGGCGGGAAGCGCAGATGGACCTCCGTGCCGGCGACCTCGATACCGATCGGCGGCAGCGGTGTGGCGCGGCGACCGCGATGGAGCACCGCGGCGATGCGCAGCAGGACGGCCAGGCGCTTGAGGCGCCGGCCATCTCCCTCGCCGAAAGCCTCGAACTGGCCCACCGGGAACTTGCGCCGCCAGGCGCGGACCAGGGTCGCGAGCTGCAGTTGCTCGGCGTGGGCGAAACCGGAGAGATCCGTGTTGGCGGTGATGTAAGCGGCGTGTTTGTGGCAGGAGGAATGGGCGATATCGAGGCCGATCTCGTGCAGACACGCCGCCCAGCGCAGCAGCCATCCGGCCTCATCATCCAGCGCCCACGGCTCGCGAGCCTGTTTGAACAGTTCGGCGGCGACCGCGACGACCCGCTCGGCCTGGGCGGGATCCGCGTGAAAGCGCGCGGCCAGGCGCTCGACGCTGGCCCCGCGCGGATCCACATGCTCGAGACGCCCGGGCAGGTCGGCGAGGATGCCTTCGCGCATCGCGCCGTCCGCCACGCGCATCTCCTCGATCCCCAGCGACTCCATCGCCGCGTGCAGTATCGCGACTCCGCCCGGGAAGACCGGATGGCGTTCCGCCTTGACCCCGGGTAGATCAAGCCGGTCGGTTCGGCCCGCCCTGATCATCGATTTGCGCAGGCCCCGCAGACCCGCGCGGGTAATCGTCCCGTCCGTCCATCCGGACTCCTTCAGCGTGGTCGCGACCGCCTTGATCGTGCCGGAGGCTCCCAGTGCCGCCTCCCAGGCGAGATCGCGGAAGCGGCTTTCGATCGGTTCGATCTCGATCCGCGCGGCCAGCTCGGCGCGCTCGAAGGCCTTGCGTGTCAATTTGCCGTCGGGGAACGAGGCATGGCTGTGACCGACGCAGCCGATATGCAGACTGGCCTTCTCCAGCGGTTCAAGGCCTTCGCCGACGATGAATTCGGTGGAACCGCCGCCGATGTCGATGACGAGCCGCCGACCGTCCTGGGCGAGACTGTGCGCGACGCCCAGATAGATCAGCCGCGCCTCTTCCATACCCGAGACGATCTCTACGCCGTGGTCGAGCGCCACCTCCGCCGCCTGGATGAAATCGCCGCTGTCGCGCGCCTTGCGCAGCGTGTTCGTACCGACCACGCGCACGTTGCGCGCGGGGATTTCACGCAGGCGTTCACCGATCTTCGCGAGACAGTCGAGCGCGCGTTCGCGCGCATCTGCCGACAGGTGGTTGTCCGCATCCAGCCCGGCTGCCAACCGCACCATCTCGCGCAGGCGGTCGACCACGACGAGCGCCCCATTCGGCTCGCGTCGCGCAATCACCAGATGGAAACTGTTCGAGCCGAGATCGAGGGCCGCGAAGGTATCGGCATGCTCGACGGGGTCCACTGCGCCTCCATACGACAGGGCGGAAGTTCGCAGTATACCGCCGTGGGCCGGTGATCGGTGAGCCGGGGTCGACGGCTCCCGGATCAGGCGGCGCCGGTCAGGTCTCAGGATCCCTCGACGCCGAAGCGCTCGATGATCTCATCGTAACGCCCGTTCGCGCGGATGGTCTCCAGGCCCTCGTTGAAATCCTCGACCAGACCCTCCGGGTCTTCGATCGCGCGCGAGACCAAGAGATACAGGCCACTGGACTGCAGCGGTGGATCGAGAAAAACCGCCCTGTCCGGATCGAAGCCTTCATCCTCCGCTATCTTGCTGAAGCGGTCGAAGTTCATCGCGATCATATCGATACGCCCGGCGTACAGCTTGCGCGTGTTGAGAACGTTGTTGTCGGCGACCTCCCTGTCCAGGTAATCGGCATTGTCGAACTCCTCCGTGGTCGCCCAGCCACGGCCGTAACCGATCGTGTACCCGGACAGATCCCGCAGTTCATTGTACGAATCGACCCCGAGACTTTTCAGCGCGACCAGCCCGACACTGGTCGTGTAAATGCGATCGCTGAAGATATAGGTCTCGGCCCGTTCCTCGTTGTAATAAGCGCCCATCAGGACATGCCGGTCGCCCTGGCGAACCTCGAGCATGGCGCGCGCCCACGGCATGAACTCGAGCACGGTGTCGTGTCCACCCGCCCTGAACGCCGCCCTCGACAGTTCGCTGATGAACCCGTCGTCCTCCAGCCCCGGATCGTAGAACGGCGCCCAGGGGACCGTGGCCATAACGACGCGCCGGGCCTCCGCGGCGGGCGCCGCGGCCATGAGGGCCAGCGTGACCACCAGTGCCATCCAGCCCGGTATACCGATTTTCGCGTGCATTACCTACCCCCCTGTCAGTTTCCGGTACCGCTCGGAGGCGACCAACCGCGGATGCCGGTCGATACGCCCCAAACGACTCGGATTATGTCGGATACCCGCACCGGCACAAACCTCAGCGATTGACTGTACCCCATTCTCGGTCACTCTTTCTGCCCGAAGAGGCGAGGCCCGGGCACGACACACGACACACGACACACGACACACGACACACGACACACGACAGGATCATCACAGGCCCGGCCCGCGGTCAGATCAACCCGCGTTCGGCGAACGAGACGGGCTCGCCATCGCCGATGATCAGGTGGTCCAGGATACGGATATCGACCAGCCCCAGGGCATCGCGAAGCCGCTCGGTGAGCCGCCGATCGGCCCCGCTCGGCTCGGCCACGCCCGAGGGATGATTGTGCGTCAGGATCACCGCGGCAGCGTTGTGGCCGAGTGCCGCCTTGACCACTTCGCGCGGATACACGCTGGCGCCGTCGATCGTGCCGCGGAAGAGTTCCTCGAACGCGATGACGCGATGGCGGTTGTCGAGGAACAGGCAGGCGAAGACCTCATAGGGCCGATCACGCAGGCGCGCCGCCAGGTAGCGACGGGTCGCCAGGGTAGAGGTCAGCGCCTCGCCACGCAGCAGTTCCTCGTCGAGGTGGCGTCGCCCCATCTCCAGCGTCGCCTGCAGCTGGGCGTACTTGGCATCACCCAGCCCGGGCCGTTTGCAGAAGCTCGCCCGGTCCGCGGCCAGCAGCGGGCGCAGACCGCCGAAAGCTTCCAGCAGCTCACGCGCCAGATCGATCGCCGTGCGCCCGGCGCGGCCGGTACGCAGGAAGATCGCGAGGAGTTCGCCATCGGAGAGCGCGGCGGGCCCGCGCGCCAGCATCTTCTCCCGCGGGCGCTCGGCCGCGGGCCAGTCCGTGATCGCCATGGTGACATCCTGTCGTTGTTGATCCCGGGCGCAGTATAGCTGGCCAGACCTTCGCGGAACACGGGCATCTGCGCCGCATCGGCATGCCCTGCAATGGGGGTTCTCGCCGAGGCGCCATGATCACAAAGGGGCGAAAAGAAAAAGGCGATCCCTCGCAGAGCCGCAGAGGAAGGCGAGGGATCAGTATTCGACGGATTCGGGCGCAGTCGATGCCGCTGATCGCCCTGCAAAAAAGCCTTTTCCCTTTTTCTCCGTGCTCTCCGCGGATCTGCGAGAAACCGCCTTTTCTTTGACTTCCCCGGCCCCCGGGCGAGACCCCGTGCCCACCGTCACAAACGCCTCGAGAGGTCGCGCTGCGAAAAGCCGTTCAGGGTTTGCTGAAGGCCCTTCGAGAAGCCGATAACGTTGAATTTCTCGCCCATCTCGCCGGGCAGCGTCAGGCGTTTGATGGCCTGGGACGCCAGCATGCGTTCGCGCTCATCCTCGGATGCGAGCGCGCTTTCGGCGACGGACTCGAGGCCGGTGGCGAACAGGAACTGGGCCTGGGGCGTGAAACCCTCGAGTTCGAAACCTGTAGCGGTGGCGGCCTCGGTGACGGCCGTGAAATCGACGAAGGCAGTGATGTCGTCGAGTCCCGGCCAGTCGTAGGGATCGTCGTGCGCCCGATGCGCCCGGGTGCATACGAGTGTGCCCATGTGCCGCTCGGGCAGGTAGTACTCGCTGCGGACATAGCCGTAATCGATCAGCAGTACGGCGCCGCGTTGCAGACTGCCCGCCAGCCCGTCGAACCAGCCGGGATATGCGGTCTGGATCTCGGAGGCGTAGCCCTGCGGCAACGCGCGGCCCAGATCGGCCTCGAGGCGGGCGATCGCCTGCGCCAGTGCCTCCGGCGCGGGACGCCAGCTGTCGGCGAACCCGGTGTCATCGACGACGGTACAGCGCTGCTGCGGACCGCGTTCATCGATGCGGAAGCCCTCGACCGGCAACGCATCGAGCAGCTCGTTGGCGACCACCACGCCCTCGAAGGCACCAGGCCATGCATCCAGCCACTCCACGCGATCCGCGAGGGCGGGCACCCGCGCCTGGATAGTGCTGTGCTGCGCCTGCTGAAGCGCGGGGCTCGGCTCCAGGATAAGGTAACGCCCGGGGAGCGACCCGAGCCGTTCCAGTTCGGCGAGCACCTCGGCGGTGAGCACGCCGCTGCCAGCGCCCGGCTCAAACAGGTCGCCGCCGCCGAGTTCCCGCAGGACCTCGGCACACTGGCGTGCCACGCAGCGCGCGAACAGCGGTGACACGGCCGGTGCCGTGATGAAATCGGCGGAATCGGTGAGTCGATCACTGCCGGCCGCGGCGTAGTACCCGAGGCCGGGCGCGTAGAGCGCGAGCTCCATGTAGCGCCGGAACGGGATCACCCCGCCGGCGGCCTCGATCTCCGTGCGGATGGTCTGCGCCACGCGCGCGCTGTGTTGCTGCGCCGCGGCCGAGGGTGTCGGCATCCTCTCGTCGACATCACGCGAAGACATCATCGTTTTCCATGGTGTGACCGTACCCACAGGCAGTATGGTCGTGCCTCGAAACCGCCTTGTGGCGGGCCAGCAGGAACGGAGGATTACGGGATGGCGCAGAATAACGGGGCCGAGCTCGCAGGCCAAACGGCATTGGTAACCGGCGGCGCGCGGCGCATCGGCGCACGCCTGGTACGGGCCCTGCACGGGGCCGGCGCCGATGTCGTGATCCACTGCCGGCGGTCCCGTGAGGCGGCGGATGAACTCGCGGCGGCGCTGGACGCGGAACGCCCCGGCTCCGCGGCCGTGGTGACCGGTGACCTGCTCGATCCCGACGATTGCGGTCGGGTGGTCGAGGCCGCCCGCGCCGTGCGCGGGCGCCTGGACATAGTGGTGAACAACGCCTCGACCTTCTATCCGACTCCGGTGGGCACGATCAACGCCGCCGCGTTCGACGATCTGATCGGCAGCAACCTGCGCGCTCCGACCTTTGTCGCACAGGCGGCCGCATCGGCGCTGCGCGAAACGGGCGGCTGCATCGTCAACATGGCCGATATCCACGGCCAGCGGCCCCTCGCCGACCATCCGGTCTACTGCGCGGCGAAGGCAGGCCTTATCATGCTGACGCGCACACTGGCCCGGGACCTGGCGCCAACCATCCGCGTGAACGCGATCGCCCCGGGATCGATCCTCTGGCCGGAGGGTCCCCGCGGTGACGATCCGGGGGCCCGCGCCGCCGTGCTCGCGGCGACCCCGCTGGCGCGTCAGGGCGATCCCGACGATATCGCGGCCGCCCTGCGCTACCTCGTGGGTGACGCGCCCTTCGTAACGGGCCAGATCCTCGCCGTCGACGGTGGCCGGGGGCTGTAACCGGATCGCTGGCGTCGTCGCCGCAACCTATCCGCGGCTATCGGGTGACCTCGGGCGGTATCAGCCCATCCGGTGCGACCGGCTGCAGATCATGGGCACCGATGCCGTCGAAACGGGCCCAATGGGCCGTCAGCGCGTCGCCGTGGACGGGGTGCTCCAGATCGCCGGCGAGCTCCGCCAGCGGGGCGAGGACGAAAGCGACGCGATCGATCTCCGGGCGCGGCAGCACCAGTTTGCCTTCGCGCAGGATCCGTGAGCCGAACAGGAGCAGATCGAGGTCGAGCGTGCGCGGCGAGAATTTCGGCTGGTTGCGGTCGCGCCCGAACGCGTCCTCGATGCCATGCAGCGCGGCGTAGACCTCGAGCACGGCTTCATCGCTGTCGAAGGCGGCGACGCAGTTGTAGAAGTCTTCGCCCTCGAAACCGACCGCCGGGCACTCATAGATCGTGGATACCGCCAGCGGGCCGAAGCGCTCGCGCAGGGCGCGCAGAGCGCCGGACAGATTGCGCTCGCGATCCACGTTGGTGCCGACGGATATGTAGACACGCTCGATCAACGGGTCAGCCCCGCTCGCCGCGTTCGATGACCACGCCGACATCCCGCGCGCCTCGGATCGCGCCAGGCTTTGACACGGTGACCTTGACCCACGACACGCCGAATTCACCGCGCACGATGCCCGCGATCTCCTCGGCCAGGGTCTCGACCAGCTGATAGGAACTCGCGCTGACGAAATCGATCAGCCGCTTGGAGATGCTCTTGTAGTCGAGCGCGTCCTCGATCGAATCGCTGGCGGCGGCGCGCGCGATGTCGGCGGCCATCTCGAGATCGATGTTCACGACCTGACGGGTCGTGCGCTCCCACTCGAAAATGCCGATGATGGTCTCGACCCGCAGGTCGCGCAGGAATACTGTGCCCATGTGCCCCCCCTCGCAGCGCGCGTAACTATACTGCCCCGGGCGGGTCGCATGCCAGCCTGGGGCGCCGATTCCGGCGGCCTGGTGATCCGCCCATGCGGAATCCCCTTCGCCTGTGCGTAAAGGACCGATTCAGGGGGATTCGATCAGGCCGATCCCCTTGTCCCGGGAGGCCCGATCGGATATATTGCACGGCTTCGCGTCAAACGGACCGAACGGAGTTTCCGATGTCCCGCGTATGTCAGGTTACGGGCAAGCGGCCGATCACCGGCCACCATGTGTCCCATTCGAATATCAAGACCAAGCGCCGGTTCCTGCCGAACCTGCACAAGCATCGCTTCTGGGTCGAGAGCGAGCAGCGTTACGTCACGCTCCGCCTGTCCCCGAAGGGCATGCGCATCATCGACAAGAAGGGTATCGATACCGTTCTGGCCGATCTGCGCGGCCGTGGCGAGAAGTTCTGAGGAGGCCATCATGCGCGAAAAGATCAAACTCGTGTCGAGCGCCGGTACCGGCCACTTCTACACGACGACCAAAAACAAGCGGAACATGCCGGACAAGATGTCGATCAAGAAGTTCGACCCGGTGGTGCGCAAGCACGTGACCTACAAGGAGACGAAGCTCAAGTAGTCTTCGGTTCCCGTCCGCCGACGCGGACATCGCTCAGAAAACCCGGCCCCGTGCCGGGTTTTCTGTGTGCGTTTCAGGCACACCTGACCCGATACCGGTCACAACGCCGGACCGCTTGCGCCATCGGTGAAGGCCTGCAAGGGGTTTTCGCCAAGGCGCAAAGGGCACCAGGCGACACTGAGGAAAGGCAAATTCGATTCTCGCAGAGTCGCGGAGTACGCAGAGAAAAGCGAAGGTATAGCGTTGCCCGCACCTGAAACCGCCGTTGCGGACCCTCTACCCGGGGGACACTCCTGACTTCTTTTTCAGCTCTGCGTCCTCTGCGCCTCTGCGCCTCTGCGAGAGACCGCTTTTCTTCGCGTTACCTGGCGCCCTCCGCGCCTTGGCGAGAACCCTTCTGGCAGTTGAGCTGAAATACGCAAAAGCCGGTGGCCGCCCGCAGGCGGGCGGCCACCGGTGTTGCGCGCCATCAGTAGGCGTATTCGCGGCCGTCGGCCCGGGCCCGTTCGCGGGCGCTCGGGTTGACCGACTCGCGGAAGGGCATCTCCGCGACCACCGCGTGGACCGGGTGCCCCGGCTTGGGCTGGTACTCCTCGGGCAACCACGCGACGAACTCGGTACCCAGCGCCGCCGATTCGACCGGGACGTAGGCCATGCCGATGTTCGTATCCAGCTCCGGCGAGTACCAGGGCGACGTGATCCACCCGCAGGGCTCGCTGTCGGCGTCATGCCCGACCAGCCAGAAATCCGGCGCGTAGTCCTCGATCGGCTTGCCGGCGATCTTCAGCCCCACGAGCTGGTGGGTGAACGGCGGATTGCCGTTGTTTACCTTCTCGCGCGTGTCTTCCAGCGCCTGCCGGCCGATGTAATCCGCCGCCTTGGTCTTCGGCACCATGTGGCCAAGATTGCACTGGAAGGGATTGGTCTCGTGGTCGAGGTCCTGGCCGTAGGACAGGATACCGGCCGCGATCCGGCGATGATGCGCCGGTGCGATCACCATCAGGTTGTGCTTCTCGCCGGCGGCGCGGATCGCGTTCCAGACGGTCTCTGCGTTCAGCGTGGAGTCGTAGGCGTAGACCTCGTACCCCTTCTCGCCGGAGAACCCGGTCTGCGAGATGATCACGTCGACACCGTCGATCTGCGCGGCCATGAGCCCGTAATACGGCACCTCGCGCACCCCCTCGCCGACCAGATCGGCCATCAGGTCCTCGGATTTCGGTCCCTGGATCTGCAGCGGGGAGACGTCGATCTCCTCGATCGTGACGTCGAAGCGCTTGCCGACGTTGATCCCCTTGAACCAGTAGGCGAGATCGGAGTCGCTGATCGTGAACCAGAACTCATCCTGCGCGAGCCGGAGCATGACGGGATCATTGAGTACATGGCCCTGTTCGTCGCAGAGGATGACGTAACGCCCCTTCATCGAAGGAACGCGGGTCATGTCCCGGGTACAGACGTAATCGCAGAACGCCTCGGCGTCAGGACCCTTGACCCGGATGGGCCGCTCGACGGCGACGTTCCAGAGCGTGACATCGTTGACGAGAGCGCGGTACTCGACCATCGCCCCGCCGTCTTCCGGGCGGACATAGCCACGCGGGTGATACATGCGGTTGTAGACCGTCGCGCGCCAGCAGCCCGCTTCGACCGACAGGTGCCAATAGGCGGACTTGCGCACGCGGTTGGAGATCAGCATGCGGATACCGGGGTCGCCGGTCTGCCGCAGATTGATCGGGACATTGCGATCGCCCTGGTCGATCGACTGCTGGTAATTGACGTTGGATTGGCTGGACATGATGCAGGACTCCTCGCCCGTTGCCTGTTACCCGGATGCGGGCTGCGGGAGAGAAGGGTCGAACAGCGCAGACGCGAAAAGGGTAAACGGACCGACCCGTTGGTCACGCCGACGAAACGGATAAGCGCCGTTTCGCGGCCCGCCAGGCCGACCGCCGCTTCACGCTGCGCAGCCGCCGCCGGGACACCCCGCCCGCTCGGACTTGCACTGCCGGATACCCGATCGGATATCCCTCATCGACGGCAGGTTTCCTGGCTCTCGGGTCATCGTTTGCCGTCCGCCTTCCCGGGGCAATCCCAGTGGCCTATGAACGGGAAACTCACCGCATACAGTTGCGGGGGCAGCTCCGGCACGGCTCCATGGAGCCTTCCGGATTCCCTTTTCCCGCGCCTCGGCGCGGGCACCGTCGATCATGGAACGTTACGCCGTTGGCGCCCGTTCGCGCGTTTCAGGGACGACGCCGCGTTTATCCGCTGCGACATCCCTGCGTAATCGCTGTGACCGCATTGGTCACGGAAAGTTCACGCGGGTGTCACCGACACTTCAAGCCCGGCTGTTCCCCTGCATCACATGAACAGCACGCCTGACACGCTCCTGCGGGAATCCTTTCTGGCATCAGACTCCACCCGTGGATCAACGCGCGGTACGGAATCCACCGACTCGACCGATACCGGCAGCGGGCGTGAGCGGGTACGCACTATCTGGCTTTCCGACCTCCACCTGGGCACGAAGGGGTGCCGGGCCGAGTCGCTGATCGCGTTTCTCAAGCACCACGACTGCGACACCCTGTACCTGGTCGGGGATATCGTCGATGGCTGGCGCCTGCAATCCCGGATCTATTGGCCGCAATCGCACACCAACGTGATCCGCCGCGTCCTGACCAAGGCCAAACGCGGCACCCGGATCGTGGTCGTGACGGGCAACCATGACGAGTTCCTGCGCCGGTACACCGATCTCGAACTCGGCAACATCTCGGTGCGCGATGAGGCCGAACACCGCACCGCCGATGGCCGACGGCTGCTGGTGATCCACGGCGATCAGTACGACGGCGTCGTCCAGGCCCACCGCTGGCTCGCCTTCCTCGGCGACCGGGGCTATGCCCTGCTGCTGGTCCTCAACCGCTGGTTCAACCGCTTCCGCGAGCGCTTCGGCTACGGGTACTGGTCGCTGTCCGCGCAGGTCAAACAGAAGGTGAAGGGCGCGGTGAACTTCATCTTCGAGTTCGAGAACGCGGTCGCCTGGGACTGCCGCCGGCGCGGTTTCCGCGGCGTGGTCTGCGGGCACATCCACCACGCCGAGATCCGCGAGGTCCAGGACATTACCTACCACAACTGCGGCGACTGGGTGGAATCGTGCACCGCGCTGGTCGAGCATTTCGATGGCCGCATCGAACTCCGGCAATGGATGCAGGTCGACCACGCGACCGATCGCGATGCCGGTGCCATCGGGGAATGAGGCTCAGCATCGTCACCGACGCGTGGTACCCCCAGGTCAACGGTGTGGTCACCACCCTGGCCGCGGTCATTGAATGGCTGCGCGGTGAGGGCCACAGCGTGGACGTGATCGAACCGCGCGACTTCCGCACCCTACCCTGTCCCGGCTACCCGGAGATCCGGCTCGCGCTCGCCACCCGGGCACTGCGGCGCCGCCTCGACCGGTTCGCCCCTGATCGCGTGCACGTCGTGACCGAGGGACCGCTGGGGCACGCGGCCATACGCCATCTGCGCCGCCGCCGCTGGGCGCACACGACTTCCTTCCATACCCGCTTCCCGGAATACGTCCAGGCGCGCCTGCCGTTCATACCGCTGTCCTGGGGCTATGCACTGCTGCGGCGCTTCCACCGAGACGCCGCTGCCACGCTGGTGCCCACGGCCGGTATGGCGCGCGAACTCGCTGGCCGCGGTTTCGACCACCTCGTGGTCTGGAATCGCGGCGTCGACACCCGCGTATTCTCGCCGGATGCGGCATTCGACACCGACCTGGAGGGCCCGATTCATCTGTTCGTAGGGCGCGTTTCGCGCGAGAAGAACATCGAGGCGTTCCTCGCCATGGACGCCCCGGGAACGAAGGTCGTGGTCGGCGACGGCCCGGACCGCCAGCGCCTGCAAAACGCCTGGCCGGATGCGGTATTCCCCGGCTATCGCCACGGCGCCGGACTCGCCGCCTGGTTCGCCAGCGCCGACGTCTTCGTCTTCCCGTCGCGGACGGATACCTATGGCGTGGTGATGCTGGAGGCGATGGCCTGCGGAACCCCGGTCGCCGCGTATCCGGTGACAGGGCCGATCGATGTGGTGCAGCAGGGCATCACCGGTTACCTCGACGAGGATCTGGCCCGCGCCGCGCGCAACTGCCTCGATCTCGATGAAGCCGACTGCATCGCCCAGGCCCGGGCCAACGACTGGCGGGCCACCGCACGCTTCTTTCTCGAACACACCGTACCCGTCAACGGCGCGATTTTGGCTCGCACAGCCAACGCGCCTGCCGAGAGCTGATCGGGTCCTCGCTGTGTGAACCTGAAGCCTGAACACCGAAAGTCAAAGGCGGCCTCTCGCAGAGCCGTGGAGAGCGCCGAGAGTAAAGAAGGTAAAACCCTCTCGAGGTGAGGGCAGGTGTCGAAGCCGCTGCGTCCAAGGATTCGTGGTGGCGCCTTGCCACCCCATTCATCGCCTTTCTCCGCGTTCTCTGCGGCTCAGCGAGAGGCCGCCTTTGACTTCAAAGCGCCGGTCGCGCACCCGACGTCAGTCGGTCTTAGTCAGTCGGTCTTCAACCGGTAACCGCGCAGATGCGAGGCGAAGTCTTCCAGTGCCTGGATGCCGGTCTGTTCCGCGCTCGCGCACCAGGCCTGCAGCGACTGCACCAGCTGTTCCTGGGTCACGCGCCTGGAGGCGAAAAGCTCCTGCAGGCGGCGGCGGTATTCGTAGACCGTGTGCAGACGCTCATTGGCGCTCAGTGCCCGATCGCGGCGTGCCTTCGACTGCGCGTCCATGCGTGACTCGTCGCGGATCAGGGCGCCTTTGGCGCGTTTGAGCAACGCACGCGTGCCGTCGTCCACGCGCTCGAGTTCGGCCTTCAGGACCGGCACGGTCACGCTCCGGGCATACGTGCGCATGACGTGCATGCGGGCGATCACGACGGCCTTGACCGTCTCGAAGTCGATCGTCGTTTTGGCCGGGTCGACCGTGGGGCTGGGCGCGACCCGCTTGATCTTCGCCAGCCCGAGCGCGGACAGGATGCGCAGATAGAACCAGCCGATGTCGAACTCGTACCAGCGCTGCGAGAACTTCGCCGAGCTCGGGAAGGCGTGGTGGTTGTTGTGCATCTCCTCGCCGCCGATCAGGACCCCGAGTGGCGTGAGGTTGGTGGAGCCGTCGGCCGACTCGAAATTGCGGTAACCGAGGTAATGACCGAGCCCGTTGATGACGCCCGCGGCCCACAGCGGGATCCACATCATCTGGATCGCCCAGACGGTCATGCCGAGCACGCCGAACAGCGCGAGCGCGAGCACGCCCATCAATACGATGCCGCCGGTCTCGAAGCGCGCATAGACGTTGCGCTCCATCCAGTCGTCCGGCGTGCCGTGTCCGTACTTGTCCAGCGTCTCCTGATCCTTCGCCTCGTCGCGGTACAGCTCCGCGCCCTCGAGCAGAACCTTCCAGATCCCGGCCTGGTGCGGGCTGTGCGGATCCTCTTCGGTCTCCGTGTGCGCATGATGCTTGCGGTGGATCGCGACCCACTCGATGGTCCGCATGCCTGTGGTCAGCCACAGCCAGAAGCGGAAGAAGTGCGCAACGCCGGGATGCAGATCGACCGAGCGATGGGCCTGGCAGCGATGCAGATAGATCGTCACCGCCACGATCGTGATATGGGTCAACACCAGCACGACCGCCACGTAGCCCGCAATGGACAGATCGAGCAGTCCGGATTCCAGAATACGCAGTGTTTCGTTCATCGATACCTCACGGGTGAAAACGGGTTTTCACCGGGCAGCAGGACATACGGGATTCCGGGAGTGGGCCGCGCGGCGGCTCCCCATGCACGGCTATTTGGCATAATATCATGCAGACCACAACCCCTCACGATGAAGGACCTGCTCGGCAGGTCGTGAAGATCCCGCGATCGCGGCACGCAACATCACACCCCCGCGGCGCAGGACAGGCCGCCGACTCTTGCCGCCACGACCCCGGAGCGTCTATCGTCGCGGTCCTGCCGCGCCGCTGGACCGTCGATGCCGGAGACCACGCCACTGATTGACGCCACCGGCCTGTGCCGGGACTACGGCGCACTGCGCGCGGTTGACGACGTCGATCTGCGGCTTGAGCGCGGCGAGATCGTCGGTCTACTCGGGCAGAACGGCGCCGGTAAGACCTCCACCATGGACATGCTCTGCGGCGTGCTCGCGCCGACCGCCGGGGCCATCGCCATCGATGGTGTCGATCTGCTCGAATCGCCCCGCACGGCCAAACGCGCGCTCGGCTATCTGGCGGAGCACCCGCCGCTGTATCCGGACATGAGCGTGCGCGGGTATCTCGCCTTCGCCGCCGCCCTGCATGGCGTGCCACGAGCGGGGCGCGGCGATGCCAGCGACCGGGTGATGTCGCTGTGCGGCCTCAAGGACGTCGCCCACCGCCTGATCGGGAATCTCTCCAAGGGCTACCGCCAGCGGGTCGGGATCGCCCAGGCGATCGTGCATGACCCCGCCGCTATCGTCCTCGACGAGCCCACGGTCGGACTCGACCCGATCCAGATCCGCGCCATCCGCGGCCTCATCGCCGACCTCGGCCGCGAGCACGGCATCATCCTGTCAACCCACATCCTGCCGGAGGTGCAGGCGCTGTGCTCGCGGGTCGCGATCATGCATCACGGGCGCATCCTGCACGGCGGCCCCATGAGCGCGTTCACCGACGACACGGCCGTCGACAGGATCACGGTCACACTGCGCCGGGCACCGGTCGACAGCGAGCTGCATGCGATCGAGGGCATAACCGGCGTCGAGCACCTCGCCCCGGGACGCCTGCGGCTGACCCTCGACCCGACGCGCGACGTACCGGAGCGGGTCGCCGAGGCCGCCGTGCACGCCGGCTGGGGCCTGCTCGAGATGACGCCGGACCGGGCTTCGCTGGAGCAGCTGTTCGTCGAACTCACGACCGCGGACACGGCGGAGGCAAGCGCATGACGATCCTCACGATCGCCGGTCGTGAACTCGCGGGGCTGTTCCGCTCGCCGACCGCCTGGGTGGTCCTCGCGGGCGCGCAGCTGGTGACTGGATTCATCTTCCTGCTCCACCTCGAGAGCTACCTCCAGGTGCAGCCGAAGCTGATCGGGTCCGGCGGCGGGCCGGGCGTGACGGCCTTTCTGGCGCCGCGCCTGTACGGGGCGGCGGCGATGATCCACTTGTTCGCCATTCCGCTGTTGACCATGCAACTGATCGCCGGCGAGCGCCGCCAGGGCACCCTGCCACTGCTGCTGGGCGCGCCGGTCTCGACGCTGGAGATCATCCTCGGCAAGTTCCTGGGCCTGCTCGGCATCCTGCTGGCCATGGTGGCACTGACGGCGCTGATGCCGCTCTCGCTGACCCTGTTCACCGATCTCGACGGCGGGGCGCTGGCGCTCGCGATCACCGGGCACTTCCTGTTCGTCACCGGCGCGGGCGCCCTGGGGCTGTGGCTGTCGACCCTCACGCGCGAACCGACCATCGCGGCGACGGCTACGCTCGGGATCCTCCTCGCCCTGCTGCTGCTGGGCGAATGGGGGGGCACACTCGGTTCTCCATGGTCTGGACTGCTGGGCTGGCCCGCGCCGGCGACTCACCTGGATCCGTTCCTGACGGGGCTGTTCGACAGCGCCGCGGCCGTGTTCTTCATCCTCTTCGCCGGGCTGTTCGTGACCCTCGCGGTCCGCCGGCTCGATAACGACCGCCTGCAGGGCTGAGCGGGGGTATCGATGCGCCTGGACCGCCGCAACCGCCGCCGCCTGCGCCTGCAGAATCTGCTGTTCGTCGCGCTCGTGCTGGGGCTCGTCGGCATCCTCGCGTGGCTCGCGCAGACCTGGCGCTATACCGCCGACTGGACCCAGACGGCGCGCAATACGCTGACGGCGAAGAGCCATGAGGTCATCGAACTGATAGAGGACCCGGTCGAGATGACCGTCTATATCGGACCGGAGCCGGTTACTCGGCGCAGTATCCGCGACCTGGTCGAGCGCTATCGCCGGGCCGGCGTCGAGGTGCAGCTCGAATTCGTCAATCCGGAGACCAACCCCGCCCTGGCCCGGGAACTGGGCATCCGCCAGGGGGGCGAACTGATCGTGCGCCATGGCGGCCGTGAGGAACGGCTGCAGCGTATCAGCGAGCAGAGCATCACCAGCGCCCTGGCGCGACTCGCGCGCGATGGCGAACGCTGGGTCGTGTTCCTCGAGGGGCACGGCGAGCGCAAGCCACACGGCGACGCCAACGCCGATCTCGGGCGTTTCGGCGACCGCCTGGAGGAGCGCGGTTTCCAGGTCCAGACGCTGCAGCTGGCGCAGATGCCGCACATCCCGGACAACACCGATCTGCTGGTGATCGCCAGCCCGCAGTCGGACTACCTGCCCGGCGAACTCGCCCGCATCCGCCAGTACGTCCAGACCGGGGGCCATCTGCTGTGGCTGACCGAGCCGGATAACGGCGAGCGTCTGGCCCGGCTCGCCGAGGACGTGGGCATCCGCCGCCACGACGGCGTGGTCGTCGACGCGGGGGCGCAGCTGTTCGGCACCGACACGCCGGACTTCGCCGCGATCAGCGATTACGGCGACCACCCGGTCGTCAACGGGCTCGATCAGTTGTCGCTGTTCCCGCAGGCGGTCGCCCTGGAAAGCCTCGATACCGGCGGCTGGCACCACTCCGCCCTGTTGCGCACCCGCGAACAGAGCTGGGCCGAGACCGGGCCGATCGAGGGCGAGATCGATTTCGATGCCGATGCCGGCGACACCCGCGGCCCGCTCACACTCGGCTGGGCGGCTCGCCGCGGGCCGCCGGCAGAAGGCGACGAGCAGCCCACCGACGGGCAGCGTGTCGCCGTCATCGGCGACGGCGACTTCCTCTCCGACGCGTATGTCGGCAACGGCGTCAATCTCGACCTCGGCATGCGCCTGGTGAACTGGCTGGTGGGCGACAGAGCCCATATCGACATCCCGCCCGACACGGCCCCCGACACGCGGGTCGATCTCTCGCGCACGGCCGTGATCGTGCTCGGCTTCGCCGTGCTGCTCGTGCTGCCCCTCGCCCTGCTCGCGACCGGCGTGTTCATCGGCTGGCGCCGACGGCGGCGCTGAGGGACCCCGATCGTGCGCCTGCGCCGCTCCCTGAACCTGGTCCTCGCCGTCGCCATCGTCGCCGGCGCGGGCGCCGCGTGGTACGCCGGGCAGCGCGACAGCGGACCGCCGTCGCTGACGGCACTCGCGCCCGGCGACATCCGCACACTTGCCTTGACGTTCCCGCGCGACGAGCGCAAATCACTGCGGCTGGAACGGCGGCGCGACGGCTGGCACATCGCCGAGCCGATCGAGCGCGCGGCCAGCGACGGGCGCGTCGTGACCGCACTGGCCGTGCTCGCGGCACCGGCACGGGGTTGTTACGCCGTCGACGAACACGAGCTCGCCGATTTCGGGCTGGATGACCCGCGCCTGCGCATGGAGGCGGACGACACGACAGTCGAATTCGGCGATCGCGCCGCCGACGGGCGCCGCTATGTCCGCGCCGGTAACCGGTTCTGCCTGCTGCCCGACCAGTTCTGGCCCCTGATGAAACTGGGGCTCGAGGGATTCGCGGCACCGGGCGTGCTGGGCGCAGGGAGCGCTCCCCGCCGGATCTCCACCCCGAAGGCCGAGGCGCGATTGACCGGTGACGATGCATGGGATCTCACGCGCGGGAGCGGTGACGCAAAGGCCTGGGCGGCGCGCTGGCGCGCGGCCCGCGCCGACGGATTCGTACTCGATCCGCCGGATGCCGATCTCGGACGAATCCGGATCGCGACGGATAGCGCGATCACGGAGTTTCGGATCACAGTCCGTGAACCGGCACTGGTCCTCGTAGCAACGGGCGCTGACTATGGCCTCGAGATCGCCGCCGAGGAAGCGGAGCGCCTGCTGGCACCGCCGCCCGACGCCCCGGACGCTGGGTCGTCCTGACCCCCGACCGCAGCCCCCCGACCGCGCCCAGGCGCGATCCTTCTACCAGGAGCACCTGCAAGCCCATGCCAGAACTCCCGGAGGTCGAGACCACCCGCCGCGGGATCGCGCCGCACATCGAAGGCCGCGCGATCCGTGGCGTCACGGTGCGTGAACCACGGCTGCGCTGGCCGGTGCCGGTCGCCGCGCTGGACGTGCTGAAGGATACGACCGTGACGGCGGTGGATCGCCGCGCCAAATATCTGCTCCTGCGCACGGCACGGGGCACCATCATGCTGCACCTCGGGATGTCCGGCAGCCTCCGGGTCGTGTCTCCCGACACACCCGCCGCCGTTCACGACCATGTGGACATACTGTTCGAGGGCGACGCATGTCTCAGGCTGCGCGATCCACGGCGTTTCGGCTCGGTGCTCTGGTTCGACGCCGAGGCGCCGCTCCCCGCGGTACTGGCACGACTCGGGCCAGAGCCGCTGGATCCGGCCTTCGACGGTGATCACCTCTACGGACGGTCACGCGGACGGCGGAGATCGGTGAAGGATTTCATCATGGACGGCCGGATCGTCGTCGGCGTCGGCAACATCTACGCCGCCGAGGCGCTGTTCGACGCGGGCATCCACCCGGCCCGCGCGGCCGGGCGGGTCGGTCGGGCGCGCTACCGTGCGCTCGCCCAGGCGATCAAACGGATCCTCGGGGAGGCGATCGAGCGGGGCGGGACCACGCTCCGCGACTTCACCAGCGCGACGGGCGCGCCCGGTTACTTCCGCATATCGCTCGCCGTCTACGGCCGCGCCGGCGCGCCCTGCCGCCGCTGCGGCCACACCCTGCGCACCCGCCGCCTCGGCCAGCGCGCGACCGTGTATTGCCCGCATTGCCAGACTTGAGCGGTAACCCCGGTGAACGGACATCAACGTGCCTGACCCGATCTGACCCCGCACATGCGGGCAATGTGTACTGAGGGGTGCTCGCCGGCAGGCGAAGGAAAGTCAAAGGCGAACTCTCGCAGAGGCGCGAAGAGCGTGGAGAAAGACAAGGAATAGCGCTCACTTTTGAGCAAGCAGCAGGCCACACGTCCTTCTTATTCCTGTTTCTCTGCGCTCTCAGCGCCTCTGCGAGAGCTGCATTTTATTTGTTCGCTGGCTTACGCGATGTCTTGGCGAGGGAGAGAACCCCGCCTGAAGAGGCACACTAATCGTCGTCGTCCACGTCGCGGACGAGGCGGACCGCTTTGGGGCCGGATTTGAAGTAGTAATAGCTCGCCAGCCCGAACTTGAAGTCGGTGTGCCACGCGAAGTTCGGGTAGTTGACGTTGGGCTCGGAGGTCCAGAACGAGGTCGCCACGGTATTCGGGAAGTAGGCGGTCTGAATGGCGGGGAAGGTGGCCTGATAGTCCACGATCGTACGCAGTTCGGAGCGCGTGGGCATGCGCCAGTCGGTGGCGCCGCACAGGCCCCGTTCGTTCACGGCCTGGACATAGGCGTGCGTGCCACAGTCGGAACCGCTGCAGTCGCCGCCGTCGCTTGGCCCCGACGCCCCGGCATTCTCCCCGGAATCGGGGTTGTGCCAGGTGTACGTGTGATTCTGGTCACGCAGTCCGCCGTCCGTCGTCTTCACTTCCCACATGAGACCGGTGACGTTGTCGCGCACGCAGGACCACGGGGTAACGGTATAGACCCCGCCCTGTTTGGAGAGCGGCTGACCCTGATCGTTGAGTTTGGTGAAGTCGAAAATACCGCCCTTACCTGCGATGCGGCCGATCAGTTCGTCGTCGTCCGCCGCGCTCGTGACGCTGACCGGGCCGGCCAGCAACGCGGCGCCGAACAGCAGTGCAAACAGTCGATAAGGGTGTTTTTTCCGCATGCCTTCGGATCTCCCCGTGCCGCCGGTCCGGGCAATGGCCCGCATCCATGGCGGTTCGGCCCGCGCCACGATGACGCCGCCGACCATGTTATTCGAATGGTATTGACTTCAATATACGCGAGCCGTTGGCGCCTTCCAAGACGATCCCGCGCGCTACCGCTCCGATCCCACGGGGATCCGCGGCACCAGAAACCTCTCCGCCGTCATCGGTCACGACCTGCATGTCCCCCCAGGTATCGTCCTGCGGGTCCAGTTCATGCCCCCGGTCCTGCAGGGCGGAGCGGACCGCCGCATCGAGCGCCACCGGCTCGAACTCGATGACATCCGGCAGGTACTGATGATGGAAACGCGGGCGTTCCGCCATCGCCATCGGGTCACCGCCGTCGTGGAATTCCAGCGCCGCGAGCAGGACCATCGAGATGATCCGGCTGCCCCCCGGCGTTCCCAGCACCGCGACACGGTCGCCATACTCGAGGAAGGTCGGCGACATACTCGACAGCATCCGCTTGCCCGGCTCGATCGCGTTCGCCTCGCCCTGGACCAGACCATAGACGTTGGGCTCGCCGGGCTTGGCCGCGAAGTCGTCCATCTCGTCGTTCAGGACGACACCGGTGTCCGGCGGCATGAAGCCGGAACCGAACGGCCAGTTGATCGACAGCGTCGCGGCGACACGGTTACCGCCGGGGCCGATGACCGAGAAATGCGTGGTGTCACGCCCGCCCGGATCCGCGCCGACGCCAGGCAGCTGCGCACTTGGCGTCGCCCGATCAGCGCGGATCGAGGCGCGGCGGCCGGCGGCATAGTCCGGATCCGTGAGCCGCTCGATCGGGACGTCGACGTAATCGGTGTCGCCGAGATAACGCGCACGATCGTGGTAGGCGCGACGCATCGCCTCGATTACGAGATGTACGCGCTCTCCCGGCTGCGCCGTGCCGAGGTCATACGGCGCCAGGATATTGAGCGCCTCCACCAGGACCACGCCACCGGAGGAAGGCGGCGCGGCCGAGACGACCCCCATACCGCGGTACTCACCGGTAATCGGCGCGCGCTCGCGCACGCGGTACTGACGCAGATCGCGTCGGCTCCAGATGCCACCGGCCGCGCGCGCACCGGTCACCAGCTTGCGTGCCACCGGCCCGTCGTAAAAACCGGAGCGGCCGCGACGGGCCAGGCGCTCCAGCGTGGCCGCGAGTTCGGGCTGGCGCAGCCGGTAGCCTTCCGGGGGCACATCGCCGTCGACAAGAAACGTCGCGGCGGCCGCCGGCGAGCGCTGCAGCACGTCGCGGCGAAAACGCGCCATCGCCCGATACGGCTCACCGATCTCATAGCCATCACGCGCCAGGCGGATCGCCGGCGCCAGACTCCACGCCAGCGGCAGCTCGCCGTAGTTGCGTGCGATATGCACCAGCGCCGCGGGCAGGCCGGGAATGCCCGCAGCGAGCGGCCCGTCGATCGACGCGCGCTCGATCAGCTCGCCGTCCTCGTCCTGATACATCGTCCGCGTTGCCGCGAGCGGCGCCCGCTCACGGCCATCGATCATCACGTCCCGATCGCCCTCGGCCTCATGCAGCAACCAGAAACCACCCCCACCGAGCCCCGACCCGTACGGCTCCACCACGCCGAGCGCGGCACTGACCGCAACGGCCACGTCAAACGCATTACCACCCGCCTCCAGCACCTCCCGCCCCGCCTCCGTCGCCAACGGATGCGCACTCGCAATCCCCCACTCACGCCCCGCCTCCTCGTCGGCAACCACCGGCGTGAAGAGGGAAACGAAAAGCAGTACGACGGGACCGAGCGTTTTCATGACTGACGAGCCGAGAGACTGGAAGCACCAAAAATCCGCCGGGAGCGGATTTTCGCGCCAGCCCCGAAGGGGCGAGGCGCAGGGATGCGCCGAGCTATGAACACGAATGGACACGAATGGACACGAATATTTCCCTGGGGCGTGGAGAATTGTCTGGAGCTTCGCGGAGAGTCTTACGTTGCCGTCGATGCGTTGCTATTTGAACCACACATAGACACAGATGAACACAGATAGAAAAACCGACTCTTCAGCCAATCATCCGGACGCGGCGCATACGTCAGCTGCGCGACGCCCTTTGGTCCTTTTTGTTTTTATCTGTGTCCATCTGTGGTTCTTGCCCTTTACCGACCTGCCCCGACCGGTTCCAGCGAAGCTCCGACGCGCTTTCCTGGCCAAGGGAACCATTCGTGTCCATTCGTGTTCATTCGTGGTTCTCTTTTATTCGTGGTTCTTACTCGCCCTGAACCGCGCATCAAGAGCCTCCTTGACCGCAGGGGAGACGAATTCGGTGACGTCGCCGCCGAGGCAGGCGATTTCGCGCACGAGGCTGGAGGAGACGAAGCCGTATTCCTGGGCGGCGGAGATGAACACGGTCTCGATCTCCGGCGCCAGGCGGCGGTTCATGCCCGAGAGCTGGACCTCGAACTCGAAATCGGACACCGCGCGCAGGCCGCGCAGGATCGCGCCGGCGCCCTGTTCACGCGCGTACTCGACCAGCAGGGAGTCGAACGAGCGGACCTCGATATTCGAATTGTCCGCGAACACGGTCTCGGCAAACGCCACCCGCTCTTCGAGCGAGAAGAACGGCTGTTTGGACGGATTCGCGGCCACCGAGATGATCACGCGATGGAACATGCGGCTTGCGCGATCCGCCACATCGGCGTGGCCGTGCGTGACCGGGTCGAACGTGCCGGGGTATACGGCGATTACGTCCACGAGGGATCTCCCGTCATTGGCGCGCCAGGCAACCTGCCGGTGTACCGCGCATCCCAGCGCGGCGAGTGGGAATCAAGGCCAGGTCCGAAAGGTGGTCAGGTTGCCGCATGGCGCGCGCGCCCGCAATCCGGCCGCACGGCTCCCCATCCCGGATACGCCATCAGGTCGTGACCGGCGCCTGCAGGTGCGTACCCAGGAACCAGTCCCGGAGGCGGCCGCAGGGGCTGTCGTCCGCCACCGGCCGGGTCGTGCGCAGGTAGAACGCGCCGGGCGCCGTCATGGCCCTCGGCAGTAGCGGGACCAGGGTACCGGCGGCGAGGAACTCGTCGACCAGATGACGCCAGCCGAGGGCGATGCCCTCCCCGGCCGCCGCCGCCTGGAGCAGGGTCGGATAGCTGTTGATGCGGATCGGGTGGCGCAGCGGACCAGCCTCGACGCCGGCGCGACGCAGCCATTCGGTCCAGCCCATCCAGTCGGGATGGTCGTCGTCCAGGACCAGCAGGGTCTCGAGCGGGAGCTGGTCGGCCCGATCGGGCGCAGCGCGGCCGCTGAGGTAATCGGGACTGCACACGGGGAAGATCTCTTCCTCGAACAGGCGCCAGACGCCCGCGCCGTGCTGGGGATCACGGGCATACTCGATCACGAGATCGACTTCATCGCTGTTGCGCTCGAAGTCGCGGTCGGACGCGAGTACCCGGATCTCGAGCTCGGGCGCCCGGCGGCGGAACCCGGTGAGGCGCGGCATCAGCCAGAGCGAGGCGATGGCACTGGTGGTACCAACCGTAACGGTGGTGTCGTTCTGATCCGCGACGAGTTCGGCCGTGGCCCGCGCGATCGCCCCGAGCGCATCGGCCACGACGTCACAATAGCGCCGCCCGGCCGCGGTCAGGCGCACGCCGCGGTCGCCGCGATCGAACAGCGACACGGCGAGCCGTTCCTCCAGCGTCCGGATCTGGCGACTGACCGCCCCCTGGGTCAGACAGAGCTCGCCCGCGGCGGCGGTGAAGCTCTCCAGCCGCGCGGCCGCCTCGAATGCCCGCAGGTTCTGTAGCGGCGGCAATGGTTCGGGCCGTCCATCCATGATCTAAACGCATACCCCTACTGAGAAACTTTCGATTGTACAGCCTCCTGCAGAGACCCAGCATCAGTATAAATCATTGCTTATCCCGGTTTCCGAACCGGACCCGAAGCGCATGGAGGTCCGTCATGTCCGACCCATTCACCACTGCACAGAAAGGCGCCATCCCCGAAGGCGTGGAGAACGTACTCCGGGATACGGCGCACGCCAATGGACTGCCGAACAGCGTCTATACCGATCCGGAATTCCTGCGCACGGAGCGCGACCAAGTATTCGCGCGGACGTGGACCGCGCTCGGCTTCGCCAGCGACATCCAGGAGAACGGCGAGGTGCACCCGACGCATCTGCTGGGCATCCCGCTGATTACGCTGCGCGATCGCCAGGGCGAGGTCCGGGTCTTTCACAACGTCTGCAGCCACCGGGGTCGCCAGCTCGTCGACCAGCCGATGAAGGTGGAGGCCGGCCTGCGCTGCCCGTACCACTCCTGGCATTACGGCCTCGACGGCACGCTCAAGGGCACGCCGCATATCGGCGGCATGAACTGCCACTCCTGCGAGGGCTTCGACAAGAGCCAGCACGGTCTGAAGACCGTCCGCTCGGCCGTGTGGTGCGACATCATCTTCGTGAATCTCGACGGCGAGGCGGAGCCATTCGAGGAATACATCGAGCCGATCATGAAGCGCTGGGAGGGTTTCTGGGGCCGGAGCGGCCCGGAAGAGCTGCGCCCGGCCGCGGCCAGCGACGGCCAGCTGACGCTCGACGTCCAGTCGAACTGGAAACTGGCGGTGGAGAACTACTGCGAGTCGTACCACCTGCCGTGGGTCCATCCGGCACTGAACAGCTACTCACGCCTCGAGGACCACTACATCGTGCTCGACGAGGACGGCGAGTCCTTCGCCGGCCAGGGAACGCGCGTCTATAATCTCGCCGAGGTCGCCGGCATCACCATGCCGAAGCTGTCGCAGTGGCCGCAAGAGCGCGAGCGCGAAGCCGAGTACCTGTCCCTCTATCCGAACGCGCTGATCGGCCTGCAGGCGGACCACTTCTTCGTCGTCCTGCTCGAACCGATCTCGGAGCAGCATACGCGCGAGCACCTGCGGATCAGCTACGTCGGCGATGCGGCCGTCGACGATGAGCACGCCGCCGCGCGCGAGTCGCAGCTGCAGGCGTGGACGACGGTGTTCGAAGAGGATGTAACAATGGTCGAGGGCATGCAGCGTGGACGCGCCTCGCCCGGATACACGGGCGGCGTGTTCTCCCCCGTACAGGACATCCCCACGCACCATTTCCACCAGTGGGTCGCCCGCCGGCTGATCGGCGATGGCGCCCGCCGGACCGAAACGCCCCGGGAGGCGGCATCCGTATGACCGAGGCCGCAACCAACATTGAACCCGTCTGGCAGAGCTTTATCGGCGGCCAGTGGGTGGATGCGGACCGCCGGCTCGGGGTCGAGGATCCCGGGACCGGGGAGACCATCGCCGAGGTCGCGCTCGCCGGCCCGGAAGACGTCGACCGTGCCGTGCGCGCCGCGGCCGACTGCCACCGCTCGCGCGCCCTGACCGGACCGCGACCGGATAAGCGCCTGGAGATGATGTTCCGCATCGCCGCCGAGATCCGCGGCGTCACCGACCAGGCCGCGGAGATCCTGTGCCGGGAGTCGGGCAAGGCGCTGGATGACGCCCGCCACGAGTTCGAGGAGGCCGCCCGCTACTTCGAGTACTACGGCGGCATGGCGGACAAGATCGAGGGCCGCTCCATCCCGCTCGGCGACGGCTATGTCGATTGGACCGTGCGCGAGCCGCTCGGCGTCTCGGCGCAGATCGTGCCGTGGAATTTCCCGGTGGCGCTGGCGGCGCGCTCGCTGGCCGCGGCGCTGGCCACCGGCAACACGGTCGTCATCAAGACGCCGGAACTGACGCCGCTAGCCGCCCTGCTGCTTGGCGTCGCCTGCGAACGCGGCGGAGCGCCCGAGGGCGCGGTCAACATCATCACCGGCCAGGGCAACGAGGCCGGCGCGGCGCTGGTCCAGCATCCGCTGGTCAATCAGATCGTGTTCACCGGTTCGGTGCCGACCGGGCGTTCGATCCTGCACGCGGCCGCCGATCGCATCGTGCCCTGCGTCATGGAACTCGGCGGCAAATCCGCGGGCATCGTCCACGCGGATGCCGATCTCGATACGGTACTTGCGAGCATCCGCAGCGGCATTTTCTTCAACGCCGGCCAGGTCTGCTCGGCGATGTCACGGGTGCTCGTGCACGAGTCCATCCATGACGCACTGGTCGAGCGCGCCGTGCAGCTGGCTGAAGGCCTCAGCGTGGGCCATGGCCTGGAGAATCCCGGTCTCACGCCGCTGATCTCATCGGATCAGCGCGAACGCGTCGAGCGGCTATGCCGGTCGGGGATCGACGCCGGCGCCACCGCCGTCACCGGCGGCCGACGCATCGACCGCGCCGGCTGGTTCATGCAGCCGACGGTATTCACCGGCGTGCGCCCCGATATGGCGATCGCCCGCGAGGAGATCTTCGGACCGGCGCTGTCGCTGATGAAGTTCCGCACGGACGCGGAAGCGATCGAGATCGCCAACGGCACCGACTACGGCCTCGTCGCCGGTGTGTTCACGCGTGACCTGGATCGCGCGATGAAGACCTCGCAGCAACTGGTCGCCGGCCAGGTTTTCGTCAACGAGTGGTTCGCCGGCGGTGTCGAGACGCCGTTCGGCGGCACCCGCCAGTCCGGCTACGGGCGCGAGAAGGGCCTGGAGGCACTGGACAACTACCTGCAGACCAAAAACGTCGCCATCCGCCTCGGCGGGTGACGCGCTCGCGGGTCCGGGCGTGGCCTGCTACCGTGGCGGGTCTGCGCTATCGCGATCCGCCGGGGCGGCCCCATGCATGTAATCGACGCGGAAACGGTGCACGAGCAACTGGCCTATCCAGGCCTCATCGAGGCCCTGGCCCGGGCGCACCGCGACAGCCCGCCCTGGGTCGAGCGGACCCTCATGCAGGGTCCGGATCACGGGGTTCACCAGGGCGAGGCGTTCCTGGTGCTCCCGGCATGGTTCGCCGGGCGCGCGATGGGCGTGAAGATGGCCACCGTCATCCCGCGCAACGCGGATGCCGGCCGCCCGGCGATACACGCCAACTACCAGCTGTTCGACGGTGACACCGGCGAGCCGAAAGCAAACATCGACGGCACCGCACTGACGCTGCGCAAGACGGCCGCGGACTCCGCACTCGGCAGTCGCCTGCTGTCGCGCACCGATTCCGGCACGCTCCTGATGGTCGGGGCCGGGGCGCTTGCGGCGCACCTGATCGCGGCCCATCAAGCGGCGCGCCCCTCGCTGCGGCGCGTGCTGGTGTGGAATCGTACCGCCCGGAACCGTGACAGCCTCGTCGAGGCCCTGCACGCGGAGGAGATCGACGCGGAGGCGGTCGACTCGATCGCCGAGGCGATCCCGGAGGTGGACATCATCTGCTGCGCCACCGCCACCATGGATCCGCTGATCCACGGCGAACTGCTGCATCCGGGGCAGCATCTGGACCTGGTCGGCTCGTTCAATGCGTCCATGCGCGAGAGCGACGACGACTGCGTGCAGCGGGCCAGCCTGTTCGTCGATTTCCGGCCAACCACCGTCGAGGCCGCGGGCGACCTGTTCCATCCGATCACCGACGGCGTGATCGAAGAATCGGACATCCGCGCCGACCTGTTCGAACTCTGCAGCGGTCGGCACCCGGGCCGCCGCGAAGAGGCCGAGATCACCCTGTTCAAGAACGGCGGCGGCGCGCATCTCGACCTGTTCACCGCCGAACACCTGGTCGAACAGGTCGCGCACGGCTGAGCGCGGGCGAGCGGATACTGCCAATGAATTCTCTCGAGAACGGCTATACCGCCCTGGTGATCGGTGCATCCGGCGGCATCGGTTCGGCCTTCGTCGATCACCTGCGCGCCGACCGGCACTGCGCCCGCGTGATCGGGCTCCATCGACGCTCCGATCCCCCGATCGACATCACCGACGAGCCGAGTATCGCCGCTGCCGCCGCCTGGCTGCGCGACACCGCACCCACGGTCCATCTGGCCCTGGACGCCACCGGCGCGCTGAGTCTGGACGACCGGCGCCCCGAGAAACGCCTGGCCGAACTCGACCCACAGATCATGGCCCGGCAGTTCGCGGTCAACGCGACCGGTCCGGCGCTGCTGCTCAAGCACTTCGGGCCGCTACTGCCCCGACGCCAGCGCGGCATTTTCGCCACGCTCTCCGCGCGCGTGGGCTCGATCGAGGACAACCGCCACGGCGGCTGGATGAGTTATCGCGCATCCAAAGCCGCCCTCAACCAGATCGTGCGCACGGCGGCCATCGAGATGCGCTGGCGCCAGCCGCACGCGGTGTGCGTGGCATTACAGCCAGGCACGGTCGACACCCGCCTCTCGGCGCCATGGTATTCAGGCGATGGCAGCGACCTGCTCACCCCCGCCGAATCAACCCGGCGCCTGCTGCAGGTGCTCGACGACCTCGACACCGCCGCCAGCGGCGGCCTCTACGATCACCTGGGCGAACGGATCCCCGGCTGACCACCTTCGCCCTTCGCCCTCAACCCTCAAGCAGCAAGCCCGAACTCACTGGCAACCAGCCGCGCCACGTCGATCCCCGAAGCCGAGGCATCGATAGAGCGTGCAATGCGACGTGGGCCACCGTCGCGTGAGCGACGGACCTCGGCACCGAGATTGAGCAGCAGGCGTTTGCGATACGGTTCGCCATCGGGTGTACGGACCATGAGTATGGTCGGCCACAGGCCGCCACCGGGCCGCGCACCGAGGACGATTCCCCGCGCGCGGTTGTCCAGCTCGACCACGCTGCCCACGGGGAATATGCCCATGCAGCGGATGAACTCCTGCACCAGATCGACGCTGAATTCCTGCGCCGCATCGGCATACAACTCATGCAGTGCCTTGTCGGGTGCCACGGCCTCGGCCCAGGGGCGCCGCGAGGTCATCGTGTCGTACGCATCGGCGAGGCCGACGATCAGTGCCTTGCGCGGGATCATCTCGCCGCGCAGCCCCCGCGGGTAGCCGCGGCCGTCCCAGCGCTCGCGGTGCAGCCGAACCACCTCCAGCGACTCGGTATGGACCTGGCCGCTGTCAGCCGCCAGTTCATAACCGGCCTGCGGGTACTCCCTCAGGCGTGCCAGTTCGTCGTCGCTCAATTCGTCCGGTCGCTCCAGCAGTTCTCGCGGCATCGTCGTCTTGCCGATGTCGTGGAGCAACGCGCCGAAGCCCAGCCGGCGCAGCCCGCGCCGGTCGACCCCGAGATGGGCACCGAGGGTCAGCGCCAGCACCGTGGTATTCACGGCATGTACGGCCATGCCCTCGTCATGCTCGCGCATCCGGGTAAGCCAGAGCGAGGCGGTGGGATCCTCGACCACGAGATCGACCAGCTCATCTACCGTGCCGTCCATCCGCGCGACGTCCACCATACGGCCATCACGGGCGCGCTGGAGCGCGTCACTGACGGCAGCCCGCGCGTCACCGCGCGCTGCGGCGGCGGCCTGGACCAGCGTCGAGAAGCGCTTGCGGTCGGGGTTCTCGGTCTCGGCGAACAACACGCCGACACTGCGGCGACGCGCGCGCTCGGACGGGCGCTTCGGGGTCGCCCGCCTGGTTTGCACCGGCTGCGCCTCGGCCGGCGCGGATGCACCGGCCGCCAGCGCATGCCCCTGCTTCACCACCTCGCGGCGAACGGCCTCGAGCGCCTTCGCCTCGGAGCGCTCGTCATCGATAATGACGATCCGGCAATACTCGCGCAGGGCCTCGAGTTCCTCCCCCCCGACGATCCGGAACCCCTGGAACAGGAAGGGCGTCTCGACCCACGGGCGGTCGAGTTCGCGTACATACAGGCCCGGCCGCAGCAGTTCGACCGGTACTCCGGTGGTCCCGTTATCCTGAGCCATGGATTCGCCCCCTGGCATGACACGTCTGGTCGCGCCGCCATGCCGCAGACACGGGTGGTCGGGCACCCTTGAAGCCCCACACCCCGTGCGCCGGTTCGCCAGAGGCGGACTGATCGACCGTATGTAAGTCGAATATAGCGGACAAGCCATGGAGCTGCCGTGACACAGTTCACGTATGGCGCCATCGCGGGCCGCCGGAGGGCACCCGGGCGACCGCCCGGTGAGCCGTGCGTTCGCGGAGATCAGATAATTTCGGGACGGCCGAAGCGGTGCCCCTGGGCCGCGGCACAGCCGACCCCCTCGAGGTATTCGGCCTCGCCCTCGGTCTCGACCGCGACCGCCGCGGTCGCCAGCCCGTGTTCGCCGGCGAGCGAGACCAGCCGGCTCG
>Ga0207753_1000078_pt1 | contig 37295 bp, 31 predicted proteins | sample PonA233FremontCA_2_FD_187273 | JGI IMG/M metagenome (GOLD analysis project Ga0207753, IMG submission 187273) | Salt pond sediment microbial community from Fremont, CA, USA - Pond A23 Sediment 3 (SPAdes) | ecosystem: Environmental > Aquatic > Non-marine Saline and Alkaline > Saline | place: USA... | reverse complement strand
GACTGGTGAGCGACTCGACCTTGACCCATTGACGATAATTGTATTCTTAAATAACACTCCACAAAGTGCGGTTCGTGAGGCAATTAATAAGATAATCTCTCCGTGGCCGAATGATTACGAGTGGGTTTCACTCTCCCCGAACCTATACCCACTGTACTATTTCGTTCGGCCTCTCCGAATGCTTCTAAGGAAATTAAAAAGTGATCGCAGATGACTACTGCGTCCGGTCGACTTCCGTCTGTGAAACAGTATCTGGTTTACAGGTGCTCTTATTCCGTAGCCCAGTCCCTTCGCGATCCGAACGACAAACCCTGTATCAGACGATCTCGATATTTGCTCACTAAGCCAATCGCGTATCACTAAGCTCGGAACTCATCGAAGTCACTTGTGTCATGGTAGGTTGTATCGCGTTATCACCGAAGAAAGATTCATATAGAATGATAAGCGAAAGTGAGATGATGAATAACCCCGACCGATTAGATGAGAAGACAACAGTTGTAGCAGCGGAAAACTGTCTCTCTACGGTTGTTGACGATGAAACAGTCATACTTCATCAAGGAGACGGAGTGTATTACAGCGTGAATGAAGTAGGAACCCTCGTTTGGGAACAAATTCAACAGCCTAAATCGCTGGATGAAGTCTCAGAGGAAATCGTCTCGAAGTACGACGTTACGCACGAACGGTGTGAACAAGATGTCACCGAAATGCTGGCCGACATGGCCGATGAAAATCTCGTTCGGTTCGAAGAGTGACCCTTCCTTTCGGCGATTCAGTGGAGACTTCTTCGTGGTCTCTCGGCGATCTGGCCCGGGTTCTTCTGACGATCCCACTTTTGTTGACGCTTCCAGTGGTGCTTACAGTCGTGGTCATGTCCCGAACCCGAGCATCGTTGCTTTGGTTCAGCAACCATGGATCGCGGTTCGTTCCCGGGGATCCAACGCCACATCGTGTCGTTTCGGCGGTGAAGGTGGCTGACGACCGTCTCCCGGTCAGCCGGAGTTGTCTTGTACGATCGTTGACTGCTGAAACCATGTTACAACTGTATGCGTTCGAACCGAATCACAAGATTGGCGTCACGACCGAGTCTACTGATTCGATAACGGCACACAGCTGGCTTGAGTACCGGGGTGAGGTACTCATTGGCGACGTAGACGACTTGGACCGATACGAACCACTGCCATCGATAGACGATACGGACGAGTTATGAGCGGCATCGCCGTCGTTTTTGACCGTACGAGCGCCGATCTGGACGCTAGCTACTTAGACCAGATGATTGGTGCAATCGAACATAGGGGTCCGGACGGCAGCGGAGAATGGCTGAGGGGTGCCGTCGGTGTCGGCCATCAGCAACTTGTAACGACACCGCAGGGCCACGTCGACGAGCAACCGTATACCCAAGATGAGTTCGTTGTGGTGTCCGACGCTCGACTGGACAACCGGCCCGAGTTACGCCGTCGTCTCGGAATTAACAGCGCACCGGGACAGGTGCCTGATAGCCGTCTCCTACTGGAGGCGTATCGAAGGTGGGGCGATGCCTGCGTAGACGAACTGATTGGCGCGTTCGCCTTCGTCGTCTGGGATTGGTCGAGAGAGACACTGTTTTGTGCCCGTGACCACTTCGGTGTCAAGCCTCTATACTACCACGTCACTGATGACCTGTTTGCAGTCGCATCAGAACCGAAGTCACTGCTGACGTTACCGAGTGTCGAACCGTCTCTGGACGAGTCACGAGTCGGTGATTTCCTCTTAGGGCGAGTGGAAGATAAGAAAAACTCGTTCTACGAGTCCATCCGACGTCTTGCTCCTGCACATGCCATGACAGTCTCAGCGGAAACGGATCGGAGCTGGCAGTACTGGGATCTCGACCCGACCCGGACACTCACACTTGAGTCGGACGAGTCATATGCGAAGCGATTCAGGGAACTGTTCGAGCAGGCTGTTGACTGTCGCCTCAGAACGAACAGGTCGATTGGTGCGAGCCTCAGTGGCGGGTTGGACTCGTCATCAATAACAGCCGTCGCGCGTGATTTGCTTCCAGCCGAAACTACACTCTCCACCTACTCTGGGGTTTCCGACGAGAGCAAAGCCTCCGATGAGCGGGAGTACATCGGAACGATCGTTGAGAGGGACGGTATCAAGTCTAACTACGTTTTTCTCGATAACCTGAGCGCCGTGGGTCACATCGACGAGGCGCTACAGTATCACGATGAACCAGTGAAAAACACGATGCACTATCTGAAGTGGGCCATCGCAAGCCGGGCGAACCAAGACGGCATCGGCGTAATCCTTGAGGGGTCACATGGGGACAATGCCGTCGACTACGGACTCGGTCTCCTACCTCAGTTGGCTCGTACCGGTCGGTGGAGACACCTCTACCGAGAAGTAAACGCAATGGGTGACGTCCTCAACCGCCGACCGAGAGGAATATTTGTGGAGCAAGTGATTCCGAACTTGATCCCCCGCCAAGCGAAGAACGTCTTCCGGCGAGTTCGAGGGAAGCCGACGGGGATCCGACGGCTCAATCCGACACTAAACCAATCGTTCGTGGACCGAACTGACCTTCAGTCACGTTATCGTCGGTTGAACGACGACGGTTCAGTACTGAAACGGAGCGCTCGTCGTTGGCAGTACCGCTCGCTGATGAGCGGTGGAATGACGGAGTTCTTCGAAGCTAACGACGTGATGCACGCAGCGTTCGGTATGGAGCCTAGATATCCGTTCACCGATATACGATTGGTTGAGTTCAGCCTCGCAATCCCACCGACGCAACAGCTCCGAGACGGATGGACAAGAATGATAATCCGTCGTGCGTTAAAAGACGTGCTCCCTGAAAAAATACGGTGCCGGCCGTGGAAAACGATGATGAATCAAGCATTTACCAACGCGCTATCGGCCGCTGACGACGAGGTTCAAACTCTCGTCGAGAATCCAACCATCCTTCGGCCATACATCGATCCGCAGGAATTGTCCAAAGTATATGCTCAATTCGACACAGATCCGGATCCACGTGACCCTAATACGCTGTGGGTAGCCCTTTCACTTGCTACTTGGTTGGAAAAACAGTCCGTCGCGCAATAATCAAGTGGATCACTGGTTGTGATAAATGTCATATAGTATTAACCACAGCATTTATGTTAGCCAAACTGAATGATAGAAGCGGAGAGATGGGCAAAAATAGCTCTGATCGGTACGAGGCTCCGGAAGTCGTAAAACACGGTGCAGTTGAATCTGTCACGCAGGCTGGCAATAAGAAACAGCCCGGCACAGACGTTGACGAGCCGGCTATCAATCTGAAAGGATCCGTCGGCTACAAGTAGTCGGATCCACCCGTATTCATTTATTTTCGAACGGCACAGACCCCGTTGTTTAGCGTGTCCAGCCGTATGACGTTCGTATCTCTGGCCGATCATTTTTTGGATCGTTTCGATAGCAGCTAAATCGGACCGACAGCAAGACCTGTACGCTACAGTGTTGGTCTGCAGAGATTCAATTTATCACACTCGGCAGGTTCCGAACACCTGATCAACCGTCTCCGGCTGTGCTTCGTCGGATATCGTCAGCGACCAGATCTACTAGCGCCGAAAGCTGCCCATGGTCGAGAGAACGAGTCAACACTCGGACCCCTGCATGCTCTACCACGCGAGAACACTGCTCCATGTGGGTACCCGACCGATCGGATTCCGTGACGAATCCCTGTACGTACATCTGTGTAACGAGGCTAAGCAACTGTTCAGAGCTACACGTTCGGTGTATCCCAAATTCCTCCCCCTCTGTGAGAACGTAACACCGAGTCAACAGGGCGGGATCTGGCAGGTCAGTAATCGAGAGCATCCGTTTGTCATACCACGATTCCTCTGAAGCTATCGTTGAATCTTGGAGACCGAGCGCGGTGGCAGCGTCTGCCTCCAACCGGAGCTGAGGGACTCCAGGTACTACCGTTGGACCTTCCTCGTCAAATCGGATTGCGACGACATCGTCTTCCAAGACGGAGTGTCCTGCAGCGTCGAACGCCGCGGCAGTGGTCGACTTCCCAGCCCCTCTCGGACCGAGAAACACCACTGCTTTTCCGTCGATCGAAACCGCACTCGCGTGAAGCACTAAGTGATCGCGCTGGTGGAGTACCAATCCGAGCAGTTCGTTCTCGATGAGTCGTCGAAAGAGCTCCCGTTGTTCTACCGCTTCGTCTACCACGTCGCATATTATCTCAGTTCCGTCTCTTACAATGAATGACCCAACTGACTCGTACGTCAGTCGGATAGCGTCCGGGGTCGCTGCGATCCGTCGGCGACCGGTTCCACCCACACTCTCAGGGACAGATTCCACACTACTTCGCACGATCTCGACGTCCGTATCGGTACCCCTCGTGTCGGCTCTTTGAAACTCTGGCAGTTCGAACGTCGATCGAATCCGGAGGTCGTATGCGGAGTAGGTGTACATCTGACCGAATACGTACTCATGTTAGTGAGCTTATCTGATTTAATAGTAAGCATCTGTACTAAGCGGTAAGCGAGCAGAGTTTGTCATGAGAATATTATTCCGCCGATGGTACATTGAATCGAAGATCGTCGAGCGTACTCATCACATCGCGAGGTCCGCGTTCGATTTATAGGGCTGTCTGCTGTAGTACGGTCAACGCACATGTCGCTCAGCCATCAGTCTCACTCGGAGCCCCTCGGCGTGGCCGACGCTTCATCGTTCGTTCGATGACCGAACCGACCACAGCTCCGGACCTGCTTACCCGGTACGGCCGCGAGCTGTGGCTTCTCACGGTCGCGTTCTTCGTCGGCGGAGACGTAGTCACGACCGTACTCGGCATCGCTTCGGGACAGGTCGCCGAAGCGGGGCCGCTCGTCGCCGTCGTCGTCCGCTCTTACGGAATTTACGGGATGGTCGGTTTGAAGCTCGGCGTCTTGGGGTTGTCCTACGCCGCTTGGAGACTCCTCTCCGATCCGGAGCGGATCGGGATTCCACTCGGGCTCGCGGCGGTGGGCGTTCTGGTCACCGGCTGGAACTCGGTCGTGCTGGTGAGTGTCTACGGCTAGCAGGTGACTCTGCCTGCGGGGGGAACGACGCCTGACAGCAGTCGATTACGCTGGTGGTCGTTACTTTTTTGGAGTTTCATTACGCTTACACTTCTAATTCATTTTTGATAATCTGATGCTTGAATATATACCGCTCTATTCGAGAGCAGCCAGTACCAACAATGAACGAAACGGTGGCGGTCGCGAGCGGGACGCGCCGAACGGGCAAGACGACGTCCGTCGGTGCGCTTGGAACCATCCTCGCCGACGCGGGCCACGACGTCCTCCTCGTCGACTGTGACGTCGAGGCTCCGTCGCTCGCGGCTTCCCTCGGCATCGAAGGCCCCGATGCCACCGTCCAGGACGCGATCGCCGGGCGAGCGACGCGGCAAGAGGCGATCGAGACCAGTTCGTCGGGCGTGTCGGTCGTGACGGGCAGGAGCGAACCGGCCACGACTACGGAGCGTCTCGCCGCGTTCGTGGACGACTGCGACTCGTTCGACATCGTCGTCTGCGACACCGGAGAGCCGTTTAGCGAGATGACGAGCGAAGTGCTCAGCGTCGCGGACGGCGTCGTCGTCGTGTCGACCCCCGACGACGCGGCGAAGCAGAACACCGCAACCCTCCACGAGTCGCTACGCGAGAGCGAGAACGCATCACTGCTCGGGACGGTGCTCACGCGCGTCGACGAGGCCGCGGCGACCGAGAGCTGGGACTGCGAGGTGCTGGCGTCGATTCCGGACTCGAACGCGGTCGCGTCCGGGGCGTCGTTAGTCCTAGACGCGCCGAGAGACCCCGCCGCCCGAGCGTATCGTGACCTCGCAGGCGACGTGATCGAGCGGCTTCGCGGCGAACCGGGCTCGGTCCCCGCTGACCAGCGGCTGTGGCTGTCCCCGCCTTCGGACCCGTTCATCACGGCCGACGCAGCGGTGCTCGACACCGACGACGAGAGCGGCGGTTCCTCCGCGAAGGCCGAAAACGAGAGCAGCGAGACGCCCGTGAAAGCCGAAAATAAGAGCGACGAACGGGCCGAAGCGTCGACGGCGGACGCTGCCAATGACCGTCGAACGGACACACCGGCGTCCGAAAGCGGTGGGGAGAGCGACGACGACGAAGCGGGCGGGTTCGCTATCAGCCGGCGCGGCGCGCTGGCGGCGATCACGGCCGCGATCGGCGGTGTGTCGGCCGGAATCGTGACCACGAGCGAGACGCCCGAGATCGAGGCGTTCGGTTACGGCGGAAGACCCGTGTCCACGACCGACTCGGGAGCGGCGAACGCGACGAACACCACGACGGACGCGGGGTCGATTTCGGACGGCGGCGTCAACCGAACGGAACAGACCACCGAGCTGGTGGATGGCGGCTCGGACGAGGACCCGACACCGAACGAGACGGAAACCGGGGGCGTCGACAACACGACGGACTCCGGGAACGTCACCAACGCGACGGACCCTGAGAATACCAACACCACGGATTCCGGAAACGTCACTGACACGACTGGCTCCAGCGAAGAGCTAACCCCCACCCAGGATTCGGACGATGGGGGTTCGACAGACACCGACGGCTCCTCTCCCACGAACGGGGGAAGCACGGGGACAGGTGACGGGACGACGACCGACGACGGGTCGGGGAACGAGACGGGAACGGACGACCGCAGCGGGGGCGACGACACGACCGACGAGACGTCGCCGTCGGAGCCGAGCGACGAGTTCGGCACGGTCGGCTATGGGCAAGGCGGGTACGGGGGTGTCGCGTAGGGAGCCAGTTGGGTGTGGGGGCAGTGCTCGCGAACTCGGAGGGATCGGTTGGACTGCGAGACAGCTACCTTTCGTCACCAGGTCAGTCCCTCGTACGTGATCCCGTCGCGACGCTCGACGATCCGTCTGCCGTCGACGACGACCGGGTCACCCATCGCGTCGAACTCATCGTCAAGCGTCGCGAACTCGTCCCAGTCGGTGACGATGACGGCACCGTCGGCGCCGGTGAGTGCGGCTTCCGCGGAATCCGCGTAGTCGACGTCGTCGAGGTACTCCTTCGCGTTCTCGGTTGCGACCGGGTCGTACGCGGTCACGGTCGCGCCGCGCTCTCGGAGCCCGCGGATCACCGGGATCGCGCGGGAGTTCCGCATATCGTCGGTTCCGGGCTTGAAGGCGAGTCCGAGGACGGCAATACGGGCGCCGTCGAGATCGACGTGGTCGGCCGTCAGCTCGATCAGTCGCTCGGGTTGTCGATCGTTTATTTCGAAGGCCGCGTTGAGTAGCGACGGTTCGTACCCGCATTCCTCCGCGGTCGCGATAATAGCCGAGACGTCTTTTTCGAAGCATGACCCGCCCCAGCCGACCCCGCTGCGGAGGAACCGTTCGCTGATACGGTCGTCGAGACCGATCGCGTCCGCCACCTCGTACGCGTCGATACCCAACTCCTTACAGATGTTCCCGAGGTCGTTGATCAGGCTCAGTTTCGTCGCGAGGAACCCGTTGTTCGCGTACTTGATCATCTCGGCCGTTCGCGTATCGGTGTTTACGAGAGGTGCATCTGTCAGTTCTACGAGCGGTCTAAACACCTCCTTCGCGTCCCCGAGCGCGCGGTCGTCGTCCGCGCCGAGAACGAGCTTGTCGGGGTTCAGGAAGTCCTCGACCGCGGTCCCCTCTCGGAGGAACTCGGGGTTCATGCCGACGCCGAACCCCTCACCGGCGGTCTTGCCGCTTTCCGCCTCCAGCATCGGCGTGAGGACGTCCTCGGTCGAACCCGGGACGACGGTGCTTTTGACGACGACGGTGTGCCAGTCCGTCTTCTCGGCGAGCGTCGCGCCGAGCTGTGTCGCGCCGGTCTCCATGATCGAGAGATCGATGCTGCCGTCGTCGTTCTGGGGCGTCGGGAGACAGAGGAACGTCACGTCGGTGTCGAGGACGGCGTCGTAGTCGGTCGTGGCCCGCAGGCGCCCGGTTCCGTCGGAGCCGGCGTGTTCCGTAATGAGGTCTTGAAGTCCCGGCTCGTGAATCGGCGCTTCTCCGGCGTTGATCGCCGCCACGATCTCCTCGTCGATATCGATGTTCACCACGTCGTGGCCGAGGTCAGCGAAGCACGCGGCGACCGTCGTTCCCACGTAGCCGCTCCCGATGATACTCAGTCGCATCGTTCGGGCATTCGACGACCGGATACTCAACCTTTGGTTGCAAACATGGAAACATATATCAAACAATCTGCCTATTCATTAAGTGATTATGAAAGCCGTCGTGTTAGCGGCCGGCGAGGGGACCCGCCTGCGGCCCCTCACCGAAGACAAACCGAAGGGGATGGTCGAAGTCGACGACGTACCCATCCTCACGCACTGCTTCGACCAGCTGATCGAGTTGGGCGCGGACGAGCTCGTGGTCGTCGTGGGATACCTGAAGGAGGTGATCATCGACCACTACGGCGACGAGTACGAGGGCGTCCCGATCACTTACACGCACCAGCGCGAACAGAACGGGCTGGCACACGCGCTGTTGACCGTCGAGGAGTACGTCGACGAGGACTTCATGCTCATCCTCGGGGACAACGTCTTCGACGCGAACTTGGCCGACGTGGTGCGACGCCAGCGCGAGGACCGCGCGGACGCGGCGTTCCTCGTCGAGGAGGTCGACTGGGAAGACGCGAGTCGGTACGGGGTGTGTGACACGAACAAGTACGGCGAGATAACCGATGTCGTCGAGAAGCCCGATGATCCGCCGAGCAATTTGGTGATGACCGGATTCTACACGTTCACGCCGGCGATCTTCCATGCGTGTCACTTGGTTCAGCCGTCAAATCGCGGCGAGTACGAGATCAGCGAGGCGATCGATCTGCTGATTCAGAGCGGGCGGACGATCGACGCGATCGGACTCGACGGCTGGCGGATTGACGTTGGGTATCCCGAGGACCGAGATGAGGCGGAAGAGTTGTTACAAGACGTTACGGCGGAGATCGACGCGTAACGTGCCTGAAACTCACTCGGGTGGCGCTCGTTCACATTGGAATATTCACACTGACTAACACACAATGAGTGATCGACTTTGAGATCGATACTCGAACTGCTGCGAGAGATATACGAACGACTCACTGCGGGTGGCACGACCGAACAACAGGCGGTACAAAGCGGCGTCTGGGTCGCGGGCATCAACGTCGGCGACCGAGTGTTACAGTTGTTGAACGTCATCATTCTCGCTCGACTCCTGTCACCCAGGGCGTTCGGCCTGCTCGGGATCGCACTCGTGGTTATGATGGGACTGAACCAGTTCTCTCGGCTGGGATTCGACGAGGCGCTGATCCACAACGAAAAGGAGGATATCGACGACTACCTCAACACCCTGTGGGTGATGAAAATCGGTCGCACAACGGTCGTCGCAGTCATTGCGATCCTCATTGGACCACCTCTAGCAGCATTTTTCGGCGAGCCACAGGCGGGACGACTTATCCAAGTTCTCGGCGGTGCTCAGTTGCTCTTGGGACTACAGAACCCCGGCATCGTGTACTTCCAGAAAGATCTCAATTTTCACCGAGAATTTGTCTACCAGGTCGGGTCGCGTTTCACCGACTTGGTCGTCGCAGTCGCTTTCGCGCTCGTGTTCGGTAGCGTGTGGGCGTTAGTGGCCGGTAACGTCGCGTCTAAAGTCGTGAAACTCGTGATGTCATACGGAATTCACAGCTTCCGGCCGACCATCGAGTTTGAGCTGGACTACGCAATGGAGATGTTCGACTTCGGGAAGTGGATGTTCATCTCGACGATTCTCGTGTTCCTCTACGGCCAAGCTGACGACGCTTTCGTCGGGTGGTTCTTTACTGCGGGCGCGCTCGGATTCTACCAGTTGGCATATCGCTTCTCTAATGCTCCCGCAACGGAAATCACACACGTCATTTCACGAGTCGCATTTCCGACCCTATCGAAGGTACAAAATGACATAGGAAGACTCCGGGAGGGATACTTTCGTGCTGTACAATTATCGTCCGTGGTGGCATTTCCGATGGCTGCGGGTATTGCCGCAGTTGCACCTCAGTTCGTGCCTAGCGTTCTGGGTAATCAGTGGGATCCGATGATCCCACTTATGCAAGCGCTAGCTGTTTTTGGGGGTATACGCTCTTTTGGAGCTAATGTAGGTAGTGTATTCAAAGCTGTTGGGAAGCCGGATACAGAAGCAAAATACCAAGCAATAAAAACAGTAATCATAGCTATTCTTATTTATCCAGCAGCAGAGCATTTCGGAGTGGTAGGTGTAGTCTATGCCATTATTGCGAGTGCATTTTTTGTAATTCCTCCACAAACATATATTATATTATCAATAATTGATAGTACTGCCACTAGACTTCTAAAATATGTTGTGCCGCCATTTATTGCCAGCACAATCATGTGTCTCACCGTTTTAGCAGTTGATCGCTACGTATTATCCGAAACGGGATTGTTACAGTTTGTCTTGCTAATCGTAGTGGGAGTAGTTCTGTACAGCTCGATCATGATAGTAATTGAAATAAAAACAGAATATAATTTCCGATCTATTTATACCGTCATTCAAAACTCTGTATGATTTACTTCCATATCAACGTGTAAAATCGACATAAGTAATAGTTCACTAATGGTCTGAGAATAAAATAGTGAAGATTCTAATGACTGTCCACTGACTGAGGTCAGGCTTATAATAAGGTTGAACAGTAGGTGAACGGCTACTGATCACTGAAAGTATCTGTTCGGATATTAAGCGTAGATTCAGGATTACTATCCATTCCATTTATTACTTCGAGGCTGTCGAGTCTATTTAATTAATACTATATAAGTTGAATTATTAGTTAATCTAACCTGAAAATTATGATCGGCTTCAACAAGATCTGAAATGCTGACTGATCGGCTTTTTCTTTTATAATACGACAATAGTTTTATAACGTCTCCAATTAGTTAGGGACTATAATGGATATAGCCGAAAATATGTCCAAAGCTATGAAAAGTCCCAAATTGGCAATCAATCGTGGAAGCACAATTACCAAAGATGCTCTAAAACTCCCCTTTAAATACGTGTTACATCAAAAACACGGCAAGCCTACGAACCAGTTGACCCAAGACTGGGATAACCTGATTCTGCTAGACGCCTGTCGGTTTGATACGTTTAGAGAGGTAGTAACGTTAGACGGTGATCTTAGCTCGATCATATCCCCAGGATCAGCTACATTAGAATGGTTAGCTAATGCTGTCGACGATAGAACATTTTACGATACTGTTTGTGTAACCGCGCAGCCCCGATTAGCGAGATACGAAAGCCAGTTTCACGCCGTTGAACACGTTTGGAATCAAGAGTGGGATGATGAGCTAAAAGTAACTCCACCAAAGCCAGTCGCCAACGCGATGAGGATTGCAAGAAAGGAGTATCCAGAAAAACGGTTGTATGCTCATTTCATGCAGCCACACACGCCGTATATTGGTCAATACGGTCGTGAAAACGTCGGGATTCGGACTGGAGACGCAGCAGCTCGCGATCGAGTCTTGGGAGAAAATGTTAGTAGCGATGATTGGTATCATGCACTCGATGCGTTGGAGAACGGAGAAATTTCAAAAGCGACAGCAGTCAAGGCTTATCAAGAGAATCTCGAGTTGGTTCTAGAGGAAGTTACAAAACTAATAACAGAATTAGATGGTAAGACAGTTATAACCGCAGACCACGGCGATCTGTTCGGTGAGTGGGCATGGCCGTATCCGCGAAAGTTATTTGATCACCCTCCGAAGACCCCGGCAATTAAACTCAAACAGGTTCCGTGGTTTGTGGTTGATGGAGAACGTCGTGAGATCAGCAGTGAATCACCGGGAACTTCTGGTGATCAGATTGATGACGATCACGTTGGTGATCGGTTGAGGCAATTAGGTTACCTAGACGAATAAGATAGTAAATATAAAAATTTTAATATTTAGTAATCAATCTTACATAGGCATATAGAATTTGGATATTAGTGTGGATACTAAGCCATTCAAACCGAGTCAAATATTTTTTCCAGCTTATCAACCGCAATCCGGATATCAAACTCTGTCTCGATAGTTTCCCGTGCGTTCTGTGCCAATTCTTCTCGCCGTGAGGGATCGTCTAGCAGTCCACTTACAGCACTTGCCACCGCCTCGGCGTCGTTCGGTTCAACCAAGACGCCGTCGTGCCCGTCAGTGATCACCTCAGGAATCGCAGAGATCGTCGTTGAGACACAGACGGTCGCTGTTGCCATCGCCTCTCTCAAAGCCACCGGTGTAATATCTCTATCACCGTCAGCAGTAACGACACACGGCAACACAAACAGCTCAGCCTCCTGTAATTCCCTGTTGAGTCGCTCGTCCGAAACGTGACCCAAGAATTCGACGTACGCTTCTACACCGCGCTCTCTTACGCGCTCTCGCAAGAACTCCTCGCGTTCTCCCGACCCGACAATGTGGTACTCTACGTCGTACCCTTGTTCGACGAGCTGTGCGACGGCGTCGATCGCGTACTCATGTCCCTTCTTTTCGACGAGCCGGGCGACCGTGAGGAGGCGGCCCGAGACGCAGTCGGCCGACGGTTCGAACTTCTCGACGTCGGTCGTTGCCGGCACGACCGACATCTCCGTGTCCACGCCGATCTCCTCGCGAAGATATCGCTTGTTGTACTCGGATGGAACGACAACGTGATCGAAGCGCGAACACACCCTTCGTAATCGCTGGATATCGGGGTCTGAAAAGATCTCGGTCGCGTGCGCAGTGACGGTACATGGAATATTGAGATATGCCGCCGCGTGCGTGACTGCGAGGCGATTCTGCGCAGCAAAGTGGGCGTGTATCAGATCTACTCTGCCTTCGGCTTCGACCGCTTCGATGACCTGTTTCCCCAAATGAAGGCAATGTGCGTTGTAGAGTGGATCGTCGATGAAAGCCGCCCGCTGAAGCACCGATAGGTTAAGTACGCGCTCGGAGACGATTTCCGGGAGTGAACTGAACGACGGAATCTCGCCGTAGTGAACGGTCAGATTCATCTCTTCGATTTCATCATGGGTAATTTCCTCGTCTGGTTGATGGATAGAGAATACGGAGATATCGTGTCCTCGTTGAGCGAGTTCGTACAGTTCGTTGATGACGAAACTCTCTGAAAGGCTTGGAAACTTCTCAACAAAATACAGGAGATGCATGTTTACCGGTTGTATATCGAGATAATAATAGTAGGGGGATAGTACGTTTTGACTGGTCCTGTACCCTGCGGGTTGTCATCACCAACATAAAAATCGAGATGATGGCAGGTGCGAAATAGTCAGAAAACACAGAACTCACCTCAGATTCCATCTCACCGTGCTCTGGAGCCGAATTCAGCAGCACAGTAACCCCGCTCCTCATCCTTCTTCCGGGAGTACTCGGATTTGCCCTCGCACGGCCGATGTACGCGATCGCTCAGGGTGACGGACGACTCCGTATCTTGATCATCGCGACCGGTTCCGCGGCGGTAATCAATCTCGTCCTGAATCTCCTTCTTATTCCCCGATACGGGATGAACGGCGCCGCTGTGGCGACGTGTATCGGCTACGGAGTAATGGTCGTACTCCACGGTACGGCCGCTCTCCAGATCGGGTATAACCCCTTCCGTGACCTCCGTCTGAAGCGGATCGGCGTTACCGCAGCTGTGGCAGCACCTCTCATCTTCGGACTCGCTTTGATCGTAGACGGTGCGATCGTATCGCTTCTGATTATTCCCCAATTGGCTTCGTCGTCTACTCTGTACTTGCCTTACGGACGCGTGCTGTCGAACCGGAGGAGACCACTCCGATTTTTGATCAAGCTCCGAGCCCTATCGCCAGTTGGTCTACGAAAGTAGTGTATCGTATTAGTCAACGCTAGACGGTAGCACAGACTTAAATTTAGGAACGTTAACTAATTGAACGAAAAATGTCATAGAAAGAATCACACAAGAAGATACAGAGGGTGACAATTGCTTCCAATAGCGTTGATTACCCGATAAAATCTACAGTCTTATAATTGATACAATCACTGTATGTTTAGTTGTTTGGCTAATCTCCTTCCGACTGATATACCAGTATTACCAAAAACACTTGAAATAGCTAAAAATAACCCCCACCGAGTGAGTTTCGAGTCCACATATAAAGCATGGACACACAGGTAGATCGCTCGTGAGGACCAACTGTTGGTCTGCAATATATGGAGTGCCTCAAAACGTTCTTTTTGTGCGATTGCTTTTTTTAAAACGTTATTGTCGTACTTATGATACAAATCCTCATATTGCTGTATTACTGCTGAAGCACCATCGACCGCTCCCTCTGAGTACATTCTTTGGTCCTCCGGTTCACCTTTGATAACTAGTGGATCAGATATAGAAACAAATGTGGTTCGCTTCGCGAACTCGATCTTCCAAAATGTGTCGTCAGATCCTGGTGTCTCGGGTAGAGGGAATATCTGAGACATTAGGTCAGCGGAAACTAGCATCGTTGAGGTCACACAAGCAGGAAGTCGAAACATAAGACACTGTTTGAGATGATCATCTACCTGACGAGGAGCTGTTATCTCTCCTGATTTGTTCTTATATCCACAGTAGGCAAGCTCTGAGTTACTCGTTTTTTCCAGTAAAGAGACCTGCTTTTGAATTTTGTCTGGTTCTAACTTGTCATCGTCATCTAACAACTGAATGTACTCCCCACTAGCAGCTTCTAGTCCCATATTCCTTGCATAAGATGGTCCTTGATTTTTTTCAAGAGAGATATACTGGGCAGAGTATTTTGCAACGACAGGTTCAGCGTGCTGCTCTCCGGAATCGTCGACGACTATTAGTTCTATATTTTCGTATGATTGGTTCTGAACACTCTTCAAACAACGATCAAGATAGTCATTTCTATAGTACGTTGGAATTACGACAGATACTCTAGGATGCATAGCGACTTAATGCGACATCATAATTTACACAGATACATAGTGTTAGCGGATAAAGAAGCGAAGGGTGTCATAATTAAACCGTAGCATTATTGAGAGCTGCGAAGGCTGTGAGCCACGATCTGGTTGAGCTGGCGGATTATAGAAGAGGAATCGGTGATAGAAGCACCTGGTTCGGTGTTTGAAGATCCCGAATCACCATTCGATAAGTAGCCGATTTCCCTACGTTTCACGCTCATACTCACAGTTTGAGCGGCCAATCTTACCACGAGCCGCGGTCAGCCCGCACTAGTGGGAGGCCGCGGTACCGTTCAAGAACGCTTTTTAAAAACATTAAAAGTCAAGACTGGATCGATTGGGAGAGACCTCAACAGAATCATTTCGAGTGTGTCACAATCGACTGCCGCCCATATGTAGCATTCCTCGCCGTCAATACTGATTTCGTCTCATCTACAAGTCGACTTCTTGACGATCATCTCCAATCCGACTCAAACAGATGTACCAGCCGATGTAACCACTGCTAATCAGGATTGATCGACGAACCGTTCGATCCGACAGCATGAGAGGCCAGTATGGTACAAAAACGCCAAAAGGACACACCACTCTGTTAGTGTGTCCTCATTTCTGCTGGCGGGCCTTCTCAACCATGCGATTGAACACCCTCGACTCACCAACTTATCCTTGCTCGGTTGCAATCTTCAGGCCGAGGTCGGCACCTTTATGAACGTAATCCTATTAAGTAAAATTATTAAATTTTTATAGATAATATAAATTAAATAAGGCAGAATGGTTTAGGAGATGCAATTAATCATTTTATAAGAGCAAATTGAATTCATATCAAATCTATTGAATTATTGGGGTATTTATTCTTCTTGGTTATATCAGAAGAAAATATAAATTAATAAGTGTACAAAGAAAATAAGAACAGTGATGAATACACCAAATCATGGCTACAATACTCCGGGCAAGGGTATGGAAGACTGGCATATTCCGCTTAATTATAATTTTGATCAGCTTGATACCGATGTCGAGATCCGAGGACCAGAAAAAAATAAGGGAGAATATGAACCAAAAGATGGAGCAAAATATGAAGCTACGGACTCCGGGGCGGTCTACTACGGAAACGGAACTAGTTGGGTACTTGCTGATAGAAAAGTAGACTCTTTCGGAGCAAATAAAATAAATGGAATAAAAGTACCGGATGGAAATGATATTGATGCCTTCCGTGAGGCTGCCGAAGGTGGCGGTATCGTAAGACTTCGACCGGACGTAACTTATAAATGGGATGAGACATTTACGTTTGAGACTACTTCTGATGACGTAAATAATGATCTCAGAGTGGAGGCCCATCATGCGACGATTGAACACACATCTGATCCAGCAATTCAGACTACTTCGAGCGAAGTAGACGGTCAAAACTGGCGACTGCAATGGTTTGGTGGGCATTTCTACGGCCCCGGACGAACGAATGGAAATTCCGTGGATCCGGCTAATATTCCATCTCGGGCACCGGATATTGGGGTTGGTACATCAACATTCAGAATGGATGACTCGTTCGGGCACACGATAATGCCAGGACATGCAGAAGACGTTAAAGCAGTAATGTACGTCAGAAACCCCGATCATTGGTCGGAAGCTCTAAAATTAGGTCACACTCGTACTGGCGGCGCGTATGAATTTGACTGCGATATCATTTTTCTTTGTTTAGGAGGAGCATATCTTGGAACCGACGGTGGCTGGAGTATGCGTAATATCCAGATACAGTTAGACTGGGGCTTTGGCGCAGGCGATATTGCAAATATCTATCAAGGAGGGGCAGGCTTTCATGGCGGTGAAGTAATCCATAGAACTAATGTTCCTCCAGGTGGACATGGATGGTATTCTGATGGTAACTTGGAGGGTACCTTTATTCATTTTGAATGTGAGTTTGGAGATGCTGACACAACTAAAGCAATTGAATTTGACGGCACGAATACCGGACCTCCAATATTTAGATTCCGTGATCCACATGACCGAATTGAGAATAATCGCCCGAGTAATATATTTATTCATAATGAGGATGGCGGATTTAGGTCGATTAGCGGTCAAAAAGGATTTACAATTCCGTTTGACTCTGATGAATGGAAATTTGAGTCAGACACACAGATTGATGCTGGTTCCTTTTCAACAAATACAAATTATAATATCAAAAAACATCGAGGCGGTCACACTGAAATGAGATATTATAATGGTTTTCATGGAGATCCTGATGCTCCAGCGGGGTGGTATTGGTACGACGGCGAAGGAGACGTTAAAAAAGATCACTGGATACTGATGAGTGATAGGAATACTACTGTTTCACCCGACTAAATTTTATTTTGTATTCATTCACTATAAGAAATTATAAACACTTCGGATTCGCCATTTGTGTAAATTTGATCATCAGCTGGTATTTGTGGAGATTCAATAAAGACTAATTCACGTCCACCAAGTGTAAGTCCATCAGTTAATATAACTCCAGTGCGATTAGAAAGGTTAGAATATACGACAACAGTACCTCTGTTATATGAAGAGAGGTCTGCCTCTCCCGTAATTACACCCGTACGTTCAATCGGCACATCAGTGTGTGGACGCGTTATCTCAATAGCCGTTTGACTGTACTCATCTGTCCACTGTTCGCTCTGAATTTGTTGTTCCGTATGGAATTGCCTGAAGTGAGGAATGTCATCCCCTGCAGGTGACGTTACTTTATCGGCTACCGGGGATACGAGACTCGTTACTGCGAATATACCAAACACAATAGCAACACTGGTGCTCCCAAAATCAATAGAAACGTATCCTTCGTTGAGAAGCGTGGCGTTTGACAGTCGATACAATACGATCCCGGCACAAATGTTGAATCCGAACAGTGTCAATAAGGCATAGAATCGTTGCGGTGCGGTGTCCGCGCTGTTGCTAAGAAGACTGACGATGAGAAGCGCTGAGATCACACTCATCCAGAAGATCAGGAAATCATATTCCCACTCTGACCGTTTGAACATCCAAATAGAACCGATCACGGCCAACGCAAAAAGAATGGCTTGAGAGCTCGTACTAACAAATAACGTTTCTAATGGAATTTGTGACGAGTACCGTCCAGGCCCGCCACTTCCACCGGCCACTTGTGAGGCCTCATCAGATATGACAACTGCTGACACGAGTCCGATTAGTCGGCTAAATAATGGTTCTTGGTGGAGCGGATTCCCGATAACCTGGAGGGCGTATATCGTAAGGAAAGGTAAGACCGGCCCATACGGCACCCATTCGTACTCTTGAGCGAGAACAGTCCGACTGAGAACCACGTACACGCCGATACTGGCCACGAATACGAGTGCTGCCCCGGCGCTGAATCGATGTCCGAAGACGATTGCTGGCCCAGCTATGAAGCCAATGATGGCCCATGCCTTCGTCGCTACCAATCCATGCGTCTCGGCTTGATAGATCTTGAATGCAGACAATCCAAGCAGGAGGATCAGCGCGTAAAAGAAATTGAGTTTGTTCGGATGGAGTCCGCGTCCAAGCATCCAGCTCGAGGTACAGAAAATGAGTGCCGCATACAGCGCAACCTCTCCCGAAATCTGAGGGAATACGTCACTGAGGATGGTGACAAGCAGAATCGTTCCCACCAGTAGGAACGTCGCCAGAAAAAAATACGATTGTTGTGTCGACAGCCCACCGATAAGTGTGAAGATTGTAGCGTATCCCAGATGGCCACCGTACCGTGCCAGATCTGATGGAATTTCCGAGGTGGCTAGCGTCGTGTCAATAGCTGGAATGTATCTGACAACGGTATCCGGATCATACATTCCTGCCGGAAAGAGAAACTGACTGCTCCAGTAGATAAAGAATGCAAGGATGAGCATCTGTGGAACAACTCGACGACGCGGTTCTCCCCGGGCTATCTGATAGCCGATGATCGCCGTATACCCGCCGAACAGCACGTACAGGAGCGGCGGCCGGTAGTAGTTCACACTGCGAAGCAGAACGATCATTCCTATAATATAAATGCTTGTGAGAATGATCGGAACGCGAACGTCTAACGGGTCGCTCCTTGATTTATCGATTGACCCTTCGGAGAAACGGAAGTAAGCATAGACCGAGCCGATAATGGCGACTGACGCGCCGATAGCAACTCCGAGGATGGGCCCAACGATGGACCAGAATTCGATTGAAATAAAGAGGTAGCTAAGAGACAAGCCGATAAGTAGCAGCAGCACCGCTGAATACTTCCGAAGGGGCGCCAGTATCGCGTGAACAATCCTACTCATTGTACTGTGGTCCTGTGGGCATGTTTGGGGCGCAATTGACGTATTTGTAACACGTTCTATTTATATCCGAGGTTCTCAAGTCGAGGTTGTACGGCCTTAGACGCGTCTCTAGTCTGGGGCGACCACCGTTTGAGTGATGATATCCGAATAAGACGTTCTAAAACCACTCTGTTAAAGATAACGGATGGCACGAGATCAAACATCCGGTTCTATAGGTGGCACAGATTCCGAATCATACACCTGATCCACCCGCTCCGCAATCGCAGCCCAGTCGTGGTCAACCGCCCATGCTCGCGACGCATGTGACATCCGGTCGTACTCGTCGCGATCCCCCAACAACTCTGCCATCCGCGCGGCCAACTCCTCGACGCCATCTTTCGGCACCAGATACCCGGTCTCGCCCGTATCGACCGCGGTCGGGATCCCGCCGACGTCGGTCCCGATCACGGGCGTCTCACACGCCATCGCCTCCATGAACACGATGCCGAACCCCTCGTACTCCGAGGGCAACACGAACAGGTCCACCGACGAGTACAACGCGGGCAGCTCCTCGTCGGGCACGAATCCCAGGAAGCGAACGTCATCGCTCACGCCAAGCTCGGCCGCCAGCTCCCGCAGCGACTCCTCCAGTCGTCCAGTGCCTGCGATCAACAGCTCCGCGTCGGGCCGGTCCAACTGCGCGAACGCCCGGATCGCCTTGTCGATCCCTTTCCGCGGGTCCAGCCGACTCAACACGAGAATCGACTCGCGATCAGTATCAACCGCGGAATGAAGTTCGTCGGTCGGCCGAAACCGCTCGGCGTCGATGCCGGGGGGGACGGTCGTCAGGTCGTCTTCGTCGAACCGATACAGGTCGCGCAGCTGCTCGCGCGTGTGGTCGCTGACGCCGATGATGTGGTCCGCGAACCGCCCGGCCACCGCGTCCATGGCGACGTTGATCGGGTGGAACACGTACTTGAACAGGTAGTCGGGCGGGCTCTGCGGGTCGACCGAGCGCGCCTCGTCGTAGGAGGTGCCGTGGCTCGTCAACACCAGCGGCGCGTCCACCTCGTCGAGCAGCCACGGTCCGAGCGCGATCGTCGACGCGGGCATGAGGGTCCCGTGGATCACGTCGTACTGCTCGAAGTCGATCCGGAACCGACACGCGCATGAGAAGTACAGCGTCGAGAACACGACCAGCGGCCGCGCCTTCGTGATCCGCGTGACGGTCACGTTCGGGTGCGTCGAGACGTCGTCGTCCTCGCCGGGGACCGACTGGGTGTACACGTCCACCTCGTGACCGAGTTCGCCGAGCGCGTTCGCGAGCTCGTACGCGTACGTCGCGCCTCCGCCAGTCCGCGGCGGGTACATCTTCGTGACGAAACACACCCGCAACGCGTCGCTCATAGGTTGGTGGTTCCCGTGACCAGATCAGACACCGCGTCTCCCACGGTCTCCTTCTCGGCCTGTGTCACGTCGTGTCTGTCCAGCACGTCGGTGAGCGAGGCGACGACCTCTGGGTATGACGCCGCGGCGTCAGATCTCTCTTTGGGGTCGACCTCGAGGTCGAACAGCCGCTTCCTCTCACCGTCGGTGACGAGCTTCCACCGCGACGCGCGGACCGACTTCGTCGCGTTGTTTTCGGTGTGGGAGACGACGAACGGCCGGGTGTGTGCTTCCGGGTCGAACGACGTCGTGTCGGCGAGGTCACACAGCAGCTCCGGCAGCGACCGCAAGGGGAGCTGTTCGTCGACCGTCACCGTCTCTCCGGCGTTGTGAACGAACAGGGGCACGCGGAGGTTCTCCTCGTACAGCGTCTGTTCGTGGCCGAAGTTCCCGTGTTCGCCGAGCGCCTCGCCGTGGTCTGAAAAGAACACCGTGGCGGGGTCGTACGGCTCGACCGCGCTCGTCAGCGCGTCCACGAACCCGTCAACAGAGCGAACGGCGTCGCGGTACGCCTGCCCGATCAGCTCGCTCGCTCGGTTCGGAAGCTCCGCGTCGTTCGTCTCGCCGTACCAGTACCGCAGGATCGAGTAGTACATCTCCCACGCGGCGGACTCCTCGCGGTACGCCCGCGGCGTGATGTACGGTTGATGCGAGTCGAGGACGAACACCCAGAGGAAGAACGGCTCCGACAGCGACTCGATGCGGTCTTCGATCAGATCGAAGTACCCCGTCCACTGTGAGAACCACTCCTTCTTCGAGTTCCATCCGCCTGGATCACCCGGCAGCGATTTCAACCCACCGTCAGCGATGGTGAACAGCGTGGAGTCGGAGAGGTGTTTGGAGTCGATGTCGGGGCTGTCGGCGCTGATCTCGTTGAAGTCGTCGAACCCGTGATGGAAGTTGCTCTCGCGCGTCGTCCACGGGTTCGTCGTGAACGTCGCCGTCTCGTACCCACGTCGTTGCAGTCGTTCGCTCACGTGCGTGAACCGCTGCATGTGACGCCCGATCCGCGACTGCCGCCCCTGCCAGTCTGCCATCGACCACTCCTCGTCGTCGCTCATGAACTCGCCCGTGAACAGCACCGGAACCGAGGAAGGCGTTCGCGGCCCGGGTGCGATCGCCTCCGAGTACGACACGCCTTCCTCGGCGAGCCGATCGATGGTCGGCGTGAGCGAGGACGCCGAATCGATGAATCCACAGTGATCGGCGCGCAGGCTGTCGGCCGTCACCATCACGATGTTCTGCGGGTCGTCGGCCACGGTCACTCCTCCAAGTAGCCGAGCGACTGGAGCCGATCTTCGACGCCCTCACGGGACGTCTCCGAGGGCTCGCCGCTTTCGCTGTCTCGTTCGACACGTGTCACCACTTCCGAGAGCACAAACTCGGCGTACTCCGCCGGACTCTCGAAGTCGGTGTGTTCGACGCGCGCGTCAATCCGGTCCGCAAGCTCGTCCGATATGCTGAGATCAGTCATCGGTGAATGAAGTGTGTTCATCCGTGGTAACTGTTCGATTGAATATAAACCTCCCTACGGTGTCGCCGACCATCGCGACTATTTGTATCCGAGCGCGTCGAGTCGCTGTTCGATCTCCTCACCGACGTCATCGCCGTCGCCGTCCTCACCGGCTTCGCTGCCGTTCGCGCTGACGCCCCCGTTCTCGACGCGCACCCGTTCCTCGACGTGCGCCTCCAGCGTCGAGCGCAGCGACGGGTCCGTCGAGGCCGTGTATTCGATCGCGCCGGTCTCCGTGTCGCGCTCGCAGAAACACGCCTCCTCGCGCGTCCGGAGCGCGTAGCGACGGAGGTGGCCGTGTTCGTCTTCGCCGCGCGCCTGTGAGTACACCTGCCGGTCTTCGTCCGACGGCTGCATCAGCGAGAACTCGGGCTCGTCACCGAGGAGACCTCGGATCGTCGCGCCGATATCGAGCGTGCTCGCGGGCGTCTCGACCGTCTCGCTTGAGCCGTCCGGGAGACGGACGAACAGCGGGACGTGAGTGATCTCGTCGTGGAGGTACCGCGGGTGTTCGTAGTACCCGTGTTCGCCGAACGCGTCCCCGTGGTCGGCCGAGATGATTACGAGGGAGTCCCGGAGGAGCAGTCGCTCGCGCAGCGCGTCGAGGAACGCGCCGATCTGTTCGTCGTTGTACCGGATTTCGGCGTCGTACAGGTCGATCAGCAGCTCGCGTTCCGACTCCGTGATCGACTCGGGATCGTCGATCGCGCGTTGGTATAACGACTGGGCCTCGCGGCCGCTCAGCTCGCGGTCCGCGTACCGCGTTGCGTACTCGCCGGGCGGTTCGTACGGGCCGTGCGTGTCCATGTAGTGGTTCCACAGGAAGAACGGCTTGTCGACTGTCTGGGCGTCGAGCCACTCCAGCGACCGTTCGTTGATCTCGTCGGCCCGCGCGTAGTGCCGGTTTCGCAGCTTGTCGATGGCGCGCTGTGCGAGCGCGATGAGTTTGTGTTGACCGAGATGGAGGTCGTCGTCGAACGTATCGAACCCTTGATCGAAGCCGTACGCCCGCGAGACGAACGGGTTCGAGTGAAACCCCGCGGTCGCGTACCCCGCCTCGGAGAGGTCGGACGCGATCGTTTCGGTCGCGAGCCGGTAGTCCGAGTCGATGGCGACGTCCGGATACTCACCGGTCAGTAGCGCCGGCACCGCTTCTCGCGTGTGTGAACTCGCGCTGTACGCGTTCGTAAATCGGAGGCTCTCGCCCGCGAACTCGTCGAGCAGCGGGGACGTGTCGCGGTGGTAACCGTAACACCCGAGATGGTCCGCACGGAGCGCATCGGCGGTCAGGAGAACGACGTTTGGGCGATCCTTGCGCATCGTGTTCGGGAAGTATGGCCGGCAGTATAGGTGTTGTGCGCCTGATCGCGGCGTCGCGTCGTTCACAAAGATACGCCCTCTGATAGTTGCCAACTAGTATCATGATTGTACATTACACCTGTAAGCGTGTAAAGTGAATACTCAAACGTCGAGTCAATCAGATTTCAATTACGCCGGTACCGGCGTAAATGAATACTTTTCAACCAATAGGCGGTCGACTCCGGGGTGAAACGAACGGATGTCGATTCGACGGCGCTACAGTGTCGACTCCGTCACCGCCGTGAGCGGCGAGGGCGATTCACGACCCGGCCGGCGCAGGGATCGCTTCGAGAACGCAACGTTCGTCGCGTTCGGAAGACACGTTCGGTTCGACGTTCAGTGGACCAGCCCTGAACGCCATCGTTCGGGGAGCGACCGGCCGCTCGGTAGGACCGAAAGGTCATAGTGACTGAGCCACCCCTCGATAATCGATGCGTGTCGCTTTCGTCTCCAACGTCGTGTATCCGTACGTCACCGGCGGCGCCGAAAAGCGGATCCACGAGATCGGGTCACGACTCGCGGAGCGGGGTCACGACGTGACGGTCTACGGCCGCCATTTCTGGGACGGTCCGCCGGAGATCACGAACAGCGGGATGACGCTTCGCGCGGTCGCTCCGGCCGCCGACCTGTACAACGACGACAGGCGATCGATCACGGAGGCGCTCGACTTCGCCGCGCGGGCGCTCCCGCCGCTTCGACGGCGGCTCGACGGCGACGAACACGACATCGTCGTCGCGAGCGTCTTTCCGTACTTTCCCGTGTTATCGACGAAACTCGCGGCGCTCGGCACGGACACGCCGCTCGTCACGACGTGGCACGAGGTGTGGGGCGACTACTGGGAGGAGTACCTCGGCTCGCTCGCCGCCTTCGGAAAGGCCAGCGAGCTGTTGACGGCGCGGACGCCGCAACACCCGGTCGCGATCTCGGGTGTGACGGCCGACCGCCTCGCCGAGATCGGTCCCCGCCGCGACGACGTGGCGGTCGTCCCGAACGGGATCGACACCGAGCAGATACGGACGGCGCCGCGTCCCGACGAGGGGTACGACGTGCTCTTCGCGGGGCGGCTCATCGAACACAAGAACGTCGACCTCCTGCTTGAGGCGTTCGACCGGCTCTGCGGGGACCGCGACGTCACGCTCGGGATCATCGGTGACGGTCCGGAGCGAGCGCGGCTCGAATCGCAGCGCGACGCGCTCTCGAACGCGGACGCCGTGGAGTTCCTCGGGTTCCTCGACGAGTACGAGGACGTGTTGGGGCACATGTGTGCGGCCGACGTGTTCGCATCCCCGAGCACGCGCGAGGGATTCGGACTCACGTTCGCGGAGGCGATGGCCGCCGACTGTTCCGTCGTCGCCGCCGACCACCCCGATTCGGCGGCCGACGAGGTGATCGGTGACGCCGGGTATCTGAGCGCGCCGACGGCGCAGGCGCTCGCGTCGACGCTCGAAACGGCGTTCGACGGCGGCCGGCCCGCGGTCGATCCCGTTGAGCGTGCGCAGCGATTCGACTGGGACGCGGTCGCGTCGCAGGCGGCGGCGGTTTACAGGCAGGTGATAGACGGCGACGCGCGGCCGCTCGGGTCGGTGACGCTGGAGCCGTCGTCGTGACTGACCCGAACAGGTAGCGGAACCAGGGTCACCCTGGATCGGCAAGGTGTAGAATACGTTTCGCCGGATCAGCGCTCGTTTCTGTTCTAGCATACTATTGTTAATTAAACTAAATTTAAAATAATAAATTTAGAATGCGTGTTGTGTGGAGAATCAGACAACACGATACGCGCCTGAAGCTGATTCCCGACGACTGGAATATTAATATTTTCTTTTTTGTTTATACTATATGCACTGTGGGCAATGTATGGACTGTCCGAGAAGAAAAGTTATATATCTAGCACGAAAGTCGTGACTGTGAACTGAAACGATAATTGAGCGCACCATGAGCAAATCAGAATCTACCTCGATTCAGCCCAAATCGATCCGACAAAAACGGATCCTGGATATTGCCGCTGACAACCCCGGTGCGACGCTCGCTGAGATAGCGGAGCAGGTTCCGAGCGTCTCGGCAGACCACGTCGACCGCGTTCTCGACCAGTACGGAGACCCGGCCGAGTCCGGTGATTCGAGTGCGGACGACTCATCGTCGGGGGCGTCCGACCCCACCCCTACCGGTAGTGCGAGTTCCGACTCTCAAGACTCACCCGACGAGACGTCGCACGCCGAAGCGACGGATCAGCCCGCAGAGTCGACGTCTGAGAGCGGCGGGGAGCCAGGCGGCCTCGCAACGGCAAAAACGCCCGTCGACACTTCCACAATGGACCCGGACACCGAGACAGAGCCGACCGAGCCAGTCGTAGCGCCAGAGAACAACGCGGCAGACGGTCCGACGGAGACGACCGAATCCGATGCCAGTAACGCCTCACCGACCGGTGAGGCGACGCCGAGTCCCGAAGACCTCACGCAGAAGGAACGCGAGACGCTCAGGGCGATCGCTTATGAGCCGACCGCGACGCAAGCGGAGATCGCGAACATGCTGAGTATCTCGCGAGCGACGGTGTCGAACCGGGTCAACGCGATTCCGGGATTCGATTGGGCGGACCGCGGATCGTTCGTCGACGAGGTGTTCGACGAACACCTCACCGTCGATGCGCCGGTGAACCCGGGCGACGACGCCAACGCGACCGTCACACAGAACGCTGGAAAGGAAGCCGTCACTGACGGCGCACCGAGCGCGCAGTCCGATGAGGTCCCGACTGATTCGCTCCCGGAAGCCAGCCCGACGGCCACGGGTAACGGCGTCGTCGACGGTCAGCCGCCGAGCACGGCTGCGGCGCAGACCGCCGATCGAGACGACGCGACGACCGGTTCGGCGGCCGCTCCGGGCGAGGAGTTCACGGCGATTTCCCGTCAGCTCGACGACTTCGCACAGCGGCTGGCGGCCGTGGAAGCGGAACTACGAGACGAGGCGGAGCGCGGCGACTCCGCTGCCATCGGCGACACTGATCTCCTACACAAAGTGGTCTACGCCTGCATGAACTCCGACCGAATCACCGAAGAAGAGGAGTTACAGATACTCGATACGCTGGTGGAGTGAGGTGACACGAACGATCTGTCGGCATGCCGCCGCGAACGACGACGGAAACCCTCTCTCGCGTCTCACGTTCCTCTCTCCGGAAGTAGTTCGAGCGTCGCTGCCGTGTCTTCTGTCGAATCGATGATGACCGGTTCGTCGACGCACTGAGCGGCCGCACACCCGAGCGCCGAGACGATCGGGTGATCGAGGCGGGTCAGCGATCCGAAGGCGGGTTCATCGGCTTCGACGAGGAGTTCTCGGGAGGTCGTCCCCTTCTCGACCGTGATCCGGTCGGCCACCTCGAAGTGCTCAACGAGCGAGTCGGCGACCTGCTCGGCCGCCTCGAGCGCCGTGTCCGGGGCGTTCGTCACCCGGATGCGATCGGTCTCTCTGGCGAGTTGCTGGCCCGAGGGTGCGAAGGAGACCCCCTGTGAAACGGCGTCGTCGCCGAGGAATGCGTGCGCAACGTTCTCGGGCGGCTCGAAGTCTCGATCCCGGGGCATGAATCCCCGAGTTCGGTCACCGACGGGGACGTACACGGTAATCGGCTGTAACCCGAGCTCGTCTCTGAGTCCGGCGAGCGTCGTCGTCGCGGCGTCGTACACGCTCTCGCTGACGCTGACCGGGAGGACCCGCGCAGGCGTGAAATACCGCGTCATCACAGCGCCGAACAGGCCGGTAGCCCCGGTGGCGAACAGCACGGCACGGACCTCGGGAAAGACAGCGCCGCCGAGAACGGCCACGGTACCGATCGCAGCCAGCGCCAGTGCCGTTTTCCGGTGAGAGACGCTCCGTGCTCGGTCGTAGTCCGCCCGCAACCGCTCGTTTTCGGCCTGTAACGCGTCGACGAGCGTCTCTAACTCCGAGATCCGTTCGGACGGTTCGAACGCGTCTTCTCCGTCTTCGGCGTCGTTCGGTGACTGCTCGTCGCCGCGGGGCGTCCCCATCCCCGTTGCGCGTCGTTTCGCCGCCTCCGCGTCGCCGTTCTGAGTCATGCGTTCTGTGGCGTCACCGTCGTCAGCGTTCGGATCGGGTGCGCTCATCTCGCTGCGGCACCGTCCTCGAGGGCGGCGATCGGCTCTCCGTCGGCGTCGTTGCCTCGCCGCGGTGCAGCGGTGGCCGACGAACGCCCGGATACGTCCCGATACTTCGCCGGTCGGTCTCGAACGTCGGCCGGAGCAGTGAGAAGCGGGAGCGGCGGGCGCATCGTTACCGCGGAATCGCCTTCGCCTCTGGCGCGACGTCGCGTTTCCGACCGTGTCGGCTTCATGAGGCCACGAACGAGTCCGTTACTAATTGAATGTACTGGTGACAACGACAGTATCTCTTATTTTACAGTTTATACGGTGAGAACTACGGCTCGCTCACGGGGGTTCGGTGTTGCCGCGGATCCGCACGGTAAACAGTCGGCAAACACGCGGGTAAACACAATAAAGTATAACAATACACACCGGTATCGGTGTTCTGTGTCACGCGTTCTCGTCCGCCGCGCGTTGATCCTCGGGTGCGTCCTGGTCGCTGTTGCGACCGCCGGCGTCACCGCAGGAGCGGCGGACGCCGCAGGAGCGGGAGACACCGCAGCAGAGGTCGAGACCGGGTGGACGCAGGCCGATGAGCCGCCGTCGAACGCGACCGCGACACGGCACGAAAACCCCGACTCGGTCGCGCGGTCCGCCAACGCGTCGGCCCTCGAACGGCGATTATCCGGAGCGTTGACCGACCGGCTGTCGCAGAGCGCACGAAACGTCGAAGCCGGCGAGTACGCCGCCGCACAGCGGCTGCTGGCGGACGGGTACGACGAGCGGCTCACGCTCTACATGGAGGTGTATCGAACGGCCGTAACGGCGGACCTCGAGCGAGTCGAACGACAGGAGAGCCTCCTCGTCGAGACCGCCGCGTTACAGTCGCAGTACGCCGAAACGCTCTCGGAATACCGACAGGTAGCCGCCGAGTACGAGCGCGCTCGCCTGAACGAGAACCGCGACCGCGCGCAGCGACACGCGCGTGAATTGACGAACCTCACCCGGGAGCTTCGCCGGATCGATCGGTCGCTGATCCCGCGGTATCGAGCGATCGACAACTCCACGAGCGGTTCGACCGCGACGGCCCGCAGCGTCGTCTCGGCGACGACCGCTGAGACGGCGCAGCTGACGGCGGAGCGAGTGCAGGCGACGTACACGCCGACGGACGTGACCGCTGCGGCGACCCCCCGCGGCTCGTTCGCCGACCCGGTGCGTCTCACCGGGCAGTTGACTGCGGCGGACGGCGACCCGCCGACCGGAACCGTGTCGTTCCGCGTGAACGGGCGGCCCGTTACGACGACGGTCGAGCCGGACGGGACGTTCGCGCTGCCGTATCGACCCGTCACGGCGACGCGAGGCCAGACACGGCTGTCGGTCGCGTACGCGCCCGACGACGCGGCGCTGTACCTCCCGTCACGGACCGACGTATCGACCGCGATAACGCAGTCGACACCGACGGTTTCGATACGCAACGCGTCGGAGCGCGGACGCGTCGGGTCTTCGGTCACCGCCGCCGGACGCGTCGCGGTCGACGGCGTCCCCGTTTCGAACGCGTCGGTCACGCTCCGCGTCGGCGAGCGAGAACTGGCCGCGACGCGGACCGACGGTGACGGGACCTATCGGTTCGACGCCCGGCTCCCGGCGAACGTCTCCGCCGGAACCCGACCGCTGTCGGTCTCGACCGGCGCTACCGGCACCGCGCTGGCGCCGGCCAGCGAGGAGACCGACCTGACCGTCGAAGAGACCGCGACGCGACTGACGATGTCCGCGACCCGGAGCGAGGGCGTCGTGGCCGTCTCGGGGCGGCTGGTGACTGACACCGAGACCGGTGTCGGCGGGGAGGACGTCGTCGTGTCGCTCAACGGCGAGCAACGGGCGACCGTCCGAACGAACCCTGACGGAGGCTACCGGGCGAGCGTCGAGCTCTCGAACGCGACGAACGCGTCGACCGCGACCGCGGTACAGGCCGCGTTCGACGGCAGCGACACGAGCCTCGAATCCGCGACCGTCGGCGTCGGGCTCGCCCCGCCCGACGAGGGTGTGCTCCCGACCGGCACACCAACGCTGGCGCTCGTCCTCGCCGTCGGCCTCGTCGCGGTCGCGGCGGGTGGATTCGGGCGCTACCGGTACCGACGCGAGCACGAGTCTTCGACCGGTTCGTCGGTCGAAGCGGTGCAGCCGGCCGCCACCGACCCCGCAATCGTCGCGACACCCGTCCCCGCCGACGCCAACCGGCCCGGCACCGACGGGCCCGACGACCCCGACGCGGACGACTCGTCCCGCCCCACGAAGTCGGAGGACGACCAATGACCGACCCAGACTCCACCGCACCAGACGACGCACCGGAACCGGACGGCGGCGACCCCACCGCCGACGACCCCACCTCCAACGACACACCTCTCGGCGTCGCGAAACAGTCGGTGGTGTCGCTCCCGGCCGACCTGACCGCAGTCGCGTTGGGTACACTCCTCACGGTGGCCGCCGTCGCCCTTCCCGTGGTACGGTCGACGCCGCTCCGCTCCGCGCTGGCGGTCCCGTTCGTGCTGTTTCTCCCCGGGTACGCGCTGGTCGCGGCGTTGTTCCCGGAGGCGCGCGAACGGTCCAGCGAAGCGGACGAGGGCCGCGGGGCTTCCTCTCAGGCGGCCGGTTCCGGCCTCACGCACGTCGAACGGGCCGCGCTCTCGTTCGGGGTGAGTATCGCGGTGGTCCCGCTCGTCGGGTTAGTGTTGAACGTCACTCCGTTCGGCATTCGGTTGGCGCCGGTGCTGCTCGCGGTCGCCGGACTCACGCTCGCGGCGACCCTCCTCGCGGCGTACCGTCGGCTCCGGCTCCCCGCGAGCGACCGATTCAGGGTGCCGTACCGTCAGTGGGGCCGGTCGGTGGTCGGCGTCTTCGCCGGTCACGAGTCCAACGCGGACCGCGTCTTGAGCGTGCTCACCGTGCTCGCGCTACTCCTGGCCGTGACGAGCGCCGGGTACGCGGTCGCCGTTCCCAAGCAGGCGGGCGCGTTCACCGAACTGTATCTCGTCACGGAGCAGGACGACGGGGAGCTGATCGCCGACGACTACCCGACGGAGTTCGTGCGCGGCGAGTCGGAGTCGCTCGTCGTCGGCGTCGGGAACTACGAACACCGGAGCGTCGAGTATTCGCTGATCGTCGAGCTGCAGGAGGTGACCGTCGGGAACGACTCGACGCGGATCCACGACCGCGACGAGGTGGTCCGCCGGCAGCTGACGCTGTCCGACGAGGAAACGCGGGAGAACCGAGTGACGGTGACGCCGGAGCTGACCGGCGAACGCCTGCGGCTCTCGTTCATGCTGTTCAAGAGCGACCCGCCCTCGAACCCGACGGCGGACGACGCGTACCGCGAGGCCCACCTGTGGATCTCCGTCGCGGAAGACTCACAGGACGCGTGAGGTGCCGACGGCTCGCCTCCCGGTTACCCGTTCGAGCCGGGTTCGTCCGTCGTGGCCTCCCTCGCGACTCGCTCCACCCGTTCGTCGTCCCAGTCCGGTCGGCGCTCGCTGAGCGCCGCTTCGAGCGCGGCCCGCGAGGGGTGCTCGGTGGCGGTCGTATCGGAGTCGTCCGCCGCCACACCGGAGCCGCGTCGCCGCCACGCGACCCCGACCGCGGCGAGAAGCGCGACGCCGAGCAGCAGCTGGCGGAGCGGTGAGTCGGCCGTCGTCAGGGCGAACGCGACGACGGGCGGGATCGCCTGTCGGCGCTGGTGGTCGACGAGGAGGGCGTCGGACCCGCCGAGGAGGTTCGCCGTGAACTGCCGGTTGTCCGTCCGGTCGAGCATCCCGTTGATGAAGACGCTCCCGTCGCTGACGAGGATCACGCTGCCGTTGCCGGCGTTCTCACGCACGACCACGGGATACGTCCGGATCGGCTCCGCCGGGTCGAGTCCCCCGTTGGCGTTCGCGTCGCGGTACGAGAACGCCGAGCTGGTCACGAGAGCGGTCCCGCTCGCCGAAGCGGTCACCGACGTGCCGTGATTGAGCGTCACCTGCGACACGTCGCTCGTCGCCGGCGACTCGCGGACGGGCGTGGCGACCGGGAACGCGGGGTTCCCGTAGTGCCGTTGGCCGTCGCGGAGCGGCCGCCCGTCGAACCGCGACGCGACGCCGAGGTCCGTGAGGAGTCGGTTCGACGGGCCGTCGGTTTCCGCGGCGACGATCACCGTCCCGCCGCGGTCGAGGAACGACGCCACCGCGTCCGCCTCTGACTCCGAGTACGCCTCCGTCGGCTCCAGGATGAGCGCCGTCGCGTTCGCGGCGTCGGCCTGTCGGTATCCCGCGGGCGAGCGAACGATCTCGACGTCGCTCCCGGCGTCCGCCGCAACGGTTCGCGTCTCGCTCGTGCCGTCCCAGTCGTAGTTGTACGACCCGTACGCTGCCGAGGAGGTTCCGACTGCGACGCCGACCGCCGTCACCGTGACGAGGAGGACCGCCACGAACACCGCCCGCGGGTACGTGAGTTCAACCCCGCGAATGCGCATCTGTTACACCACCCCCGACGGCAGCACGGCGAGCGTGCGTCGCGCGAGCACGACGAGAAACCCCGCGATGCCCGCGAGGACCAGCCAGCGGACCCGCCTGCGCCACGGCGGCCGGACGTGGATCGGTGACGTGAACTCGACGACGATGAGCACGCCGATGAGCGAGACGACGAAGAACAGCTCGTACGTGAACCACCCCGTCGCGACGAGGACGAAGAGCCCGGCGAGCGTCCACGCGAGCACGCCCGAGACGAACTGATACTGTCGTGCGACAGTCATTATCATGCTCCAGCGCGCACGTGAATATGTAGCTTCGGTTTCCGCGGAGACGAACACCGTCGTGTCGTCCACGCAGGTTTCAACGACGTTTGGACCGGACTGAACGTCGATGTTTAGGTATGACAAGATAGATATATAAATGTAAATTTATACGGCCGGCCGCTCGCACTCAGCGTCGGTCGGGTCAGTCAGTGTCGGTCCGGTAAGTGGTCGCGGACGTCCGCGAGCGCGTAGTACGCCGTAATCGAGAGGAGACCGAGAGAGAACACCGTGAACAGGTGCACGTTGATCGACCGGGGACCGGCCCAGTACGGGATCGCCGGTCGCGGAACCGGCGACGAAAGCGGCCAAAGGAGGTCGCTCGGTATGCGACCGCGAGCGAGCGCAGCGTAGTTGTCCGCGACGAGGTGTGACGCGTACGCGATGACGAACACGAGGCCGCCGTGAGGCCGTTCGGTTTGCCAGCTGTACAGCACAACGGCGATCCAGATCGGAACGGCGAGCGGGAGCGAGTGCATCCCGACGCGCCCCGTCGGCAGCACCCCCAGTTCGAGGGCGAGTGGCTTATCGACGATATCCGGGAACTGACTCCCGATGAACGCCACGACGGCGAGTTTGGGCGTGACCAGTCGCCGCGTCGTGACGAGTAGATAACAGACCGCGAGAGAGAGCGCAACGATCAGGTGCTCGAACGGTCGCATCGTTTCTCAGTTTCTTTCGACGGTCAAAACGCCGTCGCTAATACGTCTCTGTGACCGGCTGTGAGTACCGCGGCGGCACCACAAGGCTGCGTTTGCGTCGCGGGGGTCATACAATCCCAACTCCTATGTCGACCTCGCGTCTGACTCTCCGCGTATGGGGAGTACGCGTCGAATACTCGGGATTTACGCTCGAGGATTCTGCATGGGGGCCGCGGACGCCGTTCCGGGCGTTTCGGGCGGGACAGTCGCGCTGCTTACCGGGATTTACGAACGGCTCATCGCCGCGATCACGGCCATTACGATTACTCGCGTGCACCGACTCGTTCGCGAAGCGCGCGACGGGGATCGCCGGACCGTCATGCGGACGCTACGGGAGATGGACGTCTGGTTCCTGCTCGTTCTCGGAACCGGAATCGTCACCGCAGTCGTCACCGTCCTGCGGCTCATCAGCTGGCTCCTCGCCGTCTCGCCGGTCGAGGTATACGGATTTTTCTTCGGACTGATCGGCGCGTCCGCCGTCGTCCTCTCCCGCGACGTCTCCGTGACGACTCGGGGTGAGCGGGCCGCCGCCGTCGCCGGGTTCCTCCTCGCGTTCGTCGGGTCCGGCTACGCGGCCACGGGGCTGCAGACGTCGCTTCCGGTGGTGTTCGTCGCCGGCATCGTCGCGATCAGCGCGATGGTGCTGCCGGGCATGTCGGGGTCGCTCCTGCTTCTCGTCCTCGGTCAGTACGAGTATCTGTCGACCGCGCTGAGTCGATTCACCGACGCCGTCCTCGCCGCGCTCCAAGGCGGCGGCGTTGCCGGCGTGTATCAGAGCGGCGTCCCCGTCGTGACGTTCCTCCTCGGTGCCGGTATCGGCCTGTTGTCCGTGGCTCACGCGGTCCGCACCGCATTCGAGCGGAACCGCGAGGTGACGGTCGCGTTTCTCGTCAGCTTGGTCGTCGGCGCGCTCCGAGCCCCCGTCGAACAAGCGTCTCTCGAATTAACCCAGATGGGGGCGGGTTGGACCGCGTATTGGATCCGGTCGTTCGCGTTGTTCGCAATCTCGGGCGTCGCCGTCGTTATCATCATCGAGTGGGGATCGACTCGGATGACGGCGTTTGATCGGAGGACTGATCGACAGCCCGATTCCTGAGCGATCGTGACACGAGGTTGATCGATCGAATCGAGCGCCGATCTCGACGCCGTCTTGTACGCATGAAGCAGCGCTGTGGTTCGGCGAAAAATCACCGAAGCCAGATTCGATCTGCGACACGAAGCCATAGTAACCAGATACTGATACAAAAAAGATACTATATATTATAAAAACTTTAAATATTTATTATATGTCATTTCACGATGGAGGTTTGTCTCGACAGTCATAACTCAGACCCCGATATATGTACATTACCAGCATAGAGTAACGAAAGATTCCGTAACAGATGACGTTCTTATCGAATGGACCGTATTCACCAGAATTACATCGTTAAGCTTGTAAGATTCGACATTGAGTATAGATCATGAGCGATAGTGCGAACGAGCGCGGGACGAAAGTCGCGCGAATAATCGAAAAGTACGGCCTCTCGGGGATGGGCGCGGAGCTCGAGGCGGCGTGGATAGGGGACTCGGGCGAGCGGACGAGCCTCCGAGACCTCGCTGACGAATTCAACGAGACGGTGCTCAGGTCGGCGCTCAAAGAGAACGGCGTGTCACTGCTCGACTTCGAGGTGACCGGGACGTACGAGGCGCTTCGGCACGGCTCCGGGTCGGACGAGACCCGCGCTCGTCGACGGCTCGAACGGGAAGGCGTGGACGCGGACGAGGTCACGAGCGACTTCGTGACGCACCAGTCCGTCCACACGTACCTGACGGACGAACGCAACGCGTCGCTTCCGGACCGCGAGGAAAACGCCGTCGAACGCCGGACGGAGACGATCGAGAAGCTCGAGGGGCGGACCGCTGTGGTGACCGAAGCGTCAATCGACTCGACGCTTCCCGACGACGAGCTCGACCGCGTCGACTACGACGTGATCGTGGACGTGCAAGTCGTCTGTTCGGCGTGTGGCTCGGCGTACGACCCCGGTGAGCTCCTGCGCCGAGGCGGGTGCACCTGCGGGGAACCGGAGTAGCGCGGATCGTTCGTGTACTCTTTGTGTTATAATACGTTATCAGACATATTTTATGAATAGTATCTTATAGTTAGGGGCCATCTGGATCGTCAGCGGCGCTCCACGAGATAGATAGACACGTTCGCGCGCCGCGGGCGGGGAGACCGGCTTCGGAGATCGTTCGCTCCGGAGATCGTTCCGGGCGACGAACCGATCACGAGCCGTCGAGGACGTGGTCGTACGCCGCGGCGATGGGGTAGTTCCACCCGCGGCCGAGCGCTTTCTGCGTGATCCGAAGCGGCGGCGGCGTCTGCCGCCGTTTGAACTCTGCGTGCGTCGTCCGTCTGAGTGCGTCGTCGACGACGTGGTCGGGATAGGCGTCCCGGATCAGATTCGCGTCTCTGCCCTGTTCGATATACTGTTCGAGGATGGGGTCGAGGACCTCGTACGCGGGAATTTCCTGCTCGTCGGCCTGTCCGGAACGCAGCTCGGCGCTCGGTTCCTTCTCGATCACCGACGTCGGAATGACCGGTGACGACGACGCCGACGAGGGGGGCGCGTCGTTGAACGCCTCGGCGAGCTCGTACACGACCCGCTTATAACAGTCGCCGAGCGGGGCGAGAGCCCCCACCGTATCGCCGTACAGCGTGCAGTACCCGACCGCGGCTTCGCTTTTGTTGTCCGGGGTGAGCACGAGCGCGTTGCGCTGGTTCGCGATTCCCATGAGGACGGCGCCGCGGACCCGTGCTTGGACGTTCTCCGCCGCGACCGCCGTGAGCGGAGTCGCGTTCGCGTCGAGCGTCTCGGTTATCGCCTCCACCGTCGTTCCGATCGGTACCACGTCGAACTCGATGCCCAAGTTCGCCGCGACGGCCCGCGCGTCGTCGACGCTCTGTTGGCTCGTAACCGCGCTGGGAAGCGACACGCCGTAGACGTTGTCCGGGCCGAGTGCGTCGGCCGCGAGCGTCACGGCGACCGACGAGTCGATGCCGCCCGACAGACCGACGACGGCCTCGTCGAATCCGGTCTTCCGGAAGTAATCGCGCAGTCCGAGCGCGAGCGCGTCGCGAGCCGAGGAGCCGCCGGCATCGGTGTCCGCCGACCGACCGCCCGACTCGCCGTCGAGCGGAACGGCGACGACGGCGGTGTCGGACGCGAACCCGGGGAGCCGGGCCAGTATCCGGCCGTCGGCCGCGACGAGGGAGTGCCCGTCGAAGATCAGTTCGTCGTTGCCGCCGACTTGGTTGGCGAACACGACCGGGCAACCCGTCTCCGCGGCGTGAGCGAGGAAGCGATTCTCGCGCCGGGCCGGCTTGTTCAGGCTGAAGGGACTCGCCGACAGCGTGAGGATGACCTCCGCCCCGGCCGCGGCGGTGTCCGCCAGCGGGGCCTCGTCGTGGCGGCGCGTGCCGGTCACGACGGCGTCCTGCCACGCGTCTTCACAGATCGTGATGCCGACGGCCGTCCCGGCGACGTCGATGACGAGCGGGTCGCTGCCGGGGCGGAAGTAGCGATGCTCGTCGAAGACGTCGTACGTCGGAAGCAACCGCTTGTGATACGCGGCACTCCGCGTTCCGTCGCGGAGCACCACCGCGGCGTTGTGGATCGGCGGTCCCGTGTCACGCTCGGTTCTGACCGCCGCACCGGCGATCAGCGGCGGTCCCTCGGCGGTCCGCGAAGCCAGGTCGTCGAGCGCCGACGCTTGGGCGTCGAGTATCCCCGGTCGGTGGAGCAAGTCGCGGGGTGGATACCCCACCAGCGAGAGCTCCGGCGTGACAACGAGGTCCGGGTCGGTCTCGCGAAGCGCCGCGTACTCGTCGGCGATACGGGCGGCGTTTCCGGCGACGTCACCGACGACCGGATTGTGTTGAATAATACCGACTCGAAGTTCGTCATCCATTCCTTCACGTTACTTCATGGCTGCACACTATTAAGAAATTAGAATAAAGTGCAAGAACTGATCAGAAATTCACCGCCGGAAAACGCGCCGGAGCAACCCTGCCGAAAACGTTCGGCTGAGACGCGATCAGGTAAAAAAAGAGCGCGGTGGACGGCGCGCGTTCCCGAACAGATCCGCCCCGTGGGACCCTTCGGGACCCCCGAGACACGGAGGGAGTCGTTGGTGGAATCGTGCCGTTTCCTGTGGTGA
>Ga0207753_1000075_pt1 | contig 37802 bp, 37 predicted proteins | sample PonA233FremontCA_2_FD_187273 | JGI IMG/M metagenome (GOLD analysis project Ga0207753, IMG submission 187273) | Salt pond sediment microbial community from Fremont, CA, USA - Pond A23 Sediment 3 (SPAdes) | ecosystem: Environmental > Aquatic > Non-marine Saline and Alkaline > Saline | place: USA... | reverse complement strand
GAGCCGATCGAGTGCTGCGGGGTCGTCGGCGCCCGGCAGCCGCTCCTCGGCGGTGGTCGAGGCGCGGTCGACGTCGAGCACGCCACACACGTGATCGGCGACCGCCTCGGCCATCACGCGGTAGGTCGTCAGCTTCCCGCCGACGATGCTGGCGAAGTTGTCGACGCCGTCTCGCGCGTGATCCAGCAGGACGAAGTCCCGGGAGATCCCCCGTTCGTCGCCCGTCCCGGAGTCGTTACGGGCCGACTCGTCGGGAGCGTACAGCGGCCGACACCCCCACCACGTGCGGATCGCCTCGCGGTCCCGGACCGGCGGCAGCATCTCGGCGCACTCGTCGTACATCCGGTCGATCTCCCACCGCTCTTCGGGGAACGCGTCGGGATCGTCGACCGCGACGCTCGTCGTCCCGAGCACGACCTCGTCGGCGTGGGGGATGACGATGTCGCCGTCCGCGGGCTCCCGGCACCGGTTGAGGACCGGGCCGAGGCGGTCGTAGGGGACGCTCACCATCACGCCCTTCGTGGGCTTCATGTCGAAGTCGACGCCGGCCAGCGCGCCGATCCGGTCGGCCCACGGTCCGGTGGCGTTGACGACGTACTCCGGGTCGACGTCGGTCGCCGCGTCGCCGCCGACCCTGACGCGATCGATCTTCCCGTCGGTGACGGTGATGTCCTCGACCGGAGCGTCGGTGTGGATGGTCGCCCCGTGGTCGGCCGCGCTCTCGGCGTTCGCCGCGGCGAGGCGCGACGGGTAGACCACGGCGTCGGGCACCACCATCGCCCGCTCGACGGCGTCGCTGAGGCCGGGAACCCGCTCCCGGGCCTCGTCGCCGTCGATGACCGCCGCGTCGATGCCGTGCTCGCGGCACGCGTCCAGCTTCCGCCGGAAGTACGCGGGATCGTCGTCGTCGAGCTGGAGGAACAGCCCGCCGGTGTCGTCGATGCAGTGGCCGGCGATGTCGCGCAGGATCTCGTTCTCCTCGCGGCACTCGACGGCCCCCTCGGGGTCCGACTCGGCGTACCGTGCGCCGCTGTGGAGGAGGCCGTGTGAGCGGCCGGAGGTGCCGCTGGCCAGCCCGCCGCGCTCGACGAGCGTCACGTCGATGCCGCGGGCCGCGAGGTCGCGTGCCGTGCCGGTGCCGGTCCCGCCGCCGCCGACGACGAGTACGGTTGTGGCGTGTGTCATAGAGGTTCGTGTCCGGCCGTCACCGTCGAGCGACCGGAGACGTACGACGTAGTCGCTCCACGCGAAAAAGGGTTAGTTTCGGCCGGCCCGGGGTGCCGCCGATCCGGCCGGCGGGTCGGCGAGGCGGATCCGCGGCCTACACCAGCGCGTCTTCCAACAGCTGCAGCGGGTGCTTGATCTCGTAGCCCGTCCCGTGTTCCATCTGCATGGAGCAGGTGGGACACTCCGTCATCCCGACGTCGCCGTCGGCGTGGTGCATGTGCTCGAACATGTCCTCGGCGATCTGCATGGAGGTCTCGTACTTCTCCTCCTTCCACCCGTAGGTTCCGGAGATCCCCGAACACGAGTCGCCGACGTCCTCCATCTTCACGCCGTCGACCTCGCTGAACAGCTCGACGGCTTGGCGGTCGAGCCCCTGGTTCCGGGCGTGACACGGCGCGTGGTACGCGAAGGCCTGCTCGTCGACGCTCGCAGCTTCGAGCGCCGCCTCCAGGTCCTCGTGGACCCGGAGATACTCCAGGGACTCCCAGGTGTTTTCGGCCACCTCCTCGACCCCCGACAGCTGGAACAGCTCGGGGTACTCCTGGCGGAGCGACATCGAACACGAGGTACACGACGCGATGACGTCGTACCCCTCCTCTAAGAGGTCCGACAGCTCCGAGACGTTCACCGACGCCGCGCGCTCGGCGTCGTCGAGCATCCCGTTCGCGAACATTGGCGTCCCGGAACACCGCTGGCGGGGGACCGCGACCTCGTAGCCGAACGACTCGAACACCCGAACCAGGGCCTTCCCCACCTCCGGGGTGTTGTAGTTCGAGTAACACCCGTGGAAGTACGCGATCCGCTTCTCGTCGGAGCGGACCTGCGGGCCGCCGCGCTCGGCCCACCACTCGCGGAAGGTCTGCGTGGCGAACGCCGGGAAGTCGCGCTCGGCGGTGATCCCCAGGAGTTTCTCGTTGAGTTTCTGCACGAGTGAGTTGCCCATTATGGCGTTGGTCAGGCGGGGGACCTTGCTCCCCACCCACGCGAGGCTCCGGTAGTTCGCGAGGATCCGGTTGCGGACGTACTCCCGGGAGAGTTTCGACATCTGCTCGTCGACGTACGCCCCGCGGGCGGTGTTGTGCATCTGGCTCAGCGGGACGCCCGACGGGCACGCGTCGTCGCACCGCATACAGTTCGAGCAGGACATGATCGAGTCGTCGATCCCGACGTCGTCCTCGGCTCGCTTGAGCCGCCACTGCTCGGGGCCCTGGAACTTCGGTCCGGGGAAGTCGTCGTCGACCTCCGCGACCGGACAGCTGGTGTCACACACCGAGCACTTGTAGCAGTTGTCCGCGCCCGGCCGGAGGTCCATGTCGCCTGCCTCCTCGAACACCGGGACGGGCTCGAAGTCGTCCTGTACAGTCGGTTCCGTCGATTGGGGGAGTTCGGCGTCACTCATGGTGCTACCTCCTCGCCGGCCCGACGGCCGGCGTACGTACCGGTGGCGATCGAGACTCCGGCGGCGGACTTCTCCCGGGCGACGTCGGCGCCTCCGACGACCCCGCCGGCCGCACGGAGGTTCGGGAAGTGGGGGTCGCCGTCGGGGCCCGTGGGGCGGAGGTCGTCGTCGGGGACGACCCCGAACCGCGCGAAGGCGTGATCGCCGAACGCCTCGGTCGCGGACCACTCGTAGCGATCCTCGGGGTGCGGAACGTGGCAGTCGAACAGGGGCTCGGTGATCGACTCCCGGTCGGAGTCGATGCCCTTGCCCACCAGCCCGCCCGTCGCCAGCACCACCTGGTCGGCGTGGTACGGCACCTCCTGGCCGCGTCGATCCACGAGAACCGCGGTCACCTCACCCGCCTCGGCCTCGTAGCCCACCGCGGGGTTCCCGGTGGAGAGCCGGACGCCCGCCCGCTCGAGGGCGTCGAGCAACAGGTCCTCGAGTTGCATTCCGAGCAGGCTGGGCGGGCCGGTGGGGATCTCGAAGACGGCGGCCCCGAGGTGGTCTTCGAGCGCCGCCCGGACTTCCGGACCGTGGTCGTCTCCCACCATCGCGGGGAAGCCGACCCGGTCGTGGCCGTCGAGTTCGGCCGCGACCGCGTCGGCGAGCCCGCGCCGGACGCCGTCCTCGTCGGTGTCCAACGCCTTCGCGAGCCGGGTGGTGCGGGCGTCGTCGCGGAACCCGATCGGGAAGTCGATCGTGGCGCCGTCGACGTCGAACGGCACGCCCGCGGCCGCGAGGTGGTCGGCGGCCGCGACGGCGTCGAAGTCAGTCAGCCCGCGAAACCCGACGAGGAGGGTGTCCTCGGCGGCGCTCGCGAGCCCGGGGACGACCGAGACGGGGTACCGCGCGGTGGGTTTGACCGTCCCGCCGTGGGTCACCACCAGGGCGTTGCGGTCGGTGTGCGACCCACGGTACCGGTCGCCGACCACGTCGTCGAACCGGCGCAACCCCTCGCGGATCCCCTCGCTCCCGACGACGTGGTAGGGGTGCTCGTCGGGGAGTCGGTCGACCGCGGCGAAGGGATCGGAGACCGGCGCGTCGCCGTCGACCGCGCCGAGGACGTCGACCAGCCCGCTGGCCTGCCGGAGCGTGCTCTTCTTGTGGGAGACCAGCCGGACCTGCGCGCCGGATTCGGCCGCCGAAAGCGCCGCCATGGTCCCCGCGAGCCCGCCGCCGACCACCAGGACGTCGTCACGAATCGGCATCGGAACTCCCGTGTCCAGCGTCCGGTCGTCCCGGGGTCCCGCCGTCGGCGACCGCGTCGTCCGGAGCCCCGCCGGACCCCGACTCCGCCGGCCCGGTCGAGGCGTCGGGGCCCGCGTCGAACGCCCCGAAGTCGACCGACTCCTCGGTCGCCGCGGGGTCGGCGTCGCGGTTCATGGTGGTGGCGTGTAACAGGTGTTTCAACATGGCCTGGGAGAGCTGCTGGCCCCACAGCGCGTGGCGCTCGCCCTTCCACCGCTCCTGGTAGAGGTCGTCGAGGGCGTCGCGGGCGACCACCTCGTCGTACGTCGGCACCAGTTCGTTCGCCAGCCGGTGACAGCAGAAGGCTCCCTGGCAGTTGCCCATGGACGCGCGGGTCCGGAGCCGCACCGCGTTGAGTTCCGACCCCGCCCCCTCGATCGCGTCGTGAACCTCCGCACGGGTGACGGCCTCGCACTCGCACACCGCGGGGTTGGGGCCGTCCCAGCCTCCCAACACCTCGTCGATCCGCGACCCCAGGCGCTCGGCGCTCCGCCGGCCGATGGGGGATCGCAGTCCGAATTCGTCCATCCAATCGCGGAGCACGGAGAAGTCGTCGGACCCCGGCAGCGGCTCCTCGGCGGTCCGACACTCGGCGTCGACGCCCAGCCGCTCGCAGACGTGATCCGAGATCTTCTCCGCCATGAGCCGGTAGGTGGTGAGCTTTCCGCCCACGATCGACGTCATTCCGGGCAGGTCGTCGCGGTCGGCGTGATCGAGGAGGAAGAAATCGCGGGTGATGTCGGTCGGGTCCTGGCTCCCCACCTCCGGGGGCTCGTAGAGCGGGCGGACCCCCCAGAACGACCGGATGGTCCGGGCCTCCGTGAGCATCGGCACCAACTCCGAGAGCTGGTCGATCATGAGGTCGACCTCCCACCCCTCCTCGGGGTAGTCCTCGGGGTCGTCGACCTCCTCGTCGGTGGTCCCCAGGATGCAGGTGGTCTCGTGGGGCACGACGATGTCGGCGTCGCCCTTCGGCCGACACCGGTTGATCACGGTGTCGACCTGTCGGACGTTCATGATCGTCATGACGCCCTTCGAGGGCCGGACCGCGACGTCGACGCCCGCCATGTCCCCGATCTGCCCGGCCCACGCGCCGGTCGCGTTGATCACGTGGTCGGCGTAGATCTCCTCGCGCTCGCTCTCCCGGCCGTGGACGAACGCGTCCGCGTCCTCGCCGGCGTCGTGTTCGACCTCGACGCCGACGACCTCGCCCTCCTCGACGAGGACGTCCGTGACCTCGGCGTGGGTCTCGACGCGCGCGCCGTGGTCGATGGCGTCGGCGGCGTTGGCGACGCAGAGCCGGAAGGGGTCGACCGCGCCGTCGGGCACCCGGATCGCGCGCTGGATGTCGCCGGCGAGGTGGGGCTCGACCTCGCGGGCTTCCGCGGCTGAAAGTACTTCCGCGGGGATCCCACACTCCCGGCACCCCTCCAGCTTCCGTCGGAAGTACTCGTCGTCGTCCTCCGGACGCTGGACGAACAGGCCGCCGGTCATCTCCACGCAGTGGGTCGCGATCCGGCGGAGCACCCGGTTCTCCTCGATACACTCCGTGGCCGAGGACTGGTCGGAGACCGCGTAACGGCCGCCGCTGTGGAGGAGCCCGTGCATCCGCCCGGTCGTCCCGTGTGTCAGGTTCCCCTTCTCGACGAGGGTCGCGTCGAGCCCGCGCATCGCGAGGTCGCGCACGATGCCGCACCCGGTCGACCCCCCGCCGATCACGAGGACGTCGGTTCGACTGTCCATAGGCGCGATTTAGTCCACGCGCACTTTACTTTACCTCTCGCCGACCACCACGCATAACAATCCACGATATCGGGGGAGAACCCGACCGTGCCGCCGACGCATTTATGTGTATAATTTTTTACTCGCCGACGCAGCCCGATTACAACGAAAAGATTATTATAATGATGCCGTATCTTTACGGCTGGCGTGGCACCCTACGTGAAGATATGTTGCAGCGGGGCCGTTCCACCCCGTGTCCGTCCCGGCTCCGCGTCGGAGAGACCGGATGCGCCAGCCGCACGACGAGTTTCGGCCGCAGTTTCGGAGTCGGCCTCGACGACGAGCACGGCTCGACCGTCGCCACGAACGGGCCAGCGCCACAGGAGAGATACGAACTATGACACAGTACGTTGGAGCAATAGACCAGGGGACGACCGGGACTCGATTTATGGTATTCGACCACGCGGGTCAGGTCGTCGCGAACGCGTACGAACAGCACGAACAGATCTACCCGAACCCGGGCTGGGTCGAACACGACCCCATCGAGATCTGGGAGAACACCCAGCAGGTTGTCCGCGACGGCCTCGCGGACGCCGACTTGGAAGCAAGCCAACTCGAGGCCATCGGGATCACGAACCAGCGCGAGACGACGATCGTGTGGGACAAAGATTCCGGGCGGCCGGTCCACAACGCGTTGGTGTGGCAGGACCGCCGGACAACCGACCGCGTCGAGGAACTCGAAGCCGACGGGAAGGTCGAAGAGATCCGGGCGAAGACCGGGTTGGAGGCCGACGCGTACTTCTCGGCCACTAAGACCGAGTGGTTGCTGGACAACGCCGAACCGCTCAAGATGGAGAGTTCGCGCGCCCGCAACCTTCGCGACCGCGCCGCCGACGGCGAACTCGTCATGGGGACGATCGACACGTGGCTCATCTACAACCTGACGGGCAACCACATCACCGACGTCACGAACGCGTCCCGGACCATGCTGTACAACATCCGGGAGTTGGAGTGGGACGACGAGCTCCTGGCGGAGTTCGACGTGCCGAAGGAGATGGTGCCCGAGGTCCGGCCCTCCTCCGACGAGGAGTACTACGGCCACACCGACCCCGACGGGTTCCTGGGCGAGGAAGTGCCCGTCGCGGGCGCGCTCGGCGACCAGCAGGCCGCCCTGTTCGGACAGACCTGTTTCGACAAGGGCGACGCGAAGAACACCTACGGCACCGGTGCGTTCTACCTCATGAACACGGGCGAGGAGGCGGTCGAGTCCGAAAACGGTCTGCTCACGACGATCGGCTTCCAGATGTCCGGCGAACCGGTCCAGTACGCGTTGGAAGGGTCGATCTTCATTGCTGGTGCAGCGATCGAGTTCCTCGAAGACGTCGATCTCATCAACAACGCTGCCCAGACCGCCGAACTCGCTCGATCGGTCGACTCCACCGACGGCGTCTACGTCGTGCCGGCGTTCACCGGGCTCGGGGCGCCCCACTGGGACGGCCGCGCCCGCGGGACCATCGTAGGGATGACCCGCGGCACCCGGAAGGAACACCTGGTCCGCGCCACCTTGGAGAGCATCGCGTACCAGACTCGCGACCTCGCGGAGGCCATGGAGGCCGACTCCGGGGTCGAGATGACGGCGCTCCGGGTCGACGGCGGCGCGGTCAAGAACAACTTCCTGTGTCAGCTCCAGTCCGACATCATCCAGACCGACATCGCGCGGCCGGGAGTCGACGAGACCACCGCGCTGGGGTCGGCGTACGCCGCCGGACTCGCGGTTGGGTACTGGGACACCGTCGACGAACTCCGCGACAACTGGCAGATCGACCGCGAGTTCACACCTGAAAAAGACACTGCGGAGGTCGACAAACTGTACAGCCGGTGGGACGACGCGGTCGAGCGCTCGAAGAACTGGGCGGTCGACGAGGAGTGATACCACATGCACGAGTTCCTCCTACAGATCCCGATCATCGGGATGGAGGTCGAGCCGTTCGTCCTGCTCGTCATCACCGCGCTCGCCGGCGGGGCGTTCGGAGCTGCGATCGGCGCGCTTCCGGCGTTCATCTTCACCGGATTCGTCGTCTTCCTCGGTGAGGGCGTCGCGATCCTCCAGCGTGAGATCGGAAGCCTCCCCGCGGTCAACCAGGGCGAACTCGCGGCCGGGATCACCGGCGTCCTCGGGTTCGGCGCGATCACCGGCCCGCACATCGCCTTCGCCGGCGGCGTGGCCGCGTCGGCGTACGCCGGCAAGAAGTACCCCGAGATGGAGCCCGACGGGTGGGACTACCACTTCGGGAAGATGATTCTGTACGCGTTCGGCACGAAACCCGACATCCTGGCGGTCGGTGCCGTGTTCGGCGTCCTGGGCGTCCTGATCAACCGGATCGCCGGCGGACTCATCGCCCTGCTCGGCATCCCGATCACCGACACGATCGCGCTGGCGGTCGTGTTGAGCGCGTTCGTCGCGCGGGCCGCCTTCGGGTATCCGCTGGTCGGCAACCCGTTCGGCGACGGCCTCCTGGACATGTCGCCGTTCGAGCGCGAGGACCCGCACCCGATGGCCGACGGCGGCGGGGTCGAACACGCGGGGCGGCTGGCGACCGAGCCGTGGCTCCCACACCAGTACAAGTGGTCCGGCGTGACCGTCATCGGGCTCGTCGGCGGCATCCTGGGCGGGTACATCTACCTCCAGACCGGGAGCATCTTCCTCGGCTACGCGATCTCCGCGATCAGCCTGCTGTTCCTCCAGCTCGGCGTCGAGAACATCCCGGTGACCCACCACATCACGCTGATCGGTGCGGTGGGCGCCGTGGTCATCGATCCCATCGCGGGGGGCATCGTCGCGCTCGTCGCCGCCGGAGCCTTCGGCGCCGTCAGCGGACTGCTCGGGGAGTTCACCCAGCGGCTGTTCTACGCGCACTCCGGAACGCACGTGGACCCGCCGGCCATGGCCATCGCGATCGCCATGCTCGTCGTCGCCATCCTCTCGATCTTCGGGGTCCTGCCGAACGCCGGGTACCTCTGAGCACGATGACGGGGACCGACCGCGACAGGGAATCGCGTCGCCGGCCGGCCCCGAGGAATCGCGACACGCTCGCGGGCCGCTCGGCGTTCGGGGGCGATCCTCCACGGGGCGGTCTCCCCGGCGGCGCTCCGTATCGACTTTATCCCTCTGGTCCGGAGCCACGACCGTGAACATCGACGACCGGATCGAACGACGGCTCGGGTACGAGGCCGGGACGAGCATCCTCGCCGACCCGGAGGCGCTCTCGCCGGTCGTCCACGCCGACTCCCCGGTGGGTCGGGGGCCGGTGATCGAGCAGCTGCTCGACGCCTTCGAGTCGGCGTTCTCCGGATCGCTCCCGCCGAGCGTCTACGTCTACGGCCCCAAGGGGAGCGGGAAGTCGGCGGTCGTCTCGGCGCTCTTCGACCGGCTCGCCACCCACAGCGGCCCGCGGCAGGCCATCCAGACCTCGACGCGGGCGGTCCAGCCGACCGTCCCCAGCTTCGTCTACGTCGACGCCCGGACGGCGTCGACGCGGTTCCAGCTCTACCGCGCGGTGCTCGCGGCGATCACGGACGAGCCGGTCCCGGATCACGGGATCGGGACGGACGAGCTCGCGGCGACGCTGCGCGACGCGATCCGAACCGGCCCGGACCTGGTCGTCGCGGTCGACCACACGGACGAGCCGGGAACCCCGCAGGCCGCGACGCTCGTCGGGTGGCTCACGGACGTGGGCCGGAACATCGTCCCGACGTGTATCGGCCGCGATCACCCGGACGCCGTGGAGTGGGACGCCGAGCGAACGGTCGAGTTCGCGAAGTACCGCCGGCACGTGCTCGTCGAGCTCCTGACGAGTCGCTGTTCGACCGGGCTCGGCCGCGACGCGCTCAGCCACGGCCAGATCCGGGAGATCGCCGAGTGGGCCGCCGGCGACGCCCACGACGCCCTCGCGGTCGTGCTGGGCGCGGCGATCAACGCCGAGCGCGCCGGCGCGTCGACGGTCCGGTCCCGCGACATCGGCGCGGGCATCGAGGGGGTCCCCCGTCCCTGCGCGTCGCTCGGGCGGGTGCTCGCGCTGCCCGAGAGCCGCCAGCGCCTCCTCTACGAGTTGATCGACCTCTCCGAGGCGGACCGGTCGACGGTGAGCGCCGCGACCGAGAACATCGCCGCCCGCCCCGGGGTCGACCTGTCGGCGTCGACGGTTCGGCGCATCCTCTACGAGCTGGCCGACGCCGCCGTTCTCGAACGGGTGACCGTCCGGCGAAGCGACGGGAAGGGGAGGCCGCCGAGCCGACTGGCGCCGCGGTTCCCCACGGCGGTGTTTCGCGAGCTGTTCGGCCGCGACGCGGGGCCGTTGTGACCCCCGTCCGGGGTCGCACGCCCCGACGCCGAACGGAAGACAATTGACGACGAGGCGTCGACGTCGGGTATGGTTCCGCCACTCGTCCTCGACATCGACGGGACGCTCACCGACGGGTCCGGCCGCCTGGATCCACGCACCTTCGAGTACCTTCCGGCGTGGGACGCGCCGCTCGTGCTCGCCACGGGGAAGGCGTTCCCGTACCCGGTGAGCCTGTGTCACTACTTCGGGATCGAGCTGCGTGTGATCGCGGAAAACGGCGGCGTCGTGTTGGCCGACGACACGGTCTCGTACCAGGGCGACAGACAGCGTGCCGCCGACGCCGCCGCGGAGTTCGAGGCGCGCGGCGGCGACCTGGGGTGGCCGGCGTTCGACGCGATCAACGAGTGGCGACGGACGGAGATCGCGGCGAACGTCTCCGCCGACGAGGCCCTGCTCCGGGAGGTGGCCGCGGAGTACGATCTGGAGGTGTTCGACACCGGCTACGCCTACCACCTCAAGACGCCGGGCGTCGAGAAGGGCGTGGGGCTCCGCGCGGTCGCGGACACCCTCGGTCTCGACCCGACCGAGTTCGTCGCGGTCGGCGACAGCGTCAACGACGTGTCGATGTTCGAGGTCGCCGGGCGGTCGTTCGCCGTCGCCAACGCCGACGACGACGCCAGGGAGGCTGCCGACACCGTCGTCGAGGCGTCGTACTTCGACGGAACCGCGTCGGTGCTCGACGCCATCCGGGCGGAGTGATCGGGGCGAGGGGGCGTCCTACCCCTCTGCGGCGTCGCGGTCGTCGCCGAACGGCACGAACGACCCGTTGACGTCCCACTCGTGGATGCAGTGGAGGCTGCCGACCTGCGGCTCCCCGTCGACGTCGACGACGCGCCACGTCCCCGCGTCGTCGTCCCAGGTTTCGTCGCGATCACACAGCTCACACGATCGCTCTTCGGGGGTTCGGAGTCCCGGAGTCATACGCGACGCTCCGCGGTCCAACGGCATAACCCTGACCCCGTGGCGAAGTGCTTTACCGCCCGCCGATCCGAGTGGGAGCCGAGATGGGCTTTCACACGTTCTCGATCGACCGTGCCGACGACCTGGAGGACACCCACCGCTACCGGTTCGGTTCCCGGGAGGAGCTCCTGGGTGCGCTCGCTCTCGACGGCCACGGCGTGGTCGCCGACGTTGGGAGCGGCACCGGGTTCTACACCGACGAGATCGCGCCGCACGCCGGTCGGGTGTACGCGGTCGACGTCCAGCCCGAGATGCACGACCGCTACCGCGCGAAGGGCGTGCCGGACAACGTCGAGTTCGTGACCGCGGCGGCGTCGTCGCTCCCGTTCGACGACGACGAACTCGACGCCGCGGTGTCGACCATGACGTTCCACGAGTTCGCGACCGACGCCGCTCTCGAGGAACTCGCGCGCGTGATCCGGCCCGGCGGGCGCGTCGTCACGCTGGATTGGTCGAAGCGGGGATCCGGCACCGACGGCCCGCCGGTGGACGAGCGGTTCGGGCTGGCCGACGCCGTCGAGGCGTTCGAGACCGTGGGGTTCCGGACCCACGACGCCCGGAGCCGCGTCGAAACGTTCGTTCACTCGGCCGTGCGGTGACCGGCAAAAACCCACAACCGTCCGGGTAACACGAGAATATTTACCGGTATGTAGTTGGATATCGCGCTGTCACAACAATTATGTCGGTCTATCCGGTCGTGGCTGGTATGACGATGTACAACAGCTCGGTCGATCCGTACCACGCCGAGGAGAGCCGCTACGAGTGTCAGGAGTGTGGGGCGCGCGTCGACGCCGGCGGGACGTGTGACGGCTGTGGCCGCGACGCGCTGCTGAACATCGCCGTCCCGCGCGAGTAACCGGTCCCGGGACGGCGTTTCGAGGATCACACCCGCGGTCGTGACGGACCGCTTCGTCCCCCGGACGCGGGAGCCGACGACCGGTGCCCGGTGACCGGCTACGACCCCCCGTATCAGACGCCGCTTTCGACGTCCGCAACCTCGGTGTAGCGTTCGAGCACGACCACCAGAAACGCCCCCGCGACCGCCGCGGCGACGAACACCCCGACCGTCGTCGGCGTCCAGGCGCCGCCGAGTTCGGCCAGCCGGCCCGTCGTGCGGACCACGGGCGCACGCAGCGCACCGACGATCAACGCAACCAGGAACGCGAGCGTCGCGGCGCGGTCGCGTTCGAGCGCCCACCGGACGGCGTGTGCGACCGAAAACAGCCCGACGAACGCGCCCGCGATGAACGCGACGACCACGGTGCCGGCGTCGGCGACCGGCGCGACCGGGCCGCCGAACGGGACCGCGAGGAGGGCGTCGACGAACGCCGAGAGCGTGCCGGTCATGTACTCGTACTGGCCGAGGATGATGAGGAGCAGCGACCCCGAGATCCCGGGGAGGATCATGGCGCTGACCGCGATCGCGCCCGCGAGCACGGTCACCGGGAGCCCCTGGCCGAGCGCGGCGGCGGCCTCCCCCGAGGCCACGAACGCGAGCAGGAATCCGACGACGGCCGCGACGACCCGGCGCGGCGAGTCCAGGCTGACCTCCGAGAGCAACACCCACGCCGACGCCCCGATGAGGCCGAAAAAGAACCCGAAGGTGACGACGGGGGCGGACTGGATGCCCACGTGGACGACCCGCGTGACCGTGACGATCGCGGTGAACACGCCCGCGACCAAGGCCACGAGGAAGCCGGCGTCGACCGCCCGGAGCGCGTCGACGGCCCTCCCTCGGCGTCCCGGAAGCGGCCCGAGCGCGACCGCGGAGACCCGGGCGGGCGAGACCGCGGTGATCGCGGCGATCAGGCGTCCGTAGATCCCGGTCACCAGGGCGATCGTGCCGCCGGAGACGCCCGGAACGGCGTCGGCAGCCCCCATACACAGGCCCTTGAGGTAGACGACGAGCCACCAGGGACTCGCGGCGCCCGCGGGATCCGTCTCCGCGTCGGGATCCGTCTCCCCGGGGCCGTTCTCGCCTCCGGGAGCGGCGGCGTCGACGCCCGGGTCCGGCTCCGGGGCGGCGCCGGCGTCGCGCGGGTCGCGCTCGTTCGACATACCCTCCCTTCGTCGGCCCCCTACTCCGGGCTTTCGCTTCCGTGGGGGTCCCCTGCGGTGCCCAGCGGCGACGCGAACGTTCAAGCCGCCGGCCGGCCTTCCGGCCGGTATGCGCATCAGCATCGTCGGCAGCGGCTACGTCGGGACGACGATCGCGGCGTGTTTCGCCGACGTCGGTCACGACGTGGTCAACGTCGACATCGACGAGTCGACCGTGGCGTCGCTCAACGACGGCCGCCCGCCGATCCACGAACCCGGCCTCGACGAGTTGGTCGCCGAACACGCCGGCGACGGGCTCCGCGCGACGACCGACTACGCCGCGGTGACCGAAACCGACGTGACGTTTCTCGCGCTCCCGACGCCAGCCGAGGACGACGGCCACATCGACCTCTCGGTCACGAAGGCCGGCGCGCGGTCGCTGGGGGCGGCGCTCGCCGGGGGCGACGGCCCGCACGTCGTGGTGACAAAGAGCACCGTCGTTCCCACCACCACCGAGGAGATCATCGCGCCCATCGTCGCCGAGGAGTCGGGGATGACCGTCGGCGACGACCTCCACGTGGGGATGAACCCGGAGTTCCTCCGGGAGGGCAGCGCGGTGACCGACTTCCTCGACCCCGACAAGGTCGTGTTGGGCGCGGAGACCGACCGCGCCCGCGACACGCTCCGGGAGGTGTTCGACCCGCTGGTCGACCGTGCCGACGACCCGCCCGTCGTCGAAACCGGCATCGCGGAGGCGGAGATGATCAAGTACGCCAACAACGGCTTCCTCGCGGCCAAGATCTCGCTGGCAAACGACATCGCCAACGTCTGTGCGGAGTACGGACTCGACTCCGAGGCGGTGTTGTCGGCCATCGGACTGGACCACCGCATCGGCTCGGCGTTCCTCGGCGCGGGCGTCGGGTGGGGCGGGAGCTGTTTCCCGAAGGACGTCGCCGCGATCATCGCGGCCGCCCGCGACGTCGGGTACGAGCCGGCCATGCTCGAAGCCGCCGTCGATGTCAACGACCGGCAACCGGTCCGGCTCCTGGAGCGGCTCCGGGAGTACGTGGACCCCGACGGCGCGCGGATCGCGGTACTCGGGCTCGCGTTCAAGCCCGGCACCGACGACGTCCGGAACTCGCGGGCGATCCCACTCGTCGAAGCGCTCGCCGAGGCGGGCGCGGAGATCGTCGGCTACGACCCGGTGGCGACCGACAGCTTCCGCGAGCGGTACCCCGACGTCGAGTACGCCGATTCGGCGGCCGCCGCGCTCGACGGCGCCGACGCCGCCTTGGTGGTCACCGACTGGGAGGAGTTCGCCGACCTCGACGGGGAGTTCGACGGGATGGCGACGCCGGTGGTCGTCGACGGCCGCCGGATCGTCACTCGACGGGACGGCATCGTCTACGAGTCGCTGGTGTGACGCCGGTGCCGCGTTTCGCGAGTCACCGGAATCGCCAAAAGAATCAGGAGGGAGCGGGCGGATAGGCGTTCGTATGCCAATCGTTCCCGTCGAAGTGGACGAAGACCTCGAACGACAGATGGAACGGCACTCGAGCGTCGACTGGGACGAGATCGCCAGGGCCGCGATCAGGGAACGGGTCGAGACCCTCGAACTGATGGACGAGTTGGTCGACGACGTCGACCTCTCGGAGCGCGACGCCGCCGAGCTGGCGGACACGATCGACGAGATCGCGCGCGAGCGGATCGAGGAGGAGACGTAGAGCGGGCGGCGTCTCGCCGCACGGGCGCGGGAAGCGGCGAGGGTTTATGTACGGTCCCGCTGCCAGATCCCGCGTGATCTGAGAGTCGCCCCGCGCCGGGGAGCGGGTGTTCGGCACGCCGGCGCGGGGAGTCAAGGGTCGAGCCGTTCGGTGGCTCGGCCGGGTGCGACCGTGCCGACTGCTCGCTACCGCCGATCCGGACGGAAACGTACTTCCGGCCGTCGGGCGTCCCCCCGGTATGCTCTCCTTGGCGCTCGCGGGGAAACCCAACGCGGGCAAGTCGACGTTCTACAGGGCGGCGACGATGGCCGACGTCGACGTGGGGAACTACCCGTTCACCACCATCGAGCCGAACCGCGGCGTGACCCACGCCCGCACGCGGTGTCCGTGTCTCGACCGCGAGGAGCGGTGCGGCAACTGCGACGACGGCATTCGGTACGTCCCCGTCGAACTGCTCGACGTGGCCGGGTTGGTTCCCGGCGCTCACGAGGGGCGCGGGCTGGGCAACCAGTTCCTCGACGCGTTGACCGACGCCGACGCCATCCTCTCGGTGGTCGACGCCGCGGGCGGCACCAACGCCGAGGGCGAACCCGTCGAGGTCGGCGCCTACGACCCGGTCGAGGAGGCCGACTTCGTGGAGGCCGAACTCGAACAGTGGCTCGCGGGGATCGTCGCCGACAACTGGGAGACCGTGGTTCGGAAGTCCCGCTCGCCCGACTTCGACATCGACGACGCCCTCACCGAGATGCTGACCGGCTTCGGCGCGACCGTCTACGACGTGGCGGCGTCGCTGCGGGCGGTCGAGTACCCCGAGGACCCCCAGCAGTGGACCGACGACGATCGGGAGCGGCTCGCGCGGGACGTCCGCGAGCGAACCAAGCCGATCGTCGTGGTCGCGAACAAGGCCGACGTCGCGCCCGACGGGAACGTCGACCGGCTGCGCGAGGGGACGGCGGCGCCGGTGGTGGCGGCGACCGCCGACGGCGAACTCGCGCTCCGGACCGCCGCCGACGCCGGAGCCGTCGACTACTCCTCCGGCGACGCGGACTTCGACGTGACGGGCGAGACCTCCGACGCCCAACGCGAGGGGCTCGAGACGATCCGCGGGGTCATGAAGACGTTCGGCGGCACCGGCGTCCAGACCGCCATCGACACCGCGGTCTACGACACGCTGGACATGATCACCGTCTATCCCGTCCAAAACGAGACCCGGTGGACCGACGGGAGCGGGGAGACGCTCCCCGACGCGTTTCTCCTGCCGCGAGGATCGACGCCGGCGGACCTCGCGTACGCCGTCCACTCCGACATCGGCGACGGGTACCTCCACGCGGTCGACGCGCGGTCCGACCGCCGGATCGGCGAGGACCACGAACTCGACGAGGGCGACGTGGTGAAGGTCGTCAGCACCGCGAACTGAGGTCGGACGGCGGTCACCGCGTGACCGCGTCGTAGGCGTCACCCATCACGTCGAGCGCCGCCCGCAGCGACTCCTCGTCGGTCGCATAGGAGAGTCGCGCCTTCCCGCGACCGCCCTCGCCGAACGCCTCGCCGGGGACGATCACGACCCCGCGCTCGATGCACTCGTCGACGAACCCTTCCGGCACCGCGGGCATACAGTAGAACGCGCCGCCGGGCGTCGGAACCTCCAGCCCGATATCCCGGAGGCCGTCGACCACGAGGTCCCGGCGCCGGCGGAACGACTCGGTCATGTCGTCCACGAGATCCTGCGGACCGGTGAGCGCCGCCTCCGCGGCGAACTGCGACGGCGCGGCGGCACACGCCTGGGTGTACTGGTGGACCCGGAGCATACGCTCGATCCGGTCGGGTGCCCCCGTGACCCACCCCAGCCGCCACCCCGTCATGGAGTAGAGCTTCGACGCGGAGTTCACGACCACGACGTTGTCGGTCTCGGCGAACTCGAGCGGCGACCGGAACTCGCCGTCGAAGACGGTGTACTCGTAGACCTCGTCGGAGACACAGAGGACGTCGTGGTCGTCGGCGATGCGCGCGAACTCCCTGACGTCCTCGGGCGTCGAGACCGCTCCGGTCGGGTTCCCGGGGCTGTTGACCACGAACGCCGCGGTATCGTCGGTGATCGCAGCCTCGACCGCGTCGGGATCGAGCGTCAGGTCGTCGCGGAGCGACACGGGAACGGGGGTCCCGCCCGCGAGTCGGGTGAGCGCGTCGTAGGAGACGAATCCCGGGTCCGGGATCAGGACCTCGTCGCCGGGGTCGAGGTGGGCCTCCATGACGACGTGGAGCGCCTCCGACCCCCCGGCGGTGGCGATCACGTCCGCGGGGTCGACGTCGACGCCCTGGTCCCGGGCGTGCTTGTCGGCGATGGCCTCCCGGAGCGACGCCATCCCTTTGTTTTCGGTGTACGCATCGGCCAGCCCCTCGCGGATGGCTTCTACCGCCGCCTCGCGGGCGTGCGCCGGGGCCGCGAAGTCGGGTTGCCCCAACCCGAGGTTGATGGCGTCGTCGCCGGCGGCCTCGAACACTTCCCGAATGCCGCTGATCGACACCTGCTCGACTCGCTCCGAGAAACCCGTCATACCCGTGGAGGGGAATGCCACCGGGTTATGTCTTGCCTCCTCCGGTGGATCCGTGACCGGCCCGCGGTCGCTCTCATAGTGTTTACTCTCACTATTCACCGGTGATCGTCGACATCGGTGCGGGCGCTCACCGGTAAGAGACGAGAGTAAATACTATCACTCGGCGTCTGTGCCGTCCCGCAGCCGGTCGACGTGCGTCATCACGACCGACAGGGTCGCGTCGGCGTCGGCGTACCCCCGCTCGTAATCGTCGTACGCGGCGTCGATGTCGTCGAGAACGTCCGCGACGACCTCGTCGGACGGTCCCGGCGGCGGGAAGTCTCCGGCGTCGGCAGCGGGCTCGTCGGTCATAATCGACATCCACTGCGGAGAGTGAAAAGTCCGCCGTCCCGACCACGGGAGCCGACCCCCGCAGAGCCGACAGTATATATGCGACGCCGACCCAGGGGCGATCGTGCTCACGTTGCGGTACGAGGACGGCACGATCCGGATCGACGGGCTCGAAGCCGACGACGACGCCGTCGAGTCGGTGCCGGGCGTCGCGTGGGACGACCGCGGGCTCGTCGCCCGCGCGCCAGCCCACCGATACGCCGCGCTCCGTGACGCCCTCGCCGACCGCGGCGTCGCCGTCGACGACCGGGTCGCGACGCCGGACGCGGACCGGCTGTCGCTGTCGCACGCCTACGACCTCCGCCCGTACCAGGCGGAAGCCGTCGCGGCGTGGCGCGACGCGGGCGACCGCGGCGTGATCCAGCTCCCGACCGGGGCGGGCAAGACCGTGGTCGCGATGGACGTCGTCGCCGAACTCGGGGTGCCGACCCTCGTGGTGGTGCCCACCATCGACCTCCTCGACCAGTGGCGCCGCGAGCTCGAAACCGAATTCGGGGTCGCGGTCGGGCAGTTCGGCGGCGGCGAACAGGCCCAGGAGCCGATCACGGTCTCGACGTACGACTCCGCGTACCTCCGCGCGGAGGACGTCGGCGGCGACTTCGGCCTGGTCGTCTTCGACGAGGTCCACCACTTGGGCGGCGAGGGGTACCGCGACGCCGCCCGGCTCGTCGCCGCGCCCGCCCGACTCGGGCTGACGGCGACGTTCGAGCGGCCCGACGGGGCCCACGAGGTCGTCGCCGACCTGGTGGGTCCGAAGGTGTACGAGGCGGCCGTCGACGACCTCGCGGGCGAGCATCTGGCCGACTACGAGGTCCGACGGATCGAGGTCGAACTCGGGCCGGCGGAACGCGACGCCTACGAGGCGGCGCAGGGCACCTTCGTGGACTACCTGAAACGGTCGAACCTCTCCGTGCGCAGCGGGTCGGACTACCGGAAGCTGGTGATGCGATCCGGGACGGACCCGAAGGCGCGGGAGGCGCTCTTGGCCAAACAGCGCGCCCGGCGGATCATGATGAACGCCGACGCGAAGGTCGACACGCTCGGGCGGCTCCTCGACCGCCACCGCGACGACCGGGTGATCGTGTTCACCGCCCACACCGACCTGGTCTACCGGCTCTCCGAGCGGTATCTGCTGCCGGCGATCACGAGCGAGACCGGGGCCGCCGAGCGGCGTGAGATCCTGCAGCGGTTCCGCGACGGCACCTACTCCCGGGTCGTGACCGCGAACGTGCTCGACGAGGGCGTCGACGTGCCCGACGCGAACGTGGCGGTCGTGCTCGCCGGATCCGGATCCGAGCGGGAGTTCACCCAGCGGCTCGGGCGGATCCTCCGGCCGAAGGCCGACGGGGGACGGGCGCTGCTCTACGAGGTTGTGAGCGAGGAGACCGCCGAGGAGCGGGTGGCCGACAGGCGGCGGTAGCGAGGGCGACGACGGGGGAGAACGACGGCGGACACCCGACTGCGACGCTGACGTCGCCGCCCCAGCACACTCTTGCACCACGGCCCCGTACGGACGCGCGTGCTCCGGAAGGACCTCCTCCGCGTCTCCCGGGCGGGCGGCGGCTACCGCCCGCAGTTCGCCGGCCGGAGCCACCGCCCGCTGGCGGCCCGGACGATCGGCGTCTTCCAGGGCCACGTGGGCGAACCCCGACACCGACTCGACGGCGCGCTCGACGACCTCGAGGCCGACGCCGACGACTTCAAGCTGGTTCGGGGGTTCGCCGCGCTCTTGGAGCGGGACGCGACGTTCGAGGCGCGCGCGCCGCTACCCCCCGAACGCGTTCGCAGAACCGTCTTCGAGGCGGCCGAAGGTGTCGGCGGCGTCGTCGACGACGGCGACCGCGAGGCGGCGCTCGGCGCGGCCGCCGACCGGCTCGGAACCGATTCCGGCGCGGTCGAGGCGTCGCTGTACGCCGACCGCGAGACCAACGAGGTCTGCACGGGCGTCGAGCCGCGGTGGGACCCCGACGGGCTGATCGAGCAGTACAACCTGTCGCTGGCGCAGACCGCGCTGTTCGACGCGACGGAGGTCCGGCTCCGGAGCTCCGATCCCGCGAACCTGGTGTCGGCGGTCAAGCGGCTGGGGCTACTCTACGAGATCCGGCGGCGCGCCGAGACGGACCACGAACGGGAACTCGTGGTGACCGGCCCCGACGCGCTCTTCCGGCGAACCCGACGGTACGGGACGGCGTTCGCCCGACTGCTCCGAAGCGTCGCCGGGAGCGCGGAGTGGTCGTTGTCGGCGACGATCGACGACCGCGGCACCGAGCGTGAACTCCGTTTGGATCAGGGAGACGTGTCGGTTCCGGGCGTCGACCCGATCGCGGAACCGACCTACGACAGCGGGGTCGAGGCCGACTTCGCCGCGCGGTTCGCCGGGTTAGATCTCGACTGGGAGCTCTCCCGCGAGCCCGAACCGCTGGCCGCGGGGTCGCGGGCGATGATCCCCGACTTCGCGTTCGACTACCGGCCGGCCGGCGGCGCGGCGGGCGACCCCGACGGCGACGCCGGAGCTCCGCCGTTCCGCGTGTTCTTCGAGGTGATGGGGTTTTGGACCCCGGAGTACGTCGCGAAGAAGCTCGACCAGTTCGGGAGCGTCGACGACGGCGTCGAGCTGCTGGTCGCGGTCGACGACTCCCTCGGCGTGGGCGAGGAGATCGACGCCCTCGACCACCGCGTGGTGACCTACGCCGGACGGGTTCGGGTGAAGGACGTCGTGGACGCGCTCCGGGAGTACGAGGCCGACCTCGTCGCCGACGCCGCCGAGGCGCTGCCCGACGAACTCGTCCCCGAGGCCGACGTGATCGGGATCGACGGGGTGGCCGCCCGACGCGGCGTCGGCGTCGACGCCCTGGCGTCCGTGTCGTTCCCCGCCCACGAGCGCGTGGGGCGGACGCTGATCCGGCCGGCGGTCCTCGACGCGGTCGACGCCGCCATCGAACCGGGGGCGTCGCTGTCGGACGCGGAGGCGGTCCTCGACGACTATGGGATCGACGACGCGTCGGCGGTGTTGTCGCGGCTGGGCTACCGGGTCGCGTGGGAGGGACTCGGCGGCGGGACGATCGAGGAGCGGTGACGGCGGGCGCGGCGCCGCTGCCGACGGCAGGGCGTGCTACCCCAGCTCCTCGCGCCGACCTTTCGGGACGGTCGACCGAAGTTCGCCGTGGAGGTAGAGCCCCACGCCGATGGGCTCGACCGCCCCCGCGGTCTCGTGGGCCGCGATCACGTACCCCCAGTCGCCGTCCCACCGCGGGAGCTCCTGGTCGTCCCCGCGGGCGAAGCGGACGGCTTCGTCGCGCTCGAGGACGACGACGTTCCGCGTGGCCGCCCCGCCGAACCGCTGGACTGCGTTGGTCGACGGCTTCCAGTGTTCCTGGCGGGTCCGGAGGATCCGGAGCCCCAGCCCCTCGGCGTCGACCGGCGTGACCACCGCGCCCGCGAACGCCCAGAGCTTGCCGTTGCCGCGCTCCCAGAACGTGTGGCCTCCCCAGGTTTCGGGCGGGATCCCGTAGCGCTCGTCCCACCACGCCACGACCTCGGCGCGGGTGGGTCGACCGGGAACCACGCGGTCGGCTGCGGTTGCGGGGAGCCGGTCGAACCGATGGCTGTCGTTGTCGGGCGGCGCCGCGTCGGGACCTTCCGGGGCGTCGCCGTTGGGATCTTCCGGAGCGTCGCCGTCGGGACCTTCCGGGGCGTCGCCGTCGGGGTCGCTCACGCCGTCACCTCCAGTTTGGCGCAGAAGAACCCGCCGGTGTCGTTGCGGTGGGGGTAGACGCGGTGGGCGCGTTCGACCGCGGGGTCGTACGTCTCCTCGCCCCACTCGGTCACGCCGGGATCGGTCTCGAATCCCGCGGGCGGCTCCCACGCGACGACCTCGCAGTCGCCGCGGTCGAGGACGTGGTCCAGCACCGCCTCGTTCTCCTCGGGCGCGAACGTACACGTCGAGTAGACCACGGTCCCGCCCGGGCGGGTCGCGTCCACCGCACGCCGGAGGATCCCCCTCTGGACGCCGGCGACGCCCTCGACGTGGCCCAGCGACCACTCCTCGAAGGCGTCGGGGTTCTTCCGGATGGTCCCCTCGCACGAACACGGCGCGTCGACCAGAGCGCGGTCGAACTGTTCGATCCGTTCGGGGTCCGTCCCCCGGTCGCCGAACGGCTTCAGCGAGAAGTTCCGGGCGTCCTGGTTGGTGACCGCGAGGTTGGTGATCCCCAGCCGTTCGGCGTTGTGCCGCAGCGCCGACAGCCGCCCGAGGTTGTTGTCGTTGCCGATCACGACGCCCTCGTCGTCCATCAGCGCCGACAGTTGGGTGGCCTTGCTCCCCGGCGCGGCGCAGGCGTCCCACACGACCTCGCCGGGCTGCGGGTCGAGCGCCAGCGCCGGGAGCGTCGAGACCTCCTCCTGGCCGTGGAGCCACCCGTGGAAGTAGGGCCACGAGGTGCCGGGGCCGCGCTCGTCGAGGCGGAAGAGGCCCGGATGCCACTCGACGGCCTCGTACCCGACGCCCGCGTCGTCGAGCGCCCGCCGCGCGCGGTCGACCGAGGCTTTCAGCGTGTTGACGCGGACGACGGAGGGGAGCGGCCGGTCGCACGCCGCCCGGAACGCGTCGAAGTCGTCGACCAGCGACGCGTACCGCTGGGGTGGTCGCATACGGAGTCGGTCTGCGCGCGGGCGCTTGTGGGTGTCGGTTCGGGCGGGGATCGTCTCACTCGGAACCGGCGAGTTCCCCGACCGAGACCGTCTCCCACTCGTGCTCCCCATCGGCGATGCTGATCTCGGGCTCGGTCGTCCGGACGGCCTCGACAGGTGTGACATCGTGGTCCTCCTCGAAGTCCTCCGTGGCGTCCGCCACGAGCGCCTGGAGCATCGTGATGACGGCCGCCCCGTCGGCCGGCGACTGCAGGAAGTCGTCGATCTCCCGCAGCTCGGCGATGACCCGTCCGTCGACCGCGATCTTCAGGGCATCTTCGTCGTCGAAATCAGCTGGCTCCGGTGAGTCGGATGACATACCAGCGTGGCTCGTGTCGTCTCACTATACAGTTGTGATTTCCTCGCTCCGCCCCCGACGCAGCACGCCGGCCCCGCAGTTTTACCACCGGGCTTCGCCTATGATCGGACATGGCCAAGATCTCCGTACAGAACGAGGTCGAGGTGACGGAGCCGACGCTGATCGAGGGGTTCCCCGGAGTCGGGCTGGTGGGGAAGATCGCTGCCGACCACCTGGTCGAGGAGTTCGGGATGACCCACCACGCCAACGTCCACTGCGACGGGCTGCCGAAGGTCGCGGTCTACCACGGCGAGAGCGTGGCGCTGCAGCCGCCGGTTCGGATCTACGCCGACGCCGACCGCGATCTCCTGGTGCTTCAGAGCGACGTCCCGGTCGGCCCCGACGCCGCCGCGGAACTCGCGGCGTGTCTCGCCGGATGGTTCGACGCACGCCCGGTGACGCCGATCTACCTCTCGGGGATCCGCACCGAGAAGGGCGAGTCGCCGCCGGCGCTCTACGGGCTCGGGGTCGGCGACGGGGTCGACGCCGTGACCGACGCGGGGATCGACGCGCCGGGCGAGGCCGGATTGGTCTCCGGGCCGACCGGGGTCCTCCTGAACCACGCCGTCGAGTCCGGCCGGACCGCCATCGGCCTGATCGTGGAGTGTGATCCCCGGTTCCCCGACCCCGAGGCGGCGCGCACGCTGATCGCTCGGGGGATCGAGCCGCTCGCCGGGGTCGACGTTCCCGTCGACGACCTGGTCGAGCGGACCGAACAGATCCGGGACGCCAAGGAGCGGCTCGCAAAGCGGATGCAGGACGCCGGCCAGGAGAGTTCGCAGGCGCGTCCGCTCGGGATGTACCAGTAGCGTCGGCACCCGCCGGCTTCCGGCGGTCCCGCCGCCGACGCGACACGCTTCTTCACGTTTAAGACGCGTCACCGCTTCGGTTCGGGTATGAGCGACGAGTCCTCCGAGAGCCGGACAGCGGCCGAGACAGCGGACGGCGGGTCGCCGAACGGCGCCGCCACCGACGGGGAAGCCGACGCCGCCCACACCGACGGCGACACCACCGACGGGGAAGCCGCCACCGACACCGACGGCGCGAGCGAGGACACGGACGCGGCGCCGACGCTCGCTGACCGGGTCGACGCGTACGACGCCGAGCTCGCCAGGGAGGTCGCGGACGTGGAGTCGCGGCTCGTCGACGCCGAGTCGGAGCTCGAAGCGAGGGCGGAGCGGATCGACGAGCTCGAAAGCGCGCTCAAGCGCTCGAAAGCCGACTTCAAGAACTACAAGAAGCGCGCGAAACGCCGGGAGGAGGAGATCCGGGAGCGCGCCACGGAGGACTTCGTCGGCCGGATCGTCAGCGTTCGCGACAACCTCGTTCGCGCCTTGGACCAGGAGGACGGCGCGGACATCCGCCCGGGGATCGAGTCGACCGTCGAGGAGTTCGACCGGATCCTCGCCGAGGAGAACGTCTCCGAGATCAGCCCCGACCCCGGAGCTGACGTCGACCCCACCCGCCACGAGGTGCTGATGCGCGTCGACGCCGAGCAGCCGGCGGGGACCGTCGCGGAGGTCTACCGGCCGGGGTACGAGATGGCCGGGTCGGTGCTGCGGGAGGCGCAGGTCACGGTGAGCGAAGGCGAAAGCGAGGAGTGACCCGCGGGGTTCGCCCCGCCCCCCACCGTGACCGGGCGGGAGATCGCCTCACTACCACCGTAACGGGGCATCACCCCGGAGTTCGCCGTCCGGCACCGCCGTTCGACCCGGGGCGGGGTCACTCCTGCGCCGAGTCCGAGTCCGTGTCCCGTTTCGGGGGCGTCTCCTGCGCCGAGTCCGAGTCGGAGTCCGCCTCCGAGGTCGATCCCTCGTGTGAGCCCGCGTCCCGGGGTGGCTCCGTCGCTCGGTCCGAATGCGTCTCGGACGACGATCCGCGGCGGCCGCGGAGCCGGCTGACGCCGACGCCGACGAGCGCCACCGGGACCCCGAAGACCACGAGGTACGGCAGCGCGAACGCGACGCCGACGACGACGGCCCGGACCGCGACGACGACGCCGTCGATGGACTCGAGGAACGCGGAGAGCACCGGGGTGTCGTACCACCGGTCGGGCGCGACGCGGTCCGGCGTCGGCCGCGGCTCCTCCAGCCGAACCCTCAGCGTGGAGAACGCGACCCGGTCCTGCAAGGACTGCTGGGTGGCTTCCAGCCGCTCGATCTCCTGTTGGACGTCCGAGAGTTCGCGCTGGACCGCGAGCACGTCTTCGGTGGTGTTGGCCCGGTCGTAGAGCGCCCGGAGCTGGTCCCGCTCGGCCCGGAGGTTCTCCAGCCGCGCCTCGATGTCGACCAACTGGTCGGTCACGTCCCGGGAGTTGGTCTCCACCGACTGGACCTCCCCCAGGCGTCTGGCGTCGTCGACGAGCGCGTCGAAGTCCTCGCTGGGCACGCGGAGCACCACCTCGCCGCGGACCCACGTCCGGTTGCCGATCTCCCGGCGGTCCTGGCGGGTGTCGCTGACGTAGCCGCCGTACGCCTGGACGGTCGCGGTCAGGTTCGACTGCGCCGCCTCGAAGTCCGCGACCTCGACGGCCACGGTCCCGGTGCGGATCACGGCGCGGTCGGGCCGTTGAACGTCCTCCGCGGACCCACCCCCGCCGGCGTCGCCGCCGGAGCCGCTCTCGGCCTCGGTTGGAATACCCGTGCCGGTCGCCTGCGGTCGGTCGACCTCGGCGTCTGCCTGCTCGTACGTTTCCCCGCCGCTTCCCGCGACGCCGGCGTCGCCGCCGCCACCGCCACCGGCGGAACAGCCGGCGAGGACGACCACCACGGCGAGAGCCATCACCGATACGGTTCGTTTTGAGACCATTCTGTCGAACGTCACGCGGGAGTCGGATAAAGTGTCGCCGGAGGCGCAAAGGGGTCTTTGAGCCATCGAACGTGGCCTGCGACCGCCCGGCTCACTCGGGATCCGGAGCCGCGTCGGGGTCAGGGCGCGGCTCCGCGGTCGGGTCCGAGTTTGCCGGCCCCTCAGCCGCCGGAGACGCCGACGGGTTCGCGTCCGCCGTCGATTCGGGTTCTTCGGGCGAGTTTGCGCTCTCGGACGGGCTCGATCCGCCCGCCGGGTCCGCGGTCGTGGCCGACTCCGTCGTCGAACTCTCCGACGGAGTCGGGTCACCGTCTGCGTCCGGGTCGGGCTGGATCAGGCGGATGTCGCCCGAGGCGCGGATGGTGCCGTCGACCTCCGCGCCGTCGTGGAGCTCCAGCGCCGAACACGAGATGTCGCCGCGGACGTGCGCGCCGTCGGCGACGGAGACGGTGCCGTCGCGGGTCGTCACGTCGCCGTGGACCTGCGTCCCCGCGCCGATGTCGATGTCCTCGCGGGCGCGGAGGCTCCCGAAGACGTTGTTATCGCGGCCGACGTCGATGGCCGCCGCGCGGACGTTGCCGTGGAGCCGGCAGCCGTCGCCGATCGTCGCCGGGGTCGACACCCGCCACGCGTCGTCGGAGACGGTCGATCCCCGTGGGATCACCAGCGGGTCCTCCTCGCTGTCGCCGGTCAGCGCCGCCGCGAGCTCGTCTGCGGCGTCGTTCTCGCCGATGCTGAGCAGCTGCGAGAGCACGAGGAAGTAAAACACCAGCGTCGGCACGGGGTTGCGGATCACGATCCACCCGTTGGCCTCGAACCCCTCCTCGATGTCGACGTCGTCGCCGATGTCCAGGTCCCCGGAGACCATCAGCCGGCCGCCGACGTGGACGCGCTCGCCGAGGTAGGCGTCGTCGCCGACGAGGACGTTCCCCGCCACGTCACACCACACGTCGAGCCGGCAGTCGCTCTCGGCCTCGATGTCGCCGCCGAAGGTGACGCGCTCGCCCGCCAACACGTTCCGACCCCGAACGCCGAACTCCACCGTGCTCTGGCCGCCGACCACGATGTCGCCGTCGGTCACGAGATCGTGCTCCTCGGCGGTGGTGCCGTCCGGAATCTCCAAGGCGTCGAGCGGGTCCTGACCGAGTGCCACACTCCCGAGCAACGCACGAATCCTAATAAACGGCGCGTCAGACGGGCGTCCGACGTTCGGCGGAGCCCGCGCGGTCAGCCCGGATGCCGCTCGGCTCGATCCTCACCCCCACCGTCTCGAGCCCCCGGCCACCGGCCGGGTGGGCTCGACCGTCACTCGGCCGCGGACGAAGACGACGCGATCGACGCGGTCGCGGAGCTGTTCTCCCGAAGGATCACCCCGATCGGCGCAAACGCCGGGCTCGGCCCGTCTCGGAACGCCCCGACGTGACCCAACGGATGATCGACCCCGTTCCCGACGCGACGCTCGAAGCGAGGTGAGGGTGTGCTGCGGAACCGTCCACGACGGGACTCGAACTTCGGCACCTCTCGACGCCCGCGAGGGGTCCGCGGTGGGAGCAGCACGCCGGTCGGCGTCCGGAACGGTGCCCCGACCGGGACCCGATGACCCGGGCCGTGGTCCGTGAGTAATGGGTGGCCGCAGCCGGACCGGAAACGGCTCCGGCCCGCTGGATGATCTCGCTCGCCGGCTTACGTGCCCGTCGTCTGGTTCCCACCCGGCGTTGTCGTCTCGTTGACCGGCGTTTCGGTCTCGTTGACTGGCGTTTCGGTCTCGTTGACTGGCGTTGTCGTCTCGTTTACGGGTGTTTCGGTTTCGTTGACTGGCGTTTCGGTTTCGTTGACCGGCGTTTCGGTTTCGTTCCCGGGCGTTTCAGTCTCGTTGACCGGCGTCTCGGTCTCCTCGCCGGGCGTTTCGGTCTCGTTTCCGGGCGTCTCGGTGTCGTCCTCGCTGACGATGAATCCCCCCGCGAGCTCCAGCACCTCAGCTCGAGTTCTGGGCTGGTCGACCACGTCCGGGAAGCCGGTCCGGGCGTTGAGCGACTGGAGGAACGACGCGTGGCGTGCCTCGACGCTGTGGATCCCGAGCGCGGTCGGGATCAGGTCCTCGTTCTCGATGTATGGTGCGGCGCCCGCGTACGCGGACACGCCGATGCTTTCGAGCTGTGCGGCCGTCCCGAGGAAGGCCATCGGGTACTCCACCGCGAGCCCGAAGTCGAACGCCGGCTCCTCGATCGGCGTCCCGCCGAGGTCTTCGATGGTCGAAACCAGCGTCTCGACGTGCGATTCCTCGTGTTCCTGGATCGTCCGCAGCTCCTCGTAGGCCTGCTCCTGCAGGTAGCTGTCCTCGCTGAGCGCATCGCAGTTGCAGAGCGCGTCCTCGCCGATGGTATCGAGCCCCTGCTGGTAGAACCGGGCTTCGAGGTACTCCAGGGTCAGGGCGTAGTTGAGGATCGCGACGTCGTCTTCGAACTCGGGTTCGGCCTCGGTCTCCTCGCCGTCGTCATCCTCGCCATCGTCATCCTGTGCGAGAACGGACCCGCCGATCGCCCCCCCGGCCGCGACCACGCCGAGTGCGCCGGCGGATCCGGCTATGAACTGGCGCCGCGTGTTCGTGTGTCCGCTGCTCGGTGCTTGTCCGTCGGGGTCTTCCTGTGGATTCTCCACGCCCTCCGGCACGGCTCCCGGCTGGATTGTTATATGCTACCTTTGTTCGGTAAGCTCGGGGGGTGCTCCCGATAACTCCGACTTATCACACCGGATCGGTGGCGTCGCCGGGGCGACTCCACGGGTCGGCCGCGAGCTCGGTCCCGGGCCGGTGGCCGGTGTTGCTGCCGCCGGCGGCCCCGGGACCGACCACCGCACCGCGGACGGCCGCGTTCTCGTGGATGGCGTCGTCGAGCGCCCGTTCGAGCGGGTCGGGTGCGCGGTCGTTGGCTTCGAGCAGGTCCCACGGGCACCCGCCGTCGGCTCACAACTCGGACTCGACGGCGTTCGTGGCCGGCGGGCCGTTCCTCGACGTCGGTCACGACGCCGCCGTCCCTCGGGCGCACCCCGTACTCCGGTGGGGACTCGACGCGGGTGATCCCGACGGCGGAGGCCTGCTCGAACGGCTCCTCGGCGCCCGACGGCCGGTCGGAGGTTGTCGCCGTCGAGAACTGCGAACGGGCCGTCGACGCCGTCGAGCGCCGCGACGACGGCGTCGGGCCGGCGGTCGATCGCGACCGCCACCTTCCCCGCGCCGGCCGCGACGGCTGCATCGGCCACGCGTGCGACGGTCGGCCTCCCGGCGAGCGTCGGCATCGGCTCGGGCCGCGTGTCCGAGAGGGGGCGCACACGCGTGTCGTCGCCGACGGCCGGAACGATGGCGTCCATACACTAGCTCGAAGTCGGCGTGACTACATTACTATGACCGGCTTACTCGGCAGTGGCGGGTGAGCCGCATCAGTACGCGCCGCCTACGCCGGCGGGAGCGTCACACGTCCGCCTGGACGGGTCCCGACGCCTCCGGTCGTTCCGGATAACTGGTGTATACTTATGCCGATCGTGGCGCAGGGCAGGACGTGACCGACCCCTCCGTGCGTTCGACCGAGTCCGTCACCGCTGCCGCGCGACCGGCGACGGAGATCCGCCGGGGCGCGAAGGCGGTGATCCGTTCGTCGTCCCGCGTTCTGCTCGTGCAGGAGCGCCACGCCGACGGCCACGAGTTTTGGACTCTCCCCGGCGGCGGCGTCCGCTCCGGAGAACACCTCGAAGCGACGCTCCGGCGGGAACTCGTGGAGGAACTCCGGTGTACGCCGGTCGTCGAGTCCCCCATCTCGGAGTTCTGGTACGCACACCGGAGTACGCCGGGGACCGTGTCCCGGTACGCGGTGTTTTCGTGCGCCGTGGTGTCGTCCCCGCGACCGGTCCGGAGCGAGGGCATCCTCGAGACCGCGTGGGTGGACCCGAACCACCCGCCCGCGGGAACCCTCCCGCAGGTCGCACAGTTGCTTCGTGCACACGGGGAGGAGGACACGAGCCACCGGGGGTGACCTGCACCCTCCGGATGGAGGCGGTACCGCCCCCGTGACGCGGTCCCGGCCGGATCGGACCCCCGGGTGGTGCGGAGTATCCGGCTCCACGGGAGTTGCGCCATCCGCGTGACCGTCACCGGGGAGACGTGCGTGGACGCGACTTGTGCCCCGTCGGCCGACGACGGCACGCTCGTGATCCGCGTGACAGGACCGGGAGACCGCCGACGAATCAGCCACCGCGACACGTCGTCTCCGTCCTCGCGACCGCCTCAGTGTCGTTGATCGCCTCCAACGCGGCGTCCCAGTCGGACCGCTCGATCGACGGACCCGGACCCCTCGCGAACACCGACACCGTCGAGTGACCGGGACGGAGTCGGGTGACTCGGACGCGCACGACCCGCGGCGGACGCGCGCCACCGGACTGATGGGCTTTTATCCGGCGACGACCACGGACGGATATGACCGCATTGTCGTTCGACAAGCAGGGCGTCGACGTCGTCTACGATGGCACGGAGTTCCGCCTGGAGAAGTCGCTCATCGAGGAGGCGGTCCAGAAGTCCTACCCGGACGTGACCGACCACGAGGTGCTGAAGATCGTCGAGGAGAACCCCTCCCTGAGCGGCGAACCCAGACGGATCGCCGACATCATCCGGTAGCGCTCGCGACGCGACGTACCGCTCGCCCGCAGACCGTCGCCGGCGCCTCCGTGGCGGGGGTCGACCCTCCGGGTGTCGAACGCCCCCACGGGCGGATGGCCGGTTGCGTCACCCGAGCCGCTCCTCAAGACACACTTTCAGGATCGACTTCGCGATGGCGGCGCCGCCGCCCAGCGGATCGAGTTTGGTCTCGCCCGCGCGCTCCCGGTACGGGATCGGCTCCTCGCGAACCCGGTAGCCGCGAATCAGCGGCCGGAGCAGGAGTTCCGCGGAGAGCCCGGTGTTCTCGGTCCACTCGACGTCGTGGAGGAGGTCCCGGCGGTACGCGCGCATCCCGGTGGTTGTGTCGTGGACGCGCTCGCCCGCCAGCACCGACGCCACCGCCGCGAACGCGGCGTTGCCGAGCCGGTTGAACGCCGGCATGGCCGCCGCGCCGTGGTAGAGCCGGTCGCCGGATACCACGTCGTACCCCTCGTTGATCAGGTCGAGAAACTCCGGCAGCCGCTCCATCGGGTAGGTGTCGTCGCAGTCGGTGGTGACGATCACCGGCCGCTCCGGCGTCAGCACCGCCTCCCGGACCGCGTGCCCGTACCCCATCGGGGGCTGTTCGATCACGCGGGCGCCGTGCTCCCGGGCGATCTCGGGCGTCCGGTCGTCGGAGCTGTCGACACACACCACCTCAGCGCGGTCGTCGGTCACCTCGGCGATGTCGCTCAGCACGGTGTCGATCGCGGCCGCTTCGTTGTACGTCCCCATCACGACCGCCAGATCGTCGAACGTGTACTCGGCCATACCCCGTGATTTTCCCCGCCGGTATATGACTTTTTAGGTCTGCCTAAATCGTGTGGTCGCCGCAGGCGTGACCGCCGACTCAGGCCCGCGGGTCCGGGACTCCCGCTGGCTCGCCGGCGACGGATCCGAGCGACGCCTCGTGGAGTCGGTTGGCCACCACGTCCGCGAGGTTCCGGAGGTTCTCGGTGTCGTCACGGTTGTACGACACGAGCGTCTCCAGGGCGTCGTCGTCGCCGTCGCGGGCGTAGCGGTGCCAGAGTCGCACGGCGTCCCGCCCCGAGAGGTCCGGTCGGTCCCGGTCGATGCCGACGGCCTTCTCGATGGGTTTCAGCCCGCCGGTCAGGTCGACGCGGCGACACGGGTACATCAGGTCGAGGTGCGGCGCGTCGATGGAGAGCCCGAAGCTGTCCTCCAGGAAGGGGACGTCGAACTGCTTCCCGTTGAACGACACCACGAGCGGGGCGTCGCGGAACTGGTCTTCGAGCGCCGCCCCGGTGAGGTCCTCCCCGCGGATCAACGTGGTCGTCTCCCCGCCGCGGGTGACCGAGACCGTGGTCACGTCGTGCCGGGCCGAATCCAGACCCGTGGTCTCGATGTCGAAGAACGCGGCGTCGTCCCGGAAGTTCTCGTAGAACCGCCAGGTCTCCCCCGACGGAAACCGGTCGCTGAAATATCCGGTGTCGCCGTCGTCGAGGTGTTCCAGCGCCTCCGCGACGAACGACGCCACCCGCTCGCCGGTCTTGGGGCCGAGCGGCGCGCGTTCGGGGTCGAACTCCTCCCAGGTGAGGATCCCCGACTCCCACACCGACCGCTCCCGGCGCTCGCCGACGCCACGCGCGGGCACGAAGCTGTTCTCGATTCGCATATCCCACCCGAACCGCCGCGAGCGCCTAATACTGTCGGTTATCCCCATGCGAGGCCGGTTATCCCCATGTGAGGCCTTTCGACACCACGGGGTGTCGAGATCCGCGACGTGACGATGGCCGACAGTATACCGGCTTCGAGCCCCGTCCGCGGTCGTCGGTGTTTTTGTGTCCCCCTCCCTCGGTTGAGGTATGTGCGGCCGCTATACCCTGATGACGCCCGCCGCGGAGCTGGAGTCGCGGTTCGACGCCGCGTTCGACGACCCGCCGGAACCCCGGTACAACTGCGCGCCCGGGCAGTCGCTGCCGGTGCTCCCGAACGACACCCCCGACCGGTTCCGGAGGTTCGAGTGGGGGTTGATCCCGTCGTGGGCCGACGACGCGAGCGTCGGTAACGACCTGATCAACGCCCGCGCCGAAACCGTCGACGAGAAGCCGAGCTTCGGCGAGGCCTTCGAGCGCCGCCGGTGTCTGGTGCCCGCCGACGGCTTCTACGAGTGGGCCCGGGAGGACGGCGGGAAGCAACCGTACCGGGTGCGGCTCGCGGACGACCGCCCGTTCGCCATGGCGGGGTTGTGGGACCGGTGGGAGCCGACCCACACCCAGACCGGGCTCGGCGACTTCGGTGCGGGCGACGGGGCGGACGGCGACCCCGACGTGGTGGAGTCGTTCACGATCGTCACGACCGAGCCAAACGACGTGGTCGCCGACCTCCACCACCGGATGGCGGTCGTGCTCGACCCCGACGAGGAGGAGACGTGGCTCCACGGCGACGCGGCGGAAGCCGCGGCGTTACTCGACCCCCACCCCGGCGACGAGTGGGAGGCGTACCCGGTCTCGACCCGCGTCAACAGCCCCGCCAACGACGCGCCCGACCTCGTCGAGCGCGTCGAGGGGTGAGTCGGACCCCCGTCAGTACACCAGTTCGCCGGAGATGAACTTCCGGGTGCGGTCGTCGGTCGGGCTCTCGAACATCGTCTCCGCGGGGCCGACTTCGGTGAAGCCGTCGCCCAGGAGGACCGCCACGCGGTCCGCGATCCGCTCGGCCTGGTGCATGTCGTGGGTCGCGACCACGACGCCGATGTCGCGGTCGCGGGCTTCGCGGATCGCCTCCTCGATCACCCCGGTGTTTCTGGGATCCAGATCCGAGGTGGGCTCGTCGAGTAGCAGATACGACGGGTCGTACGCGAGCGCTCGCGCGAAGGAGACCCGTTGGGCCTCGCCCCCGGAGAGCGACCGGGCTGACTGGTCGACCTTGTCCCCCATCCCCACCACGTCGAGCGCCTCGCGAACCGCCCCGGGCGTCCCGTTGGAGCCGGCGATCGACCACAGCCCCTCACGGAGTCGGTCACTCCACGGCTGTCGTACCCGAAGCCCGTACTCGACGTTTCGCGCCACGGATGCGTCGAACAGACTCGCCTCCTGGAACACCATCCCGACGTGGCGCCGGAGTGCCAGGCGCTCCGCCTCGTCGGCCGCCCAGGCCGGCTGTCCGTCCAGTTCGACCCGCCCCGAACTCGGCTGCGTGAAAAGCGCCAGGATGCGGAGCACGGTGGTCTTGCCGACGCCGGAGGGGCCGATGATCGCGACGACCTCACCCGGGTCGGCCGACAGCGTGAGATCGTCGACGATGGGCTCCCCCCCGTAGGCGTGTGAGACGTTCGAGAGCCTGATCATCGGTTCATCGACCCCGCATCACCGAATCGGACCACGATGGCGTTGACCGTCAGGACGAGCGTCAACAGAACGCCCCCGAGCACCATCGCCGTGTCGTACTGCCCCTGTCTGGCCTCCAGTTGGATCGCGGTCGTCAGCGTTCGCGTCTTCGAGACGCCGCCGGCGCTCGTGATGTTGCCGCCGACGATGAGTACCGACCCGACCTCGCTGATCGCGCGGCCGAACCCGGCCAGGATGGCGGTCGCGATCCCGTATCGCGCCTCCTTGATGACGACGAGCGCCGTGTCAAGGCGGGTGCCGCCGAGCGCACGGGCGGCCTCGCGGACGTTGTCACTCACGCCGGTGATGGCCGCGAGGCTGATGGCGGTGATCGGCGGCGTCGCCAGCACGAACTGCGATATGATCATCGCCTCCTTCGTGAAGATCAACTCCAGCGGGCCGAGCGGACCCTGGTTCGAGACGATGAAAAGCACCAAGAGCCCGACCACCACGCTCGGAAAGCCCATCCCGGTGTTGATGATCGCCTTCACGACCTGCTTGCCGGGGAAGTCGGTGAAGCCCATCACGATGGCGACGGGGATACTGAACAGCGTGCTCAGCAGCACCGCGATCCCGCTGACGTACAGCGAGACGTAGACGATGCTCCTGACGTACCCCTCCCGGAAGGGAAGGTCGACGAGTGCCGGCAGCAGGTGGACGGTCGCGTCGAGCGACACACTCACTCCTCGGTGTCGTCGCTACTCCAACCCTCCGGTACGTACTGCTGGAAGTCGGGGTTCTCCGAGACGGCCCTGGGGAAGAAGAGCTGTTCGCCGTTCACCTGGTAGTCGGCGATCGCGTCCTGTGTGCCAGGGCTCGTGATCCACCCGATGTACGCCATCGAGAGGTCGTAGTTGGCGTTTTCGTGGACACCTGGGTTCACGGCCATAATCCCGTAGGGGTTCGCGAGGCTCTCAGGGCCGCCCTCGATCGGGCCCTGAACCAGGATCGTGAGGTCGATCTCCGAGCGCTGCGAGATGAAGGTCCCGCGATCGGAGAGCGTGTACGCACCCTGTTGGTTCGCGACGTTCAGCGCCTCGCCCATTCCGGTCCCGGTCTCCTGGTACCAGTCGCCGCCAGGTTCAGTTCCGGCGGCTTCCCAGAGGTTCAGCTCCTTCGTGTGCGTTCCGGAGTTGTCACCGCGGGAGACGAAGGTGGTCTGGGAGTCGGCGATCGCGGTGAGCGCGTCGGTGGCGGAGCCCATCCCCTGGATCCCCGCGGGGTCGGCCTCGGGGCCGACGATCACGAAGTCGTTGAACATGAGATCCCGACGGTTGACCCCGTAGCCGTTGCGGAGGAACTCGTCTTCGAGGCCGCGGGCGTGGACCATCACCACGTCGCTGTCGCCGTTGCGGGCCGACTCCAGCGCGGCCCCCGTCCCCTGTGCGACCGCGTCGACCGTGACCCCGTACATCTCCTCGAAGCCGGAGTGGATCTCGTCCAGCAGTCCGGTGTCGTAGGTGCTCGTCGTGGTCGTGAGCGTGAGCGTCTCGCCAGCGACGCCGGCCCGTTCCTGCTGACTCTGGCCGCCGGTGATGCTCGAACACCCCGCAAGCGCCGTGACGCCCGCAGCAGCGCCCGCTGCGAGGAACGACCGCCGCGATACCCGGTCCGAATCCGACCGTTGTTTCGACATAGACATAACCGAATCCCCCTACCGACGAAATAATCCTTTTGATGTCGCCTGCACAATCGTGGGTATGACCCGCCCCTCGTTCGACGCGTACATCCGGAGCGACGGCGTGACGCTCGACGCCGACGACGTCGACCTTCTGCGCGCCATCGGCCGGGCGGGCTCGCTCAACAACGCCGCGGAGTCGCTCGGGCGGTCGTACGCCCACGCCCAGCGCCGGATCGTCGAACTCGAGGAGGCGTTCGGGCCGCTGACCGAGCGGCACCGCGGCGGGTCCGGCGGCGGCGGCAGCGAACTCACCCGGACCGCGACCGACCTCCTCGCTGCGTTCGAGCGGACGCGGACGGGCTTCGAGGGGGTGGCCGACATCGCCGAAACCGTACTCGCCGGCGAGGTGATCGACACCGACGGCGAGTTGGTCACCGTCGAGACCGACGCGGGCCCGGTCTACGCCCTCGCTCCGGGCGCCGAGGGGACGGTACAGCTGTCGGTACGGGCGGACGCCGTCACCCTCACCGCGCCGGACGACACGCCGGTCCCGGAACACACGAGCGCCCGGAACCGGTTTGCGGGGACCGTCCGTCGGATCGAGTCCGGCGAGCGGATCGTCCGGGTCGCGGTCGACATCGGCGCCGACGAGCCCCTGCTCGCGCTCGTCACGGAGGACAGCCGGGAGAAGCTCGGGCTGGAGCCCGCCCGCGACGTCGTCGCGTCGTTCAAAGCGACCGCGACCCGGGGAACCGCGGTCGGCCCCGACGTGTGAGGAGACATCGATCGACGGGGCGAAACCAGCAGTCGTTTCGCGGCCGTCGACGCGTAACGGTCAGCATCTGCCGGCTTCCGGACGGGCGTACTCCGATCCAAGAGGTTTTCTGTCCCCGGCTGGTGGGGGGAACGGATGAGCGTACTCGCCCGGGTTCGACGCCGGACCGGGGTCCGAATCGCCGCCAACGAGGTGACGGGAGCGTTAGGAGATTCGGTTACGGTACTTCCGGTCGTCGTCGCGGTGGCAGCGCTCACCGAACTGTCGCTGGCACACCTCCTGTTGGGTTTCGCCGTCTTCCAGGTCGCGTGGGGTGTCTACTACGGGCTCCCGATCTCGGTGGAACCCATGAAGGCGCTCGCGGCACTCGTCATCGCGGGTGGGCTCACGGCGGCGGAGGTCGGCGTCGCGGGACTGGCCGCCGGAGGAGTGCTCCTCCTCGTCGGTGCGACGGGGACGCTGTCCCGGGTCGACGCGTATCTCGGCCGGCCGGTGATCCGCGGCGTCCAGGTGGCCGTGGGGCTCGTACTCCTCGAAACCGGGATCGGATTGAGTCTGGACGGACCGGTCTACGCCGCGGTGGCGCTCGCGGTCGTCGGCGTCAGCGCCGCGGTCGGGCGCAGGCGGGTCAGCGCGCTTCTCGTGCTCGGGCTCGGGAGTGTGGTCGCCGTCGCGACCACGGGAGTGCCGGAGCCACGGCTCCCACCAGTCGGCGTCGGACTCCCGAGCGTCGCCGCGGTCTCGGGCGCCACCGCCGGTGCGACCGCCGCGCAGCTCGCGATGACCGTCGGGAACGCGGCCGTTGCGACCTCACTCCTGCTCTCGGACTACTACGACGCCGAGGTCTCTCCCGACGACCTCGCGACCAGCATGGGTGCGATGAACCTCCTCGCCGTCCCGTTCGGTGCGCTCCCGATGTGCCACGGCAGCGGCGGGGTGGCCGGGAAGCACGCCTTCGGCGCGCGGACCGCGGGGTCGAACCTGATCCTGGGGCTCCTGTTCGGGGTCGCGGCCGTCGTCGGCGTCGGCGTCGTGGCGGCGTTCCCGCTCTCGATGCTCGGCGTCATCCTCGGCGTGATCGCGATCGAACTCTGCCGGGCGGGCCTCGACGCCGACGACCGTCTCCTCGTAGCGGGGATCGGCGCGCTGGGACTCCTCACCAACGTCGGCGTCGCGTTCGTGGTGGGTATCGGGCTCCACCAGCTTCGGGAGAGAATTAATATAGCACTATAAAGTGTATGCGTTCGCCACGAGTCGACCCGAACTCTCGGAGGCCGATCCGCCCGGGATCCGTAGCGAGAGACGGGAACGATCACACGGACTCGTCACGCACCAATCGGGAGTTCGACGAGAGGCATCCCGGTCAGCGCGTATCGGTCCCTGACGGCGCCGACCGGGACGTCGGGCGCGCGGCGGCGCCGGCGGTCAGTACGGGTCGGCCCGCCTTCGAGGTGCCGTAGACGATCGACTCGGGCTGAGTCGCTCGCGTCGAGTCGTACTCGTCGGTAACCCACGATCGAGGCCGCGGGCATCCGCCTACTGGTGTGATCGGGGCCCCCAGCCGAAGGTCCGTGGTCCGACTACCAGTGGCGATCGGCAGATCTCACACCCACACTCGTATCGGTAGTAGCGCCTTCACTGGTTCGAGGGGACGGCCCACGGAGTCAGCCGACTCCGGAAATCCCCGATTTTCGGTCGTCCCCCGGACGGGGTCCGGCGACGTAGGGGTGAATCAACTGGTGGCCCCAACGACCACGGCGCGTGTCGCCGGTCGGCCGCCGGGTCCGGAGGGGAAGCACACGCGCCC
>Ga0207753_1000073_pt1 | contig 38008 bp, 39 predicted proteins | sample PonA233FremontCA_2_FD_187273 | JGI IMG/M metagenome (GOLD analysis project Ga0207753, IMG submission 187273) | Salt pond sediment microbial community from Fremont, CA, USA - Pond A23 Sediment 3 (SPAdes) | ecosystem: Environmental > Aquatic > Non-marine Saline and Alkaline > Saline | place: USA... | reverse complement strand
CGGCTGAAGCCGTGGGCTTCCTCCTTGTTCCTCTGTGATCGGCGCCGAGGTCACGGGCCAGGTCCGCCTTGTCGGGACTGCGGGAGAGCGCGACGGTCTCGAACCCTGCGGCGTGGGCGTACTGGACGCCGAGGTGACCCAGCCCGCCGATGCCCTGGACGGCGACGAGGTCGCCGGGATCCGCGTGACTGTTCCGCAGGGCGTTGTAGGTCGTGACACCGGCACACAGCAGGGGTGCGGCGTCGGCCGCGGCGAGGTCGTCGGGGACGGCGGCGACGGCCTCCGCGGGGGCGGTCACGTACTCGGCGTAGCCGCCGTCGTACGTCAGCCCCGTGACGTCCCCGTTCTCGCACTGCAGGAAGTTGCCGCGACGGCAGGGCTCACACGAGAAACAGTGGCCGCCGTGCCACCCGACGCCGACGCGGTCGCCGGGCGTCCACCGTGCCACCTCGTCACCGACGGCATCGACGCGACCCGCGACCTCGTGGCCGGGCACCCGCGGGTAGGAGACGTCGGGATAGGTCCCCTCCTTCACGAACGCGTCGCTGTGGCAGATGCCACACGCCTCGACCGCGACTCTGACCTCGCCGGGGGCGGGGTCGGGCACGTCGCGTTCGACCAGTTGAAACTCGCCGCCCGGTTCCTCGACGACGACCGCTCGCATCGTATCGGACATCGTGTTCGGACTTGGCTCCGAGACGGAAAACGGGCGGGTTTACCCCCGCGCTTTAGCCGAAGGTGGCCGTCCCCGTGGCGCGGAACAGTACGGCTTTCAGTCGGCGGCGGCTACGTCAGGGTGTGCAGATCGTCGGGTACGATACGTCGGGTCCGGGGCTGTTGCTGAGCCACGCGGCCGGCGACGCGGACGCCCCCACGGAAGTCGAGTTCGTCCCGCTCGATCCGGGAACGGAACTGGATTACGCGCTGGGCGAGCGCCACTGCGCCGGGACGGTCACGGACGCGGGGCACGTTCGCTGTCCGGAGCCGACCGCGCCACAGTGCCCGCAGCACCGCTCGACGTGGGTGTGCGCCAAGTGCACCGGGACGTGCCTCAAAGACGAGATGGACTGTACCGAGCCGCACGTGGTCTATCTCGCCGCGTTCGCGCCGGACACGTTCAAAGTCGGCGTCACCAAGGAGTGGCGGCTCGAAACCCGGCTCCGCGAACAGGGCGCCGACCGGGGCGTGCGGGTGACGACGGTCCCCGACGGTCGGATCGCCCGCGAGCGCGAGGCCGAGATCGCGGAGTCGGTGGCTGACCGGGTTCGTGTGCCCGACAAACGCGCGGGGCTCCACCGCGCGGTCGACGCCGACGCGTGGGAGGAGCTGCTCGCGGAGTACGGCACCGGCGACGGCGACCGCTACGGCTTCGACTACGGGCTGGACCTCCGGGACCGACCCGTCGCGGAGACCGTCGCCGCGGGGACGGTTCGCGGCGTCAAGGGCCGGCTCCTGGTCCTGGATCGTGCGGGCACCACCTACGTGGTCGACCTCCGGGACCTCGTGGGGCACGAGATCACGCCCGGCGCGGCGGGGCGGGACCTCCAGGCCAGCCTCGGCGCGTGGGAGTGACCCCGAACATCCGGGAGCACAGCCGTACCGAGGTTAGCGACGCTTAACCCGGCGAAAACCGGGCTAATTCGGGGCGACGAACTCGCCGGTATATGCCGAACGGGGTCGTCGGGACGGACGCAATGAACCGACACGCAGTCGCTGCGGCCCTGGTCGCGGGGTTGGTGTTGCTCGCTGGCTGCTCCAGCGGCCTCACCGGCACGCCCGACGGGACCGCCACCGAGGAATCCGCACTCGACGGTGAGACGACCGCCGAGGAGATCGAGGGGGAAACCGGGACAGTGAACATGTACATCAGCGACGAGCGGAACGCGATCGACGACTTCGAACATCTCAACGTCACTGTCACCCGCGTGGGCGTGAAGCCCGTGGGGGACGATAGTGACGACGAGGACGCTGACGCTGACGACACCGAGACCGAAAACGGCGGCACCGGGACCGAAAACGGCGGCACCGAAGACGACGACACCGAGACGGCGGCCGACACGAACGCCACCGACGCCGAGGGGATCGAAGCTCCTGACGCCGACGACGGATCGGACGAGGGCGACGAGTCCGACGACGGCGAAAGCGGGTGGGTCGAGTACGAGGTCGACAACCGGACCGTCGACCTGACCGAACTGAAGGGCGCGAACGCCACGAAGCTCTCGTCGCTGGACGCGCCGAACGGAACCTACGGGAAGGTGTTCGTCTCCGTTTCCGATGTCGACGGGACGCTGAAGCACGGCAGCGACCAGCGCGTGAAGCTCCCGAGCGGGAAGCTCCAGTTGAACTCGGAGTTCACCGTCGGTGACGGCGAGGAGGTCGACTTCGTCTTCGACATCACCGCGTTCAAGGCCGGCAACAGCGGGAAATACGTCCTCAAGCCGGTGATCTCCGAATCCGGCACCGACGTGGAGATCGACGACGTCGACGCCGAGGAGGCTGGTGACCGCGAGGACGACGAGCGCGGCGAGCACGACCGCGAAAACGAGCTGAACGCGAGCTTCGAAGGCACTGTCACCGCCGGCGAGAACGTGACGCTCAGCGTCGCGCAGGACGGTGACTCCGTCGAGGGCGCGACCGTCTTCGTCGACGGCGAGCGTACCGGAACCACCGACGCGAACGGCACGTCCGTAATCCAGGTCCCCGACGACGCCGAGGAGCTCGAAGTGGAAGTCACCCACGGGGGCGCGGAGGCGGAACTCGAAGTCGAACTCGGTAGCGAGTCAGACGACGAGGAGCCGACCGACGACGAGTCGTCCGCGGACGGAAATACGACCGCCGACGACTCCCAGCGGCGGCTGACGGTCGGGTAATCGCGGTCGGGAGTCCGGCCGCTGGCCGTTTCTCGACGCCGAGTATGAATGGTGGACGACGGGATTGCCCGGCGTTCCGACACGGGGAGTCCCGGTCGCCTCCTCCACCCCGCGATCCTCCGAGCGACGAACGTTCGTCGGTTCGCTGCTCGCTTCCGCGCCTGACGGGGTGCCGACGACGAATCGCCTCGGACCGACCCTGCGGCCGGCGTCGGCGAACCGCCGTCCCCGAAGGACGAGGTTTCGACGTTGGCTTCCGGGGCCCGCACCGGTCTGTCCGGACGCCCCCGCGTTCGGTCCCCGCTGAAGGCCAAAGATGCGGGTGGGGAGCAGGGCCTAGCTGCCCGACCTAGTCCGTCCCGAGGTACACCAGTCCAGCATAAGGGGCTTTCGACTCGGCGACCGCCGCGATCGCCGGACGCCGGCCGGATCGGGAGCCGGGCCGGACGGCGTTGCGCTACGGAAGCGTCGACGCGGCGTACCCGCCGGCAGCCAGCGCTGCGAGTCCCGACCCGGCCACGACGACCCACCGGTGGGACTCGATCCACGCGAACTCCGCGGGGAAGCTGAAGAGTACCGTCGGGTCGATCGACGTCGCCCAGACGAGGGAGAACAGCGTCATCGCGACGCCGGAGACGACCGCCACGCCCGCAAGCGTCTGCGGGTCCGACCGCTCCTGGGCGCCCGCGAGGAACACGACGACGGAGAGCAAAGCGAGGACGCCGACCAGCGAGACGCCGAACGGGCCGGCGGCGTAGTACGCCGCGACCGCGTTGCCCGGCGCCGACACGATCAGCGCCGGCACGAAGACGGCGCCCGCGAGCAGAAGGCACGCGACCGCACCCACGCGCGGTGCGATGGAGTCCACGTTCATATCTGGCGTCGGATCGGCGCCCGGGTAAGCGCTTCGAGAGACGCCGAGGGGGCGGGGTCGCGGGGCACAAAATCGGTAGATCAAAACCACCGCTGGCCCGTTCTGCGGTATGGAACGCGTAGCGATCATGGGCGCGTCGATGACCCAGTTCGGCCAGCGCGACGTCTGGATCCGCGACCTCCTCGCGGAGGCGGGCCACGCGTGTTTGGACGGTGCCGGCGTCGCCCCCGACGCGGTCGAGCACCTGTACGTCTCGAACATGGCCAGCGGCGAGTTCGAGGGGCAGACCGGGATCTCGAACGCGCTCGCGCACGACCTCGCGGCGATGCCGGCGTACACCGCCCGCGTCGATCAGACGTCGGCGTCGGGCGGCGCGGGCGTGTACGCCGCGTGGCAGTCGGTCGCGTCGGGTGCCTCGGACATGACCCTGCTCGTCGGCGGCGAGCGGATGACCCACCGGACGACCGCGGAGGCCACCGACGTCATCGCGTCGCTCACCCACCCCGCGGAGTACAAACACGGCGTCACGCTCCCGTCGTTCGCGGGACTGACCGCCAGACGCTACCTCGAACGGTACGACGCTCCGCGGGAGGCGCTCGGGAAGATCGCGGTCAAGAACCACCGAAACGGCGTCGACAACCCCCACGCCCAGTTCCGAAAGGAGGTCGACCTCGACACCGTCCTGGAGTCTCCGATCGTGGCCGACCCGCTCCGGCTCTACGACTTCTGTCCGATCACCGACGGCTCGGCCGCGCTGCTCCTGTGCCCCGAATCGGTCGCCCGGGAGTACACCGACGCGTACGCCACCATCTCGGGGATCGCGGGCGCGACCGACACCCACGTGGTCCACGAGCGAGCGGACCCGACCACGATGGGCGGCGTCGTCGACTCCGCCGACGAGGCCTACCGGATGGCGGACGCCGGCCCCGACGACGTCGACGTGGCGGAGCTTCACGACATGTTCACCATCCTCGAGGTCCTCCAGTCGGAGGATCTCGGCTTCTTCGAGAAGGGCGAGGGGTGGCGCGCGGTCGAGGAGGGCGTGACCCACCGCGACGGCGACCTCCCGATCAACACCTCCGGCGGCCTCAAATCGAAGGGCCACCCGCTCGGCGCGAGCGGGGTGGCGCAGGTGTACGAGGTGTACAAGCAGGTGACCGGCGCCGCCGGGCCGCGGCAGGTCGACGCCGGGACGGGCCTGGCGTGTAACGTCGGCGGGTTCGGGAACTGCGTGACCACGACCATCCTGGAGGGTGCGGTATGAGCGAGCACGGGCAGGCTCCGGACGGCGGTGCCGACGCCACGAACGACGGGGAGCCCACCATGGACGCCGCGCGGTACCCCGACGGCAGCCTCACCTACCCCCCACACCCGATCGGGCCTGGGGGGCAGGAGCCGGTCGGGACGGTCGACCTCAGCGAGTACGTCGCGGAGGTGGTGACGTGGACCACGTCGACAGCGACGCCGCCGGGCGTCCGCCAGCCCAACACCCTCGCGATCGTGGAGTTCGACGTGGACGGCGAGCCGGTCCGGGCGATCGGGCAGGTCGCGGCCGACGCGGTCGAGACCGGCGACACGGTCCGGCCGGTCTACTGCGAGGAGCTCCGGGATCCCGAAGCGGGGATCAGAGAGCCCGAGAGCCAGGCGTGGGACGGCTTCCGGTTCGAGCCGGTGGCGTAGCGACGCGCCGGAACGCCGCCTCGCCGCACAACACGCACGCTTTTGTCGCCGCCACGACTCGACGGAGTATGAGCCTCGACTACCGGCGGCTCGGCTCGACTGGCACCAGAGTCTCGGAACTCTGCTTCGGCACCTGGCGGTTCGGCCGGAAGACCGGCGGCACGGTCGAAACCTCGAAGTCCGAGGCCCACCGGCTGCTGGACGCGTTCGCCGACGCCGGGGGGAACTTCATCGATACCGCGAACGTCTACGGCGACCCCAGCGGCCGCAGCGAGACGTGGATCGGCGACTGGCTCGCCGACCGCGACCGGTCTCGGTACGTGCTCACCTCGAAGGTGTACTTCGGGTTCGACCCCGACAACCCCAACGGGTCGGGGCTGTCGCGGACGCACGTCAGAAACCAGATCAAGGGCACTCTGGATCGGCTCGGCACCGACTACCTCGACCTCTACTACATCCACCGGTGGGACGACGAGACTCCGATCGAGGAGACGCTCGCCACCCTGGACCGGCTGGTCGGGGAGGGGACGGTCAACTATCTCGGCGCGTCGACGATGGCGGCGTGGAAGCTCACGAAGGCGTTGTGGAAATCCGACGTCCACGACTGGGAGCGGTTCGAGGTCACGCAGCCGCTGTTTCACGCGGGCTACTACGAGGACGTGAAGGAGTATCTCGACGTCTGCGGCGACCAGGGGCTCGCGGTGTGTCCGTACTCGCCGCTGGCGGGCGGCTTTCTCACCGGCAAGTACGAACGAGCCGACCCCGACGACCCCGAGCAGGTGGTCGCCCCCGACGGGTCGCGGGCGTCGCTCGACGACCGCTTCGGGGAGTATTACCTCTCCGCGCGCGGGTGGCACGTGCTCGACGCGGTCCGGGCAGTCGCCGAGGAGGAGGGGGTCACGCCGGCGCAGGTCGCGCTCCGGTGGCTGATGGAGTACCCCGACGCGACGGTCGTGCCGATCGTGGGCGCGCGGACGGTCGACCAACTCGACGAGAACCTCGGCGCCGCCGGCGTGACCCTCTCCGACGACCAGTGGGACCGCATCTTCGAGGCGCGCTACGACGACGAGGGGACGCGGTTCGGACACTGACGCTGCCGAGCCTCGGTCGTCGCGACGGCGGGCGGGTCAGTCGCGGCCGCGATCCGACCGGCCGGTCAACCGCGGCCGCCAGTACAACAGTCCGACCGTCGCGAGGAACACCGCCGTCGAGAGGTCGTAGGAGAACCCCAGCGCGACGGTGGCGACGGCCGACCCGCCGCCGAGCACGCCGGTCGCGACGGAGGCGACGATCGGCCACGTGCAGGAAACACACGACAGGAGGCCCAAAAGCCCCGAGACCGCGGATCCGACCGCGTCGATCACCGTCGCGTAGACGAGATACGACAGGGCCAGGTAGCCGACGAGGCGAGCGGGCACCAACCCGACGACCACGTACGGCGTCGTGAACACCGGCGCAGGACCCCAGCCGGGCGGCAGCGGGACCAGCCGGATCCCCCACGCCGCCCCGGCGTCCGGACGGGTGAGGAGGCCGCCGGCGACCGCGAGCACGACGAAGTAGAGAACGGCGACGGCGGCCGCCCGGCGTCGCGTCCGGTCGTCGGTCGGTGGGGGGTCGACCCGCCAGAGGACGACGATCCCGACGAACAGCCACACCAGGCCGTAGACGGTGTACCGCGGGTTCGAGCCGGCGATGCCCGCGAGTAGCACGTACGCGACCGCGAGCATCACCAGAGTGTTCGCGAGGATCGCGCCGTACAGCAGCGTGCGGACGTCGACCCGGGAGCGGAGTGACGCGGTCGCCACCGTCACACCACCAGCGTGTCGACCACGATCGCAACGAGCAGGGCGCCGAGGTAGGCGTTCGACGCGTGGAACGACCGGAGCGCCGCCCCTTCGGTCTGTTCGTAGTGCAGCCGGATCGCGAAGTAGAGGAACGCGGCGCCGAACGCGACGCTCGTGAGGGCGTAAAGCGGCCCGAGCGCCTCCATCGACGCCAGCGCCCCGGCGGCCACGAGCGTCGCCGCCAGGTACCACAGGATGTGTTTTCGGGTTGCGGTCTCCCCGCGGACCACCGACAGCATCGGGAACCCGCCGCGCTCGTAGTCGTCTTTGTACGCCAACGCGAGGTTGTAGAAGTGCGCCGGCGTCCACAGGAAGATGACCGTCGCGAGTCCGAGCCCCGCGAGTCCGATGTCTCCCGCGACCGCGACCCATCCGATGAGCGCCGGCAGCGCGCCGGCAGCGCCGCCGAGGACCGTGTTCTGGACGGTGTTCGGCTTCAGGAGCAGCGTGTAGACGACGCTGTAGAACACGATCGCCGCGAGCCCGAGGATCGCGGCCAGGACGTTCACCCACGCGAACAGCGCGAGCGACCCCGCCGCGAGAACGAGTCCGAACGCGAGCGCGTTGCGGACGGGGACGACGTCGGTCGCGAGCGGTCGGTCGTTTGTCCGCTGCATTCTCCGATCTATGTCGCGCTCGAAGACGTGATTGAACGTCCCCGACGCGCCGATCGAGAGCACGCCGCCGCCGAGGGTAGCGACGACGACCTCGACGGTCAGCCCGCCGCGGGTCGTCGCCGCCAGGGCCATCCCCGCGGCGGCGACCAGACAGAGTAGCCACATCAGTCGGGGCTTGGTCAGCCGGAGATACGCCTTCGCGGTCGCGACGGGGCCGACGGCACCGGGGGTGGATCCGGCCCCGGCCTCGGCCGCGTCCGCCGGCGCCGCGGCCGGCGGGCTGAGGTCGGGATCGTCGACTGGACCGTCGGTCGGGTCGCCCGTGTCGCGTTCGAGCGCCCACGCCAGTGCGACCACGAGCGACGCGAAGATCGCCAGTCCGACCGTCAGGTGGACGACCGACAACGTCCGGGTCGCGCCGCCGACGGCGACGAACGCTCCGAGTCCCGCCTGAACGGGGTAGAGGACGCCGCCGACGGCCATGGCGGCCAGCACGCGCCGGTCGGCACCGGCGCGAACGCCGGCGACGAGCGCGCCGACGCCGAGGGCCCCGACGCCGATCGCCGCGAGCCGGTGGCCGACCGCGAGCCACCCCACGGCCGACGCGGGCGTGGTCCACCCGTCGCCGCAGACGGGCCACGCCGTACACGCTGACGCCGCGTCGGTCAGCGCGGTCGTCCCCCCGACCAGCAACAGCAGGTAGACGCCGATGGCCGTGGCCGCGAGGAGGCCGTGGAACCGGTCGTGGGCGGGAGTCGACACCACGTGAATCACCTGCCCGAATTTGGGAATCGCCGTATTTAGGCCCGCCGCTTTCGTCGGCCGGGAAACCGCGATGGATGGGGCGGGATCCGACGCCGACGACCCCTGGCGCGGGATGGTCGAAGACAGCAACTATTTACGTCGCTCCTCCTAACGCCGCAATGATGCGAAACACGCGCTTGGCACTCGTCTCGTTGCTCGCCGCCGTGGCGGTGAGCCTCGCTGCGGACCCGGTCGCCGCGCAGTCCTCGGCCAGCGCGGAGCTCATATACGGGTTGAACTCGAAGCTGCTGTGGATCGCGATCCCCATTACCCTCCTCGTCGAGGGGATCCTCATCTACACGGTGGTCAAGTTCAGGAACAACGACGAGCCGTCGCCGACGGAGGAGAACCGTCGCCTCGAGATCACGTGGACGATCGCGACCGCGGTCATCCTGCTCTTCGTCGGGGTGGCCTCCTACGGGGTGCTCGCCGACCAGAACGTCGCGGGGCCGCAGGTCGAGGACGCCTCCGGCGACCCGGTCGTGGTGCGGGCGGAGGCCTACCAGTGGGGTTGGGAGATGTCGTACCCCGAAGCCGGGAACTTCACGACCGGGACCGAGATCGTCGTACCGGCCGACCGCCAAGTCCGGATTCAGGTCACCTCGCGCGACGTGATACACGGCTTCCACGCGCCGGAGTTGGGGCTCAAGCAGGACGCCCTGCCCGAGCAGGTGAACACCATCAGTACCGTGCCCTACGAGGAGGGCACCTACCAGGGGTACTGCTCGGAGTACTGCGGCGTCTCCCACTCCCAGATGTACTTCTCCATCGAGGTGGTCTCCGAGGAGGAGTACGAAGAGTGGCTCGACGAGCAACGGAGCGCAGACGAGGAGTAACGCTATTCTGACGCGGCTGTACCGAACCGGATACCGATCCCCGTCGAATCCGGCCGCGAGCCCGAACGCTCTCGGTCGCCGGAGCGCCGTCTCGCCCGAATCAGCACGTTGATCTGCACGACTCCGACCCCGAGCGAGGATCGCCCGTCCGATCGCGACGAACGCCGCCTCGGCCGGCGAGTTGCCGCCAGCGACGGCGAGGCCGCGACAGCCGGCTCAGGCCGGCGAGGAGCCCCACGAGCCGGGCGGTCAGCAGAGCTTCCGACGGGACGGCCGGGACGTCGACGGTGCCGCCAGGTGTGAAAGACGGGCTTCGGGAGGAGATCGATCCGCCGGTTGAGGTGCCATCACGAACGCGTTGCGGTGTCGGACGGCCGCTACGCGCCGTCGTCCGGTGTCGGAGTGTCGCCGTCCTCGACGGCGTGGGCCCGGTCGGCCACGATCCGGTCGATGATCCGACCGGTCGAGAGGAGTTCCGCCTCGTAGTTCGGCTCCCGCGCGGACGCACGAGTCACCTCGCAGTCGATCCCGCGAGCCGCGAGCGCGTCGCGAACGCCGTCAGCGTCGTGGTGCTGGTCGTGACCCAGGGCGATCACGTCCGGGTCGATCCGCTCGATCGGCACGAAGATGTCCTCCGGGTGCCCGAGGTGTGCCTCGGTCACGGAGCCGAGAGCGTCGACGACGTCCCGGCGCTGCCGGCCGTCGAGGACGGGGCCGGTCTTGTGCGTGACGTTGTCGCGGCGCGCCACGATCACGTGGAGTTCGTCGCCCAGGGCCGCAGCCTCGGAGAGGTAGTGGACGTGGCCCGGGTGGACGATGTCGAAGGTCCCCTGAGCGACGACCCGTCGAGTCACCAGCCGGCCCCTCCGGAGTAGTCGACGTCGAGGTCCGCCTCGGTGAAGTCGAAGAAGTCCTCGGGGTCGGGCAGGTCCACGTCGAGGACGTCGAGGCCGCGGGTGTCGCCGTGCTGGTCGAACGCTCGCCAGTCAGTCGGGCCGTACGGGTGGCCGAGGATGATGTGGACGGTCCCGTTTCCGAAGGTGTCGAGGTCGGCGTCGCTGGGGCGGAGGACGCCGTTCGGGTGGGAGTGGATCGATCCCACGGTCCGGCGGTCGTTCGGAATCATGTTGCTGTCGACCGTGGCGCTCGTGGGGTCCGTGCGGGTTCCGGGCACGATCAGCACCTCGGTGATCACCGTCCCGGAGCGGCCGAGATCGAAGTTCCGGGCGGGTTCGCCCCGGAGAAAGCCCATGTACTCGTCAGGGTGGGATTCCTGGGAGGCCTCCCGTGCGAACTCGAGGGCGTCGGCGGCGATCCCGAGCACCTCACTCGACCGGAAGAGTCGCATACTCGATTGGGAGGTTCGTCGCCTTCTAAGCGTTCCGGTCGTCCGCCACCTCGGAGCGGTGCAGCCGTTGGGGTGGCGACGTCTCCCGAGCGGATTGTAAAGTCTTAACCCCGCCCCACCACTGTTTTCGGGTATGACACCCGATACCGCCGGGGATTCCGGCGGCGAGGCCGCTCCGGATTCGGAGCCGGACTCGCGACCTGTCGTCTACGATCTCGCACCCGACTGCACCGCCGAGGACGTCGAAGTAGGGGCGAACTACCACGCGGTCGTCAACGGCGTCGTGGAGTACGGCGTCTTCGTCGACGTCTCCGATTCAGTCTCCGGGCTGGTCCACGAGTCGAACCTCGATCGATCCTACGAGGTCGACGACCGGCTGACGGTCACGTTGGAGGAGATCCGGGAGAACGGCGACCTCGCTTTCGACGTCTTCAGGGCGTCGACCTACCGAACCGTCGTCGTCGACCACGAGCCAGATATGACCCCGATCGCGGATCTCGAGGTCGGCAGCGAGGTCCACGTCGAGGGGCAGGTCGCCCAGATCAAACAGACCGGCGGCCCGACCGTCTTCCGCGTCGCCGACGAGACCGGCATCGTCTCCGCGACCGCGTTCCGGGAGGCCGGCGTCCGGGCGTTCCCCGCGATCGAACTCGACGACATCGTCCGGGTCGGCGGGAGCGTGGAGTCCCACGAAGGGTCGCTCCAGATCGAGGTCGACTCGATGGCTCGCCTCGACGGCGACGACGCCGCCGAAGCCCGCCAACGGCTCGACGCCGCCTTCGCGGAGCGCGCCGATCCCGTCGCGGTCGAACCCCTCGTGGAGTGGCCCGCCTTCGAGAAGCTCCGGGACGACCTCCGGGAGCTCGCCCGCCTGCTCCGACGGACGGTGCTCGAAGGCCGGCCGATCCGCGTCCGGCACCACGCCGACGGCGACGGGATGTGCGCGTCGGTCCCGGTCCAGTTGGCGCTCTCGAACTTCATCGAGTCCGTCCACGACGACGACGGCGCCTCCAGACACCTCATCAAGCGGCTCCCCTCGAAGGCGCCGTACTACGAGATGGAGGACGTCACCCGTGACCTGAACTTCGCCTTGGAGGGCCAGGCGCGGCACGGCCAGCGGCTCCCCCTACTCCTCATGCTCGACAACGGGTCGACCGAGGAGGACGTCCCGGCCTACGAGAACCTCGCGCACTACGATATGCCGATCGCGGTCGTCGACCACCACCATCCGGATCCCGAGGCGGTCGAGGACCTCCTGGCGGCCCACGTCAACCCGTATCTCTACGACGAGGACTACCGGATCACCACGGGGATGATGTGCGTCGAACTCGCGCGGATGATCGATCCCGGCCTGACCGACGACCTCCGTCACGTGCCCGCCGTGGCCGGGCTGGCCGACCGATCGAAGGCGGAGGTGATGGAGGAGTTCGTCGCCCTGGCCGAATCCGAGGGCTACGACCGGCGCCGGCTCCTCGACGTGGGCGAGGCGCTGGACTACGCCGCCCACTGGCTCCGCTACAACGACGGGCAGTCGCTGGTGAACGACGTGCTGAACGTCGGGTGTGACGACGAGGAGCGCCACCACGAGCTCGTGGACTTCCTCGCCGAACGCGCCGAGCGGGACGTGGAGCGGCAGATGGACGCCGCCGCGTCGCACCTCGAACACGAGCGGCTCGACTCCGGCGCGCATCTCCACACGGTCGACCTCGACGAGTGGGCCCACCGCTTCACGTATCCCGCGCCGGGCAAGACCACCGGGAAGCTCCACGACCGCCAGGTCGGGGAACACGGCGAACCGGTGATCACGATCGGGTACGGTCCCGACTTCGCGGTTCTCCGGTCGGACGGCGTCCGGCTCGACATCCCGCGGATGGTCTCGGAGCTCAACGAGGAGGTCGTCGGCGGCGGGGTCTCCGGCGGGGGCCACCTGGTCGTCGGGTCGATCAAGTTCGTGAAGGGGATGCGCGGGGAGGTCATCGACCGGTTGGTCGAGAAGATGGCGGAGGCGGAACTCGACGCGGAGCTTTCCTCGCAGGCGGTCGTCGACACGGAGCCGTAGCGGCCGGCTCCACGGTCGCGCCGATCACTCGAACTCGATCGTCTGCCGGAGCACGAACCCCGCCAGCCCGACCGCCGCGGCCCCGCCGGCCGCGAGCGTCCCCCGGACCCGCCAGTCGGTGCCGCCGGCGCTCCCCGACGCGGCCGTCCAGTCGGAGTCGAACGCCCGGGTGTAGTATGTCGCGGGTTCGTGGCCGTCGAGCGCGACGAGCACCTCTCGGTTCTCCGCCGCGGCGTGGGTGTTCCAGTTGAGACTGCCGACGATGGCGGTCTCCCCGTCGATCACGGCCCCTTTCGCGTGGACCTTCCCGAACCGGCCGGCGGGGTCGGCGACGCGAGCCTCGATCGGGAGCCCTTCCTCGCGGAGTCGGTCGGTCCGATCGACGAGCGCCCGGTTCGACTCCGCGTCGTACCGCGCGTTCGACAGGAGGATCCGGACCGTGACGCCGCGTTCGGCGGCGGCGACGAGCGCCTCGAAGTATGGGCTCGCGGGATCCAGCCGCGGCGAGATCACGTCGACGGAGTGGTTTGCGGTGGCGATGGACCGTTCGATCTCGCTGCCGGCGTTTCCGGGTGCGGTCAACACCCGCACCCCGTCGACGTCGACCGACTCCGGCTCGATATTCGTGGGGTACGACCCGGCTGGGGGGCCCGCCTCGACGAACGTCGCGTTCCGCCGGTGGGCGCGCCACCGCACCGCGTCGACCCCGTCGGCGTCGTGGGCGAACACCGCCGCCAGCTCCGCGGCGGTCCGCTCGGACCGGATCCGGACCCCCCATCCGCGGCTGTCGTGGCCGCCCGTCCCCGCCGGCTTCCAGTTCTCGGTCAGGACCAAGGCCGCGTCGTCGACGACCGCGTACTTCGGGTGGTGGTACGCGAAGCGGGCGTGGGGCCCGCCGAGGGCGCGAACCTCGACGCCGCCCGCGGCGAGGCGGTCGAGCTGGTCACGCTGCCGCGTCGACATTCCGCCGATCGGGCCGCCGTCGATCAGGACCCGCACCCGAACCCCGCGCTCGGCGGCCGCGAGGAGTGCGTCGGCGACGCGGGGCGACGCGAAAGTGTAGCTCGCCAGCAGGATCCGGCGGTCCGCGTCTTCGAGCGTGTCGAGGGGAACCTCCGGGGCGTCGGGGAGCACGAACGCGGTCGCGGTCGCCGGCCCGGTTGACGCGGCCGTTCTGCGTTCCAGCCCACGGGGGGTCCACCCGTGCGTGGTCGCGTTCAGACGCTCGCCCTCGTTCGTCTCCTCGTAACTGACGCGGTCGATCGCGGTGCCGTTCCGCCGGAGCACCAGCCGTTCGCCGCCGTTGGAGAGGAGGAGTTCCGCCTCCGCCACCGGCACGTCGACGAGTTCCCGCGTGGCGTTCGGCGTCGCCGAGACCGCGACGGGGCCGTCAGGCGGGACCGAAACTGTGGTTTCGCCGTCCGACAGCGACAGGTTCGACGTGCCCGCGGGGTCGACCACGACGTACTCGCCCGCGTCGCCGTCGGCGACGGGGTCCGGGAAGACGGAGACGATGTGGGGTCCGTCCGACGGTTCGGCGGCGTCGGACCCGAGTCCGTCCGCCGCGGCCACGGTCGACGGCACGGCGGCGAGCGACGCGCACACGACCAGTACGACGCAGGCGACCCGGAACGCGCGGCGTACCCGTGGGTCGGCGGGCGGAGAGCGCGTCGTGTGGGGCCACCGGAACACGGGGGGTCTGGCCCCCGCCCCGTATTTGAATCTACGGGACTGCGAGGTCGACGCAGGGCACGAGAGGGACGGAACGACTGGCGGATCGGCTCAGGCAGTCGGGGCTTCCGCGTCGGCGTCGTCGTCGCCGAGCGCGGCGGCGGCGAGGTCGGCCTCGTGTTGGACCAGATACGAGCGCTCGTCGGTGTACGCCGCGGCGGCTTCGAGCGCGGCCTCGGTACCGATCTGGCGGAGCGCCCACGCCGCCGCGGCACGAACGGTCTCGGCGCCGTCGGCGTCGAGCGTGTCGGCGAGCGGGTCGGTCGCGCGCGTGTCGCCGATGAGCCCGAGCGCGCGCGCGGCGTACGGGCGGACGTTGTCGTTGTCCATCTCGAGCTTGTCGGCGAGCGCCTGGGTCGCCTCCTCGGAGCCGATCTCGCCGAGCGCGCGGAACGTCACCTTCTGGAGCCCGGGGTCGGAGTCGGCGTCGACGTACTCCAACAGCGTCTCGACGGCCTCGTCCGCGCCGGCGCCCATCCGGCCGAGCGCCGTGATCGCCTTCTTGTTCCGGCGCTGCGCCAGCCCGTGCATCTCCTCGAAGGCGTCGGGGTTCGCCATCCGGATCAGCGCGTCCATGCAGTGGCCCTGCATGAACTCCGACTGGAGGCTGTCCTTCGCGAGCAACACCATATCCGTGCGGCCACGCTTCTCCCACTCTTTCAGCGCGGACAGCTCCGGCGGGAAGTCTTTGTAGTGGCCCAACACGTCGTAGAATCCCTCCGCGATCAGCTGCTCGTTGACTTCGAGGTCGTCCCACTCCTGGGCGTCGTCCAGGTCGGATTCGAGACCGTCCGTCGCTTCGAGCAGCGCAGCGATGGTCTCGGCGTCGTCGTCGGGGTCGAGGGCCGCGTCGTCGACGGCGTCGACGGCCGCGTCGAGCGTCTCCGCGAGCGTCTCCGGCGCGGGCGGGGCGTCCCCGTCACCGGCGTCGTGGTCGAGCTCCGTACCGAGCGCCTCGTCGACCGCCTCGGCGAACGCCGCGACCGCGTCGACGATCTCGGTCCCGCCCTGCTCGGTCCATCGGGTGTCCGTCAGCGTCGACCGCGCGGACTCGACGGCGTCGATCACGTCGCCCGCGTAAGGGCCCCGCTCGGCCTCCAGCGACTCGCGGAGGTCCGAGACGCGGGACTCGATCGCCTCCGCCGGGTCCTCCTCGTCGTCGTCGTCCGGCACCGGGAGGTCGGCGTCGCCGAGGGTCGCCTCGATCGCGTCGAGCTCCCCGTCGACGTCGTCGAGGTCGGCTTCCGTCTCCGCGGCGTCGATGTCGGCTTCGACCCCGTCGAGCCGGTCGTTCAGGGATTCTGGCGTCGCGTCTGTCGGCTCGTCGGACGCCGGCGTCCCGTCGGATTCGGCGGCGTTCTCGTCGTCCCCGTCGCTCATACGTCGAATATCCGTCCGTAGCCGAAAAGAGCGTTTCCCTTCGGACCGCTTCGGGCGTGGCCCGTGAGACACTCCGTGGCGGGCGCGGGCGGGTGTTTATGCCTCGGGGGCCCGCTACCGCCGACGATGACTGATCGACGGGATCCTGACCGCAACGATTGGGACTCCACCGCGTACGACGGCTCCCACTCGTTCGTCTACGAGTACGGCGCGGACGTCGTCGACCTGCTCGATCCGCAGCCCGACGAGCGGATCCTGGATCTGGGGTGCGGCACCGGCCACCTCACCGACCGGATCGCGGGGTCGGCGGCCGAGGTGGTCGGGGTCGACCGGTCCGCTGAGATGATCGGGGAGGCGCGGGCGTCGTATCCGGCCCACGAGTTCCGCCGGGCCGACGCTCGGGAGTTCACGGCCTCGAAGCCGTTCGACGCGGTGTTCTCGAACGCGGCGCTCCACTGGATCGACGACCAGGACGCGGTGTGTGAGCGCGTCGTCGACGCGCTCCGGCCCGGCGGACGGTTCGTCGCGGAGCTCGGCGGGGCGGGAAACGTCGCCGCCATCGTCGACGCCGTCGCCGCCGAGTCGACCGCCCGTGGCTACGAGCCCCCGGCTGACCCGTGGTACTTCCCGACCGTCGGCGAGCACGCGGCCCGGCTCGAAGCGCACGGCTTCGAGGTGCGGTACGCGACCCTGTTCGATCGGCCGACGGAACTCGACGGCGGCGACGACGGGTTGCGGGCGTGGCTCGGGATGTTCGGCGACCGGCTGTTGGGATCGATCCCCGACGACCGCCGGTCGGCGGTCGTCGACGGGGTCGCCGACCGGCTCCGCGACGAACTGTACGACGACGGGACGTGGACCGCCGACTACCGTCGGCTCCGGTTCGTGGCGGGCTCTCAGTCGACGTAGCCGCGGGGCGTGCGCGCCGACCGCCTGTGGCCGTCAGACCGTGTCGGGGTACGCCTCGGCGAGGCCGTCGAGCGCCTCGTGACCCTCGGTGGTGTGCGGCGCGGTCAGCGGCGAGACCGACACGCGTTCCGCTACGACCGCGCGCCTGTCGGTTCCTTCGGGATCCGGGAGATCACCCGCGCGCATCCGCTCCCAGATCCCGTCGTGAAGGGTGATGCGGCCCGCGCTGTCGTGTTTGGCGGTCATGTCGTACAGCGTCGAGGGGCGGGTGATCTCGATGGGCGCTGGCGGCGCCTCCGGATGGGCGAGCGGCGCGTTGAGGTTCAGGTAGCCGGCCCGCTCGAAGACCCCGGCGTCGAGCGCGTGTCGCAGGAGGTACGTCGACGCCCGGGTGGCGTTCCGGAAGGCCTCGGGATCGGTGGCCTGTTGCTGCCACGGTACGTCGCCGCCGCCGGGGACGTACAGCGAGGCCGCGATGGCTGGGACGCCGAAGAACGCGGCTTCGACCGCCGCGCTGACGGTTCCCGACCGCCCGAGGACGTACGCCCCGAGGTTTGCACCTTTGTTGCAGCCTGAGACGACCGCGTCGACCTCCGGACACAGCGCTTCCAGCCCGGCGACGACGCAGTCGGCGGGGGTGCCGTCGATGGCGTACCCGAGGTCGTGCTCGCGGACCGCCACGTCGTTCGAGAGCTGGCGGCCGACCGCGCTCTGGTCGTCGGCGGGCGCGACGACCGTCACGTCGGCGTACTCGTCGAGCGCGTCGTACAGCGACCGGAGCCCGACGGCGTCGATGCCGTCGTCGTTCGTCAGGAGCACGGAGAGGGAGTCGCTCACATCCACACCTGTTTCGGGGCGTGGAAGTAGCTACCGACCTTTTGATGCGGGCGGCAACGCCGCCCGGCTGTATGAGGTTCCTCTGGAACCTCACTAGCAAAACCTCGGCCAAAAGCGCGGCGTCGTCACCAGAACGCGGAGCGTTCTGGTTTGCTCACGAGAACCTGCGGTTCTCGTGAACGCCCCCTCCGGGGGTTCCTTGGCCCGCTCGCTCCCCGCGGTCGCTCGCGGTACAACAACCGCCTGTACGGATCAGTTCCTGACGGCCCCACCGACGACGCGCTACGCCGCCCGCTCGACGATCGTCTCGCCGTCGACGACCAGGTTGTACGCGTCCTCGTCGTCGTTCCACAGGCACAACGCGTTCTCGAAGGCAAGCACCTCCCCGTAGTCGGCGTCGAGCAGCGCCCGATTCAGCGGGTCGACGACGGTCGAGACCGCGTACTGTTCGGTCGACTCGCTCCCGTCACCGATCTTGAACAGCGGGTTGGCGTCGGCGTCGTCGGTCAGGTCGCGGCTGAGCTTCACCGCGAGCAGGTCGATCCGGTTCGTGACGTGTCGCTCCATCTCGGCCATCCTGGCGTGGCGGTCCGGGCTCGCGCGGATCGCCGTTCGCCGGTCGCCGTCCGGGCGGAGGATGGCGTACGAGAACTGCACGGTCCCGTTGGTGAACGTGCCGTCGCCCGGGACGCGGCCGCCGTCGTCGGCGTCAGCGTCGCCACCCTCGTCGAGCCGGCGCTGGAACGCGGGCGGATCGATGTCGGGACGGCGGTCGAACGACCACCCGCGGTCCGTGGGTGCCTCGCCGGGCCACAGCCGGAGCGTCGGCGCGTAGACCGACACGTCGGCGGCGGGCGGCGCGAGCGCGCGCTCGACCCGTCGGAGTCCGACGGAGGTGTTGCGGTCGGCGGGCGCGATCGCGAGCAGGGAGCCGTCGGCCGCGACCGCCTCCAAGTAGCGGGCGGCGGTGGCCTCGGGGTCGTCGAGCTCGCTCAGGACGCTCGCGAAGACGACGAGGTCGAAGCCGTCTCCAACGCCGTCGACAGCGGGATCGAACGACTCCGCGGTCTCGCGGTGGATGGTCGTGCGGAAGTTCGGGCCGGTTTCGCCGAGGAGCCGATCGAGCACGTCGGCCGCGGCGGCGGGCTCGACCGCGTGGTAGTCGACCACGGCGTCGTCGGGGAGGTAGTCGTGGAGGCCGAGCGCCGGGCCGCCGACCCCCGCGCCGACGTCGAGCACCCGTAGCGTTCGGGGGAGCCGCCCCCGCTCCGCGAGGTCGTCGAGGACGTACCCGACCGCCGCGTAGTAGTCGGGGAGGTGATAGACCGCGTACGCCAGGGCGGTTTCGGCGTCGTACTCGACGTCGTTCCGACGGTAGTAGTCGGATTTGAGCCGCGCCACCGTCTCCCGTAGCCGGTCGCCGCTCTCCCCACGGTGCCAGTTGGCGCCGTGGCGCTCCACGAGCAGATCCTCCACCGCGAAGGCGTACGCCTCGGGGACGGTTTCGGGTGCCCACTCCGAGTGGGGGGCGGGGTCATCGGTCACGGGGACGAACGTGCCGTCCTCGCGCTCCCGGAGCCCGAGGTCGAACGCCTCCGCCCGGAGGACCTCGCGGACGACGGCGGGATGCGGCGTTCCCACGACGTAGTCGACGAGTTCGTCGGGGTCGATCGGGCGGACCCGCCGGAGGTACCTCGCGGCGTCGCGGACCGCGTCGCGGTCGATCACTCGCCGCCTCCGGCGTCGCGGTCGTCGCTGCCGGCGTCGCGGTCGTCGCTGCCGGCGTCGTGGTCGCTGCGACCAGGGTCGAACGCGTCGCTCCCCGACTCGTCTTCCTCGCCGGCCGAGTGTCCGCGGACGTGTCTCCCGGCGTCGTCGTACAGTCGCTCGAACGCGTCGCCGTCGGCATCGGCGACCTGCCGCGCGGCGTCGGCGACCGCCTCGGCGCCCTCAAACGACTCCTGGATGTCCCGGTAGACCCGTGGGGTCCCCCCGGTCACGGTCCCGACGAGGTCGTCGAGGCCGCGGGAAACCGGCGTGGCGAACTCCTCACGGACGTCAGCGGCGGCGAGCGCGTACGCTACGATTGCGGTGTGGGCGCCCGCCTGGACCGTCTCCATCGCGGTGTCGTGCTCCTCGGGGTCGGTCCCGAACGTGTGGTTCCCCGCGTCGGCGATCGCGTCGAGCGCCCGCTCCGTGGCCGGTCCCGGGGCGTCGCGGACGACCGCGACGTTCCCGGGGGCGTTCTCGGGGGCGAACAGCGGATGGAGACTCACGCGCTCGCGCTCGGGAAGGTGCTCGCGCATCGCCGCGACGGGAGTCGCCATCACCCCGGTCACGTCGATCATCGCCCGCGACGCCCGGTCGGCGTGGGCGGCGACCGCGTCCGCGACTGCACCCATCGGAACCGCCAGACACACCGCCGCGAACGTCTCCGTCGTGTCGAGACCGACCGCCCGCCCGCCGACCGCGTGCGCGGCGGTGCTCGCGACCCCGGGATCGCGGTCGGCGAACGCCACGTCGAACGCGGTCCCGAGCGTCCCGCCGGCCCACCGGCCCATCGCGCCGGCCCCGACGACGAGTACCTCCATTGCCCCGGACTACGCGCCGCCGGAATCAAAAGGGGTTCGATGGCACCGTCGGACGGGTGAGCACCACGAGCACCGCGCTCGATTTTCTCTCCCCCGCATTATCGATTTCGATATTCACAGAAACAGGTTTAATTATCTCCACCCGGGTAGTGGACGTAGAGGGGAGCGGCCGACCGCGGCACCGGCCGATGCAAGGGGTGTGCCGTCCCGAGGCGACAGTGGGGGAGCGGGAGCGCGGGACCGCCCCGCGGCGGAGCACGACATCCCGAGACAGCACGACCACGATCCCACAGATGAAATTCCCAACCGTCCCCGGACGAGACACACACGACGCTCGAGTGCGAGTTCCCGACGACCTCGAGGGCGAGCAGACGCTTCTGGTCGTCACGTTCCACCGACAACAGCGGTCGTTGGTGCGGTCGTGGCGGGGGTTCGCCGAGGAGCTATGCGACCGGTTCGACCACTTCGCGTACTACGAACTCGTTGTCGGCGGGAAGTCGGGGATGGTCCCGCCGGCCGTGTCCGGCGGGATGTCACCGACCGACGCCGCCCAGCGACGCCACGATCACACGATTCGGATCTCCGTCGACAAGAGCGCCTTCCGGCGTCGGTTGGGGATGGTCGGCGAGAGCACCATCTATGCGCTCCTCGTCGAGGACGACTACGTGGTCCGACGGGAGGCAGGAGTCCTCACCCCGTCGGTCGGGGAAGGCCTGGAGTCGCTGTTGGAGTCGTACCGCGACGCGAAACGCCGGTCGCCGAACGGCGCCGAGAGCACGGGCGAATCCTCCGGGTAGCGGACCGGGGGGAAGCCGTGGCGCTCCGGACGAGCGCCGCGCAGACACATAATGAGTACTCTCGTCCCGTATCGCCGATCGCCACCAACGGTGGGTCGTGATCAGCGGTAAGAAGCGAGAGTAATCGTCATCAGACCTGCAGGTCGATCGCGTAGTCGGTGAGATTTTCGTACCCGTCGTCGGTGACCAGGATCAGGTCCTCGATCCGAACGCCGCCGACGGCGGGGTCGTACAGGCCGGGTTCGACGGTGACGACGTGGCCCGGACGGAGCTCGCCGCCGTCGGGGGCGACCTGCGGGAGTTCGTGGACGTCCAAGCCGACGCCGTGGCCCGTGGAGTGGATGAACCCCGTCTCCGTGGTCGGGTCCGACCGGAGCGTCGGCAGTCCCGCGTCCTCGTAGACGTCGCAGGCGGCGTCGTGGACGGCCGCCCCGGTGACGCCCGGGTCGATCACGTCGAGTGCGGCCTCCAGCGCGTCGCGGGTGTGCTCGAACCACTCCCGGACGGTCGGGTCGGGATCGCCGACCACGAACGTCCGGGTCATGTCCGCGTGGTAGCCGGAGGTCTTCGACCGCGGGAAGATGTCGACGATGATCGGCCGATCCGGTCGGAGCGGACCGCTTCCTCTGTCGTGCGGGTCCGCGGCGTCGACCCCGCAGGCCACGATCGTCTCGTCGAGCCCGTAGCCGTGTTCGAGCAGGGTCGTCTCGATCCCGGTCTTGACGCGCTCGCTCGTCAGGATCGCGCCGTCGTGGCTGAGCACCTCGCCGGCGTCGTCGCCGCCGGTCGCGACCGCGTCGGCGTCGACGACCTCGGCTTCCTCAAGGAGCGCCTCGGCCGCCCGCATCGCCGCCTCGTTGGCCCGCTGGGCCTCGCGGACGTGGGTTTGCTCCTCGGGGCGCTTCCGCGCGCGGATCCGAGTCACGACGTCGTCGGCGTCGGGCTCGACCGCGAGGCCCCGCTCGCGGAGGCGGTCGGCGGGACCCAGCGGGAACCGATCGGGCGTCGCGACGCTGGCGACGCCCAGGTCGTCGAGCCACGCCGAAACGACGCGGGCTTTCGCCACCGAACCGCCGTGTTCGGCCGCCAGCGACCGGTAGTCGTAGTCCGCCAGCCGCGAGACCTCGTCGGCGCGGCTCTCGGCTTTCGCGCGGCCGAACTCCAGGGCCGACACCAAGATCGCGGTCGTCTCGGGCGTGTAGACGGTCGTGAACGGATCCGGGGCGTCGAACCCCGAGAGGTACCGCTGGGTCGAGTCCGCGCCGTCGGCGTCGACGAGGTAGCCGTCGAGGTCGGCCCCGGCGAGGTGCTCGTCGAGCCGCGGGAAGTCGGCATCCATACGTGTGGGTGGGTCGGGGTCGGATAAAGTCTCACGGCCTCGACGGGCACGTCTGCCGTCGGCCGTCGGCCGCCGGCCGCCGGGTGCGTCCCGCGCGTCTGCTCGCGACGGACCACAACCGTATTACGGGCGGGTCGCGGTCGTTCGACTATGGCTGTCGAGAACGTCGTCTGGCCCCGCTACCTCGACGCGTCGGTCTCCCGCGACGACGGTCGGCGGGTGCCCCTCTCGGATGCCGTCGCGGAGCCGACGGTCGACGAGATCGCACAGGCGGTCCAACAGATCGGCTACGACGCCGTGATCGAACGGGACGTGACCCACCCCCGGGAGTGGGACGCCCGCGGGCGCGTGCTGGTCAAAGGCGCAGATGACTCAACCAAGAACGACCTCGTCCAGGCGGTCGCGGCGTACGTCGGGATCCTGAGGGACTGACATGAAGCGGCTCGGCACGGTCTCCCGGACGGCCCAGCACCTCCTCGTCGTCCGGTGTGACGGGGCCGACCACCCCGGCATCGGCGCCGAAGCCGTCGACGAGTCGCTGTCGCGGATCGGCCGCGTCGTCGACGTGTTCGGGCCCGTCGAGCGGCCCTACGTCGCGGTCACGCCGGCCGAAGGGGTGCGGGCGGCGTCGCTGGTCGGCGAGCGGCTCTACGCGCGGTAGGCGCCGGTCGCCCCGGACCGGTCGTCCGGCGCCCGCGACGTTCCGAAGCACAACCCCCATAGTGGCCCGGTCGCAACGCCCGGGTATGCGAACGCGCGTCGCCGCCGGCGTCGGATTCGCCGCCCTGCTCTTCCTGCTCGTGCAACTCGGCGCGCTCGCGCTGGTCCCCACGTTCTACGAGCAGGGGTACCAGACGGTCGAGGATCCCTCCGACCCGACCAACAGCTTGGTGTACATCGGCGCGATCCTGGTTGCGACCGCGGCCATGCTCGCGGCGTTCAAATTCGACCTCCAGTGGGTGGTCCGGGGGTTCGTGGTGCTCGCCACCGCGTCGCTGTCGTGGTACGTCTTCTCCGTGTTTCTCCCCCCGCTGGCCGCGATCGGGGCGTCGGTCGCGGTGGCGGCGGCACTTCTCGTCCACCCCGAGTGGTACGTCATCGACACCGCGGGGGTGCTGATGGGCGCGGGCGCCGCCGGGCTGTTCGGGATCAGCTTCGGCCTCCTGCCCGCGTTGGTGTTGCTCACCGTGCTCGCGGTCTACGACGCGATCTCCGTCTACGGAACGGAGCACATGCTCGATCTCGCCGCGGGCGTGATGGACCTGAACCTCCCGGTGGTGCTCGTGGTCCCCACGACGCTGTCGTACTCGCTCCGGGACGCGAGCACGGACGTCGGCGCCGGTGACGACACCGGCCACGGGACGGAGGGCGCAGAGGCCGGGACGGCGGACGTCGACAACGAGACGGAGGGCGCAGAGGCCGGGACGGCGGACGTCGACCACACGTCGGACGACGCCGGCGAGGAATCCGAGACGGACGACGGCGTCCGCGACGCGTTCTTCATCGGCCTCGGCGACGCGGTGATCCCGACCGTGATGGTGGCGAGTGCGGCCTTCTTCCTCCCGTCGTCGCTGACGCCGTCGCTCGGCGTGCCCGGGCTCCCCGCGCTGACGCTGCCCGCGCTGACCGCGATGGTCGGGACGTTCGCGGGGCTTTTCACCCTGCTCTGGATGGTGCTGAAGGGCCGGCCTCACGCGGGGCTGCCGCTCCTGAACGGCGGCGCGATCGGCGGCTACCTCCTCGGCGCGCTCGCCAGCGGCGTGCCGCTGCTGACGGCGTTGGGGCTGTGAAATTTAAAAAGAGGGCGTTATAGAACGATTGCCAAGGTATTAATTTCGTCTTGATCTTCGATGAATCGGCTGGTAAGTAGACGTGCAATGGATAATAGCGGAACAATTATGTGCTGATGAAAACGACAGGCAAATATGACAACAAAAGAATCAGATATTGTTTCACTATTTGAAGGAATACAAGAACAACTCAGTCACGACTGGAACAAATTTAGAGAGCAACATCATAATCCGAGCAACAAAGGGGCATCATACGAAGAAGCACTAGGGGATTTTTTAACAAAATATTATCGAGGGGTCTATGAAATTCAAACCCAATCTGTAATTATCGATGAAAACCTTGAGGTGTTTGATTTATTTGATACCTCCAGAGGAGAACACGAGATTGATCTCGTGGGGTTGTTTGAGAGCGCTAGACCGAGAATTGTCTTTGAGGTTGGCGAAATGACCTATGTTCCGTTGATTGGTGCTGCATTCTTATGTGAAATTAAAAGTAAAGTCGATTCGGGTAGGTTAGAAAAGGACTTGGAAAAATTGCGGAAGGTCTCCGAATTGGCTAAAATGGAACAAAGGTCGTTTCCCATCTCACAGACTAGTTCCTATACTACGAATAGTCAAATAAAGTGTCTGATATATGATGAACGATCAATATCTGATGAAAGACTAGTTGATGAATTAATCGAATACCAGGATGCCTGGGACCTCTTGCTAATTGTTCAAGATGATATTCTATTTGTGAATTCTAGCCTACCGATATTCGACGACATTAGAGGTCCTGCAGAGTTTTTTAGTGATGAATTAGATATTGACGACATTTCGTTTGAATCATCGCATATGAAAGAAGAGTCAGAAATTGATCCTGAGCAAGTTGCTGAAATGAAGGCTGATTTAAAAAGATCGATTCGAAAAAGTAGGAATTTCGGGACTCTTAGTAATGGACTGACTTGGTTCTTAATTTTGCTCTCGGCTTCAATACCCCGCCCGTTAGGGATAGATACAGTAGATACACTCAAGAACTTATTGGAAAGTTATCAAGATATCACTTCACCGGATCCCGTTGAAGAATGATTTAATCGTTCTACGCTCTTCCGCAGAAGATTGTTGCCGGAGAACTGTCTTGCGATTTAGCTGATCTGTACTGAGCGATTGGCGGTGTAAACTATCAACCGCTGAGAATTTCAACAGAGCAGACCTGTTAACTTTTTATTTGCAAGATATAAAACATTATGAAAATCTACCGTTTATTACCATCGTTGCCCTCGCGGACGGAGACCGCCGCACCCGACTCGAAAGCCGCCATCGCGTCGGCCGACAGCTCCGCGCGCCCCACCGCGATCAGGACGTCGCCGTCGAGCACGACCGCGACCTCGTCGCCGGGGCGGACCGCGGGATCGACCTCGCGGACGAACTTCGCGAAGGCGTTCTTCCCGTCGCGGACGAACGGCTCGCTCTCCGCCCCGACGACGACGCGGTTCCGCGGCGGATCGACGGCCGTGAGGAGCCGCCGACCGCCTTCGAGCCCCAGCGTAAATCGGCCGTCGGTGCCGTACGAGACCACCCGGCCCGCGGGCGCGACGACCTGCCGCGGGCGGCCGCCGGTCGACCGGTGGATGGTCAGGTCCGCCTCCGGCGGGAACAGCGCCGCCCCCGCGCCCGCCCCGAACTGGTAGTCGGCGACCGTCCGGAGTTCGGCGAGGGTCTCCGCCGCGGTCGAATCGGTCATACCGACACGTTCGCGCCGGCGGGCAAGAGCCCCGCGGTTCGGCGACGGCGACGGCGACGGAGACAGACGTCGACGTCCGCCCACTTGGCGAAGCCGGAGGCCGCGCTGCCGGCTCTGCCGGCCGGCGAGCCCGACATCACGCGGGTCGAGCCCGGCTCGGCCTCCGGGGTCGCCCCGTGGACGGTCGGACCGCCGCCAGACGGCGCCCCCGACCTACAGCAGGAACGTCTCCGTCCGCTCCGAGAGGTCGAGGAACCGGTCGGCGGCGTCAACCAGCTCCTCGGCGGTCGACTCCTCGAACGCCATCACCTCGACGCGCACGCCCTCGTGACGGAGGTGCGAACACAGCCGCGAGAAGTCGCCGTCGCCGGTACAGAGCACCACGGTATCGACGTGGTTTGCGAGCGTCACCGCGTCGAGGCTCATGCCGACGTCCCAGTCGGCCTTCTTCGACCCGTCGCCGAAGGTCTTGATCTCCTTGATCTTCGGCTCGAACCCGATGTCGACGAGGGCGTCGAAGAAGCTCTCCTCCTCGGGGGAGTCCGCGCGGACGACGTACGCGATCGCACGGGTGAGTTCCCGGCCCGACACTCCCTTGTCCAGGAGCGCCGAGTAGTCGATGTTGCGGGAGTAGAGGCTCTGTGCGGTGTGGTAGAGGTTCTGGGCGTCGGCGAGCATCGCCACGCGCTGGCCCGGATGGATCTCGGTCATACGGTCAGTGGGGCGGCGTCCTACATGAATGTGCGGTCCGAGGGGTCCGGGCGGCTCCCGACCCGGGGCGGCCGGGAGCGTCGCCGATCCGGTTGCGAAACGCCTATCATTCCGACGGTCAGTATTTGGAACGTGACACGCGCCACGCCGTTCACCGCGGGGATAGTCCCTCGGGTAGCGACGCGTGGCACTCTTTTCAGCGGGACGAAACGCGCGCACTGATACGGATCGTCGTAACGATCCGTATGACGCTTCGGGCGGGAGTGGCGTCCCCGTTCGTGGCGACCGCCGGCGGGCGCACGGGACCGTACGACCGACGCGCAACCGACAGACCCTACACAGTCGGGTCCGCAGTACACTACCAATGACCGACATCGACTTCACCGGCGTGTTCCCCGCGATGACCACGCCGTTCACCGCGGACGGACGCATCGACCACGAAACGCTCGCAGACGACGCGCGCCGGCTCGAAGCCGCCGGCGTCGCGGGGCTGGTCCCCGCCGGCTCCACCGGCGAGAGCGCCACGCTCACGCACGACGAACACATCGAGGTCGTCGAGACGGTCGTCGGGGCCGTCGACGACGTGCCCGTGATCGCCGGGTCGGGGTCGAACTCCACCCACGAGGCGGTCAGCCTCTCCCACCGGGCGGCCGACGCCGGCGCCGACGGCCTGCTCCTGATCGCGCCGTACTACAACAAGCCCGAACAGGCCGGCTTTCTGGAGCACTTCCGGGCGGTCGCCGACGCGGTCGACCTCCCGCAGATCGTCTACAACGTCCCGAGCCGGACCGGCCAGAACGTCGAGCCGGAGACGGTCGCGGAACTCGCCACACACGAGAACGTCGCGGCGTACAAGGCCGCGAGCGGCGACGTCGCACAGATCTCGGCGGTCGTCGAGCACACCCGCGGGGCGGAGTTCTCGGTGCTGTCGGGCGACGACGCGCTCACGCTGCCCCTGATCTCGCTGGGCGGCCGCGGCGTGATCTCGGTCGCGGGCAACGTCGAACCCGAGCGGATGGTGGAACTCGTCGCCGCCGCGCTCGACGGCGACTTCGAGCGCGCGCGGGAGCTCCACTTCGAGCTGTCGCCGCTGTTCCGCCAGCTGTTCGCCGAGACCAATCCCATCCCGGTCACCGCCGCGATGGCGATCCGCGGCCACGCTCCCGAGCGGCTCCGGTCGCCGCTCACGGAGCTCTCGGCGGAGCCGCGGGGTGAGCTCGAACGGATGCTGGCAGAACTCGAAGGGGACCACACGGAGCCGGACGCCGAGCCGACGGAGGCGGAGTGATGCCCGGATCCGGAGACCGACTCGCCGTCGCGATCACCGGCGCCAGCGGCCGGATGGGCGGGGAACTGGTCGACGCCGCCACCCGCCGCGACGACGTCGGGTTCGTGCTCGCGGCGAGCCGGACCCCCGAACTCGTCCCGAGCGGTGACGCCCCGGGCGCGCCCGACGCAGTCGTCGCCGACGCCGACCTCGGCGGGGCGCTCGACGAGTACGACGTCGACGCCGTGGTCGACTTCACCGTGCCCGAGTCCAGCGTCGACTACCTCCGGGCCGCCGCCGACGCGGGCGTCGCGGCGGTCGTCGGCACGACGGGCTACGAGGACGAGGGGCGTGCGGCGCTCGACGCCGTCGCCGATCGGGTTCCCCTGTTGAAGGCGTCGAACTTCTCGCGCGGGGTCGCCGCGCTCCGCAGGGCGGTCCGGGCGACGGTGCCCGCGCTCGACGGGTACGACGTCGAGGTGACGGAGACGCATCACAACGGCAAGCGGGACGCGCCCTCCGGGACCGCGCTGACGCTTCTCGACGACGTCGACGAGGCGCGGGGCGACGGGGACGGGGGCGCCGCGGACGCCGACGGCGCCGATCGCGTCCACGGCCGCGTGGGCGAGCAGCCCCGGACCGGCGACGAGATCGGCGTTCACGCCCGCCGCGCCGGAAACGTCACCGGCGAGCACGAGATCCTCCTGGCAGGAAACGACGAGGTGGTGGAACTGACCCACCGGGCGGGCTCCCGCGGCATCTTCGCCGCCGGCGCGCTCGACGCCGCGGTGTGGCTTGCGGGGCGCGATCCGGGCCGGTACGACTTCGACGCCGTCTTGACGCCAGACGGCGACGGTGGATCCGACGGGGAGACCACACGATGACACTGCAATCCGACATCGAGAACCTGTGGCAGCGCTACCGGGACGACGACGTCGCCGACGCCGCGGATTCGGCGGTCCGGTCGACGCTCGACGCGTTCCTCGACGGGCTGGAGACCGGCGAGGTTCGGGCGGCCGAGCGGGTCGGCGACACCGGCCCCGACGCGTGGGCGGTCAACGAGTGGGTCAAGCGCGGCATCCTCCTGAACTTCAGCCTCCGGGAGACGCAGCCCCGGGAGTACGGCGGCGTCTCCTACTACGACGTGTTGCCGCTGCGGTCGACCACCGATCTTGGCGGCCGCGGCACCCGGAACACCCCCGACGGGACCGCGATCCGCCGCGGGGCGTATCTGGGCTCCGACTGCATCATGATGTCGCCGTCGTTCGTCAACATCGGCGCCCACGTCGGCGACGGGACGCTCGTGGACTCCTGCGACACCGTCGGCTCCTGCGCACAGCTCGGCGAGAACGTCAAGCTCGGCGCGAACACGCTGATCGGCGGAGTCCTGGAGCCCGTCGAGGACGCGCCGGTGATCGTCGAGGACGGCGTCTCGCTGGGCGCGGGGTGTCGCGTCACCTCGGGGTTCCACGTCGGCGAGAACACGGTGGTCGGCGAGAACACGCTTCTCACCCCACGGATCCCGGTGTACGACCTCGTCGAAGACGACATCATCTACGGCCACCTGCCCGCGAACCGCCGGGCGTTCACCCGGTACGTGGAGTCGTCGCTGAGCGACCACGACCTCTTCGAGTCCGGCGCGTACAAGCCCGCGGTCGTCGCCCTCGACATCGAGGACGACACCCTCGACAACACTCGGCGCGAGGAGGCGCTCCGAGAGTGACCCCCGTCGGCGACGGCGGCCCGGCGGTTCGTCGCCTCGCCGAGTGGGACGCCGAGCGGCTGCTCGCGGTCGCAGACGAGTACGATACCCCGACGTACGTGATCGACCTCGATCGGGTCGCGGCGAACTGCGCGCGCCTGTCGGCAGCGTTCCCGGCGGCCGACGTGAGCTACGCGGTGAAGGCCCACACCGGGCGGGCGGTGCTCCGGAGGGTCAGGGAGGCCGGCCTCGGCGCCGAGTGCGCCTCCGCCGGGGAGGTCGAACGCGCGCTCGCCGCCGGGTTCCCCGGCGACCGGATCCGCTACACCGCGGTCAACCCCCCCGGCCGCGACCTGGATCGGGTTGTCGAGCGGTGGCGCGACGATCCCGGGCTGACGATCACCGTCGGTGCGGCCGACACGGTCGATCGGCTCCGGGATCGTGGGTTCGACGGGCGGCTCTGCGTCCGCGCGAACCCCGGCGTGGGCGCGGGCCACCACGAGAAGGTCCGGACCGGCGCGAACGCCAAGTTCGGGATCCCGATCGAGCGGGTCGCCGACCTCGCGGCGTCGTGGAACGGGGAGTTCGACCTCGTGGGCGTCCACGCCCACGCCGGCAGCGGGATCTCCGGGGAGGACCTCTCCGCACACCGGGAGTTGGTGTCGCGGATGGGCGACCTCGCGAGGGAGATCGAGTCGGAGATCGGCCCCCTGGAGTTCGTCGACGTCGGGGGCGGGTTCGGGGTGCCGTATCGGGAGGACGACCCGTCGCTGGACCTCGGTTCGGTGGCGGCGGCGACTCGGGAGGCGCTGGGCGAGGTGTCGGCGTCGCTGTCGGTCGAGCCCGGGCGCTACGTCGTCGCGGACGCGGGCGTGCTCCTGACGCGGGTCAACACCGTCAAGCAGGCACGCGACGCGACCGTGGTGGGCGTCGACGCCGGGATGACCACGCTGCTCCGCCCCGCCATGTACGACGCCTACCACGCGATCCGGAACCTCTCGGCCGACGCGAACGCGGAGCCGGAAGCCGAAGCCGACGCTCGCGAGACCCGCCCCGTCACCGTAGCGGGACCTATATGTGAGTCGGCGGACGTACTAGCCGAGCAGAGACCGCTGCCGCGGCCCGAGCGCGGGGAACTCCTCGCCGTCGGGAACGCGGGGGCGTACGGATACGAGATGTCGAGCACGTACAACTCCCGGCCGCGGCCCGCGGAGGTCGCCCGGTCGGGCACGACCGTCCGGCTCGCCCGGCAGCGAGAGACGATTCCGGACATCACGGAGTTGGAACGATGAGCGTGAGCCACCACCAGGTGCCCATCGAGAAGTACCACGGCACCGGCAACGACTTCATCGTGGTCGACGCGGTCGAGTCGATCCCCGACCGCCCCGCGTTCGCGACAACGTACTGCGACCGCGAGACCGGCGTGAGCAACGCCGAGTCGGCGCGGACCGGCGCCGACGGCGTGCTCTTTCTCGCCCTGGAGGCGGGCTACTCGCCGCCGCGGGTGGTGATGACGCTGGTGCAGCCCGACGGGTCGATCGCCGCGATGTGCGGCAACGGCGCGCGGGTCGCCGCCGCGTGGGGTGCCGAGCGCACCGGCGCGACCGCGTTGATGATCGACACGCCCGCGGGCACGCGGCGGGCGAGCATCGACGGCGACGGCGTCACCATCGAGATGGGCGTCCCCGGGTTCGCGCCGCGGGCGGTCCCGCTGTCGCGCGAGACGGAGCTCGTCGAGGACGTCGTGGGAGGGCTCACCGTGACCGCGGTCAACACCGGCGTCCCCCACGCCGTCGCGGTCGTCGACGACGTCGACGCGGTCGACCTCGAATCGGTCGCGCCCGGCGTCCGGTACGCGGACGTGTTCCCGCAGGGCGCGAACCTCACCCTGGCGTCGCGGGTCGACTCCGGCGACGCCGAGGACGGCACGGCCGCCGGGACGTCGCCCCCGCGGTTCCGCCAGCGGACCTACGAGCGGGGCGTCGAGGGCGAGACCCGGTCGTGCGGCACCGGCGCGGTCGCGGTCGCCGCGGTCGCGAAGCGGCTCGGGCTGCTCGACGGGCGCGACGCGGCCACCGTCACCCCGCCGGGGGGCGACCTCGAGATCACGGTGCCCGACGACGGCCCCGCGACCCTGACCGGCCCCGCCGAACGGGAGTTCGTCGGCGAGCTCGAAACCGTCGTGCGGTCGGCGTAGATGGCCGACGATCCGAGGCCGGGGCGGGCTGCCGGTGACGGCGGCGACTTCGACCCGGTCGACTTCCTGGAGCGAGCCGTCCCGGTCGCCTCGAACGATGGCGTCGAGGAGATGCGGGCGCTCCTCGTGGAGACGCTCGAAACCCGGGGGATCGACGTCGCCGTCGACGACGCGGGCAACACCCTCGCCTCGCGGGGCGCGGACCCGGCGACGGCGACGACCCACCTCGCGTTCAACACCCACATCGACACCGTCTCGCCGCACGTGGCGTTCTCGCGGGAGGCGGTCGAGGGCGGGAGCGACCGGCTCCGCGGCCGGGGGTCGTGCGACGCGAAGGGGCCGCTCGCGGCGATGCTTTCGGCGTTTTTCCGCGTGAATCCGGGCGAGAACGCCCGACTCACGCTGGCGGTGACGCCCGACGAGGAGGTGCTCTCGACGGGCGCGGCCGCACTCGACCTCGGCGCCGACTGCTACGTCGTCGGCGAGCCCACCGGGTTGGAGGTTTGTCCCGCCGCGAAGGGGCGATTCCAGGGCACCCTGACGCTGTCCGGGACCGCCGCCCACGCCGCCGAGCCGGCGTCGGGCGTCAACGCGGTCGCGGGGCTGGAGGCCGCACTCGCCGCGATCCGGAGCTTCGACGCCGGCCGCGACCCACACCCGCAACTGGGGTCGGCGACGCTCGTTCCGACCACGGTGGCGGGTGGCGACGCGACCAACCAGGTGCCGGCGCGGTGCGACCTCGTCGTCGACCGCCGGAGCGTGCCGCCCGAGACCGCCGCGGGCTTCCGGTCGGAGCTGACTGCGGCCGTCCGGGCGGCGGTGCCCGAGGAGGTCGGGGTATCGTTCTCGCTGACCGACCGGCCGACGCCGTTTCTGGAGGCGTTCGCGACAGACGCCGGCCACGAACTCGTCCGGACGCTCGCGGCCGCGGCCGAACGGGCCGGCGGGTCGGGCGCGGTCCGGCCCTTCACCGCCGCGACCGAGGCGTCGTACTTCGCGCCCGCGCCGGTGGCGGTGTTCGGGCCGGGGGTGCTCGCGGACGCCGAGGGCGCGGTGGCCCACGCCGAGCGCGAGTACGTCGAGGTCGACGCGGTGCGCCGTGCCGCGGCCGCGCTGACCGACGCGGCGCGGCGATTGGTCGGGCGGGGCGAGGGGTCCGCGGATCCGTAACGGCCATACGCCCCCGCCGCGTCCGCGAGAGTATGTACGAGGCGGTCCACGCCTACCCCGACGGTCGTGCCACGGCGGCCCGGTTCGCGGCGACGGCCGACCGGTACGGGTACGACGGCGTGATCGTCCGGGCGGTCGACGCCGACCCCGACTACGACCGGCTCCGGGAGTCGCTCCCGGTCGACGCCGGGTCGTCGGAGACGCTCCGAGCCGACGCTCCCGATGATCGCGTCGACGCCGGATCGTCCGAAACGCCCCGAGCCGACGCTCCCGAGGCTCGCGTCGACGTCGTCGACGCCGCCGAGGTGGTCGCCCCGGACCCGCAGCACGCCAGCGGCGCGGTGGGAAACGCCCGCACCGAACGGACGCTGGTCTGCGTCCGCGGCGGGACCGACGCGCTGAACCGCTTCGCCGTCGAACAGCCCCGCGTCGACGTCCTCACGCGGCCGTTCGTGGGAAACCCGGGCTCGGAGGGTGCACGCGGAGCGGACGGCGGCGACGTCAACCACGTGCTCGTCAAGGCGGCGCGCGACAACGCCGTGTTGATCGAGGTGAACCTGGGTCCCGTCCTGCGGGAGAACGGCGGGAGTCGCGTTCGGCACCTCGACAGGCTCCGGCGGCTGAAGCGGCTTCTGGACCACTACGACGCGCCGTACGTCGTGAGCGCGAACGCGGCGTCACACCTCCAGCTTCGGGCCCCGCGGGAGGTGGCAGCGGTCGGCGCGGCGATAGGGCTCGGCGAGGAGTGGACCCGGGCGGGGCTGGCGGCGTGGGGCGACCGCGTCGCCCGGAACCGGCACCGGCGCTCCGAGTCGTTCATTGCCCCGGGCGTCGAACGTGGCCGGTATGAAGAGACCGATTGAGGAGCACGCCGAGCGGTTCTCCGAGGCCGCGGGGTCGTACGACGACGACCAGGACTCCCCGGCGTATCTGGCGTGCGCGGATCTGGTGGTCGAACACGCCGCGCCCGGGCCCGACGACGCCGTCCTCGATGTCGGGACCGGCACCGGCGCGATCGCGCTCGCGCTCGCCCCGTCGGCGGGTCGGGTCGTCGGCCGGGACATCAGCGCCGGCATGCTGGAAGAGGCCCGATCGAAGGCGGCCGACGCGGGGATCGACAACGTCGCGTTCGGCGAGGGGCGGTTCCGCGACCTCGACTACGACGGCCCGGTTCATGTTGTGACGTCGAACTTCGCGATGCACCACCTCTCCGACGACGAAAAGCGCGAGGCGATCGCCACGATCGCGGACCTGGACCCGCGGCGGTTCGTGCTCGGCGACGTGCTGTTCTTCGGGACGCCGGACCCCGAGGCGCCGTTCTACGACCCCGCGGTCGACGACCCCGCGACCGTGGGAACGCTCGTCGACGCCCTGACCGACGAGGGGTTCGTCCTCACTGCGGTCGAGCGCGTCCACGAACAGGTGGGCGTGTTGGTGGCGGAGCGGTTCGGCGACAGGAGCGAGCGCGTCGCGGTCGAGGCGAGCGGGACTCCGGCTGGGGAGGGCGGAGCCGACGGCCCGGCGGGGTCTCCGACGGGAGACCGCGAGTGAAACACCTCCCGAAGCACCTCCAGCCGCGGTGGCGGTATCTCGCGGTCGGGATCGAGACCCTGCCCGACGCGTCGTTCGGCCGCGCGGCGTTCCAGCGCACGGTGTGGTACGCCGCGCAGGACCTCTACGGCGACGCCGGCAGCGCGGCGGTCGACCTGACGGTACTCTCGTTCGATCTCGGCGACGGGGTCGGCGAGGCGGTCGTCCGGGCTTACCGGGGCAGGACGGATCGGGCCCGCGCCGCGATCGCGTGTGTGGACGCGATCGAGGGGCATCCGGTCGGGGTGTGCGTTCGCGGGATTTCGGGCACCGTTCGAGGCTGTGAGGAAAGGTATTTGAACGGTCGGACCCGAAAACCGGAACAGAGAGACGTCGTGTTCGAGAACGAACCGCTCCCCGCCGTCGCTCGCGGAACGCGCGTCGATGTCGACGTCGGGGGCGGGTTCGTGGGCGCGACGCGGCTCGATTTCGAGTGATACTATGCAGGGACAAGCCCAACAGCAGGCATACGACCGTGGAATCACGATCTTCTCACCGGACGGTCGTCTCTATCAGGTGGAGTACGCCCGCGAGGCGGTCAAGCGCGGGACCGCAAGCGTCGGCGTTCGGACCCCGGAAGGGGTCGTTCTCGCGGCCGACAAGCGGTCGCGGTCACCCCTGATGGAGCCGGACAGCGTCGAGAAGATCCACAAGGCCGACGACCACGCCGGGATCGCCTCGGCGGGCCACGTCGCCGACGCCCGACAGCTCATCGACTTCGCGCGGCGGCAGGCGCAGGTCAACCGCCTCCGCTACGGCGAGCCGGTCGGGGTCGAGACGCTGACGAAGAACATCACCGACCACATCCAGCAGTACACCCAGGTCGGCGGCGCGCGGCCGTTCGGCGTCGCGCTCCTGGTCGGCGGCGTCGAGAGCGGCGAGCCCCGCCTCTACGAGACGGACCCCTCGGGCACTCCGTACGAGTGGAAGGCCGTCTCGATCGGGGCCGACCGCAGCGACATCCAGGAGTATCTGGAGGAGAACTACGACGAGGATCTGAGCCTCGACGAGGGCGTCGGGCTGGCGCTGCGGGCGATCGCGTCGGCGAACGACGACGAGCTCGAAGCCGGCGGCGTCGACGTGGCGACGATCACCGCCGACTCGGAGGCGTTCGTCGAGCTCGACAACGACGAGATCGCGTCGTACGTCGCGGAAAACGACCTCGAACCGACCGACGACGAGGAAGACGACGAGGACGCAGCCGGCGACGACACCGAGGAGTAGTCGCGGCGTCACCGGAACGAATTCTCGTTTTCGTACTCCGACACAGCGGCCGGCCACCGTCGGCTCACAGTGCGGACCGGCAGGCCGTCCAGTGGTCCCCGCTCGGTTTGTACTGCGGTGCAGCAGCTCACCCACCGCGAGCGAACGACGTGAGCGAGCGGGCCGAGAAGTCCTCGAAGCCGGCTTCGCCGCGCCGAGGGGGCGACGCTGCGCTTTTGATCGAGATTTTGCAAGCGACCGGAGGGAGCGCAGCAAAAGGTCGGTGTTAGTACTCCTCGTAGGCGAGGTTCATGAGCCACTGGGAGAAGGCGTCGCTGTTGTGGTTGACCTCCTCTTCGCCGATGAACGGCGAGAGCATGTCTCCCGCCATCAGGAGCCCGAACTCGAGGTCGCGGGCCGCCGGCTCCAGGTGGTAGGTGTTGTGACCGTTGTAGACGGTCTCCTCGCGCTCGATGAGTCCCTGCGAGGCGAGCGAGTCCGCGATCCGGCTCCCCTTCCGCGAGGAGATGTCGAGCTCCTTCCAGAAGTCGCTTTGATGGATCCCACCCGTCTCCCGGATGAGCTCCAATCCAAGCTGTTCGTCCTCCGAGAGATCGGCCTCCGCGGCGCTCGCGCTCATACGTCTACGTGTACCTGCGAATCGTTTAAACTTGGCTTTCGACCCGCCGGAACGCGGTCTCACACGGCGGTCCGTCGGCGAACCGGACGTCGGCGGCGCCGTCCGCGAAGAGGGTAAACAGCGACGACGACCGCGTGCCGAACTCGCGGTCGGGGTCGTGGACGCAGACGCCGAAGTCGTGGTCGCCGAGCGCGTCGGCCGCGCGAGACCGCCACGCCGGGGCCGACTCGTCGGGGGCGGGCCGTAACGCCTCGCGGAGCCGGGTGGCGTTCCCGGCCTGTTCCGTCCCGCGGTCGGGGTCGCGCTCGGGCTCGAAGTGCTCGCCGTCGATCCCGACGTTGACGACGACGTGGACGCCCGGATCGAGCCGCCTGACGCGCAGGTCGCCGTCCCACTCGAAATACAGCGCCGTTGGATCGCCCGGCGTCGTCGGCCCGCCGCGCTCGGCGACGACCAGGTTGAACCCGTCGTAGGCGTCCGCCGCGACGGCGTCGGCGACGATTCCCCGTGCCTCGTGAGTCGAGGCCGCGCCGAGCACGTCGCGGACCAGGAGGCCACGGGAGCGCTCGCCGCCGCCCGGCACGTCGACCCACCGGTTGGTGATCGCGGCGAGGACGCCGCGTTCGTTGTACCCGATCCACGTGCCGCCGGCGTCGGCGTCCCGCGGCGCGACGACGGCCGGATCGCCGTCGACGACGGAGGGCGGCTCCGACGGCCGCCCGAGCAGTTCGTCGCGGTTCGCGGCGACGGCGACGGGAGCGTCGTCGAAGACGCGCCACCCGAGCGTCAGCGTGCACATACGCGGTGTCGGGCCGGCGCGGACAATACCCTGTCGGCGGTAAGCGTGCGGGAGGACGGTGGGATCGGACGGCACGTTGCCGACGGGCGGACGAGCAACGGTTCACCGCACGTTGCCGACGGGCGGACGGGCAACGATTCAAATAGGTCCTACACGAATCCGCACCCGGAATGTACGACCGGATCCTCCTTCCGACCGACGGCAGCGACGGGACCGAACAGGTGCTCGAACACGCGGTCGAGATCGCCGAGGGACGCGACGCGACCATCCACGCTCTCTCGGTGGTGGACCGGCGGCTCTACCTGGCGGCGGACGAGGAACAGAAACCCGCGCTGAAGCGGTCGCTCGAAGCCGACGCTCGCGCGGCTGTCGACGACGTTGCCGACGGGGCCGCGGCGGCGGGCGTCGACTGTGCCACCGTCGTCCGGGACGGCGTCCCGTACCGCATCATCCTCGAGTACGCGGCGGAACGGCCGGTCGACCTGGTCGTGATGGGAACCCACGGCCGGTCGGGGCGCGACAAACTCGCGAACCTCGGCAGCGTGACCGAGCGGGTCGTCGAGAACACCGACACGCCGATCTTAGTGGTGCGGATCGGCGAGGAGTAGCGGGCGGCGAGGAGTAGCGGGCGACGGGGAGTAGCGGGCGACGGGGAGTGGCGGGCGGCGAGAAGTGGCGGGCGACGGGGAGTGGCGAGCGG
>Ga0207753_1000072_pt1 | contig 38628 bp, 32 predicted proteins | sample PonA233FremontCA_2_FD_187273 | JGI IMG/M metagenome (GOLD analysis project Ga0207753, IMG submission 187273) | Salt pond sediment microbial community from Fremont, CA, USA - Pond A23 Sediment 3 (SPAdes) | ecosystem: Environmental > Aquatic > Non-marine Saline and Alkaline > Saline | place: USA... | reverse complement strand
CCGCTGGCAGTCGTGGCGGGCTGCCACGTGGTCTCGAAGTCGAACTCGAAGAGGCCGACGGTGGCGTTGAGGCCGGTCATCCGTTCGGTCGGGAGGCCGTAGCGGGCGGCGCTGCCGTTCGACTCGGTTTGGCCGGTCGTTTCGGTGTCCCAGTAGACGGACTCGACGGTTCCGGTGTTGTTCCCGACCACTCCGCCAACGTTGTCAGTCCCGTCGACGGTGCCGATGGCATACGAACTGTTCACTGTGCCGCCGTCGTTTTGCCCGACGAGACCGCCAGCGAACTCGACTCCGTCGACGCTCCCTGTTGCGTAGGTGGCGGTGAGGTTACTGCCGACGTGCTTGCCGACGAGGCCGCCGGTGAAGTCGTCGCTCGCGCTGATATCCCCCGTCGCATACGAGTTGCGTACTGTACTCGGGTCTTGACTACCGATTCTTCTAACCATCCCGACGAGCCCGCCGGTGAACTCGCCGCTCCCGTCGACATCTCCGGTTGCAAACGAGTTTTCCACGGTGGCTTCGGACATCACACCGATCAGGCCGCCGAAATTGTTGCTTCCGAGCCCGCCCCCGTTTCCGCCGAGTCCGGTGACATCCCCGGTCGCATACGACTGGCGAATGGCTCCTTTACCATTCTTTCCGATGAGTCCGCCGACCCCACGGGTTCCGTCGACGTCTCCGGTCGCGTACGACCCGTTCATCGTGCCAGCACTGCCTCTCGATCCGATGAGACCGCCGACAAAGACGTCTCCGGTGACGTTCACTGCGGCGTACGACTCGTTCACGCCGCCGGGGTCTCCGGTAGCAACCAAGTATTCACCAATGAGACCGCCAACCAGATCGTCACCGGAGACGGTCCCTGTCGCGTAGGAGTCCCGAACGGTGCCGCCTTCGTTCTGCCCGACGAGGCCGCCGATTTGCAGGTCCCCGGAGACGTCGACGGACTCGACACCGACGCCTTCGATGGTCGAATCCCCGGTGACAGAGCCGAACAGTCCGACGTTGTTCGCCGCTCGGTCAATGTAGAGCCCGTCGATCATGTGGCCGTCGCCGTCGAACGAGCCCGAAAACTGATCGCCACCGAAGCCGAGCGGATACCATCCCGTCCCGCTGTTCCACCCGGGGGTCCCCGAGGCGTCGATGTCGAGGCCGAGCCGGTAGTCCCCAGCAAGCCCCGTGGTAATCGCCGCCAGTGCCTTGTCGCTCGTGACAATCAGGGCCCCATCACCGTCGGTTTCCATGTCGTCAATAATGGTGCCCATCTCGGTGGGGCTGGGATAGTCGTAGTGCCGCGTCGACAGTGTTCGCGGATTGGCCACGAGGTCGGGGTAGTCACCGGCGACAGTCGTCCACGAACCGCTGTCGAAGAGGTCGCTCAGCTCCGTTTCGGCCGTGCTGCCCTGCATGTCGGTAGTCGAAAACAGTTCGGTCACGTCGCCCGGACCGCTGCCGCCCACATCGTTCCCAACCCCCTCGGAGGAGTAGCCGCGGTCGGAATCCCAGTATGCGTTGGTTATCGTGCCATCGTCGTTGTCACCTGCGAATCCACCGATTAAGACATCTCGGTCGGTATCGATAGCCCCGGCCGCAAACGCGTCCGTTATCTCGCCGGTGTTGCTGCCGACGAAGCCACCGACACGACTCTCGCCAGTGACGCTGCCGGTCGCATACGACTCGCTCACGTCGCCGCCGTTGTTGATACCGATGAGCCCCCCCACGAAGATGCCACTGCCAGTTGCGTCGCCGCTCGCGTGTGATTCGGTCACGGTACCATCCAACCGCCCGACGAGGCCGCCGACTCGATCGGAGCCGTCGACATCCCCGGTCGCGGACGATGTGTACACGTCACCCCGGCTGTATCCCACAAGCCCGCCGACTTGCCCGGAGCCGTTGACGCTGCCGGCCGCAGACGAGTTCCGAACGGTGTCGAAGTTGTACCCCACGAGCCCGCCAGTGGCGTCGTCACCGTCGACGCTCGCTGCCGCCGACGAGTTGGTCACCTCGCCCGTGTTGGCTCCGACGAGGCCACCGGTGTCACCCCCACCGCTAACCGTTCCGTCCACGGACGCATTGTGCACTGTCCCGCCCTCGTTGTATCCCACGAGCCCGCCGGTCTCTTCGCCACCCGTGATGGTTGCCGATTCGAGACTGACGTTCCCGATACGGAGGTCGAAGAGCCGAGCGAACAGGCCGACGCGCTCCGTGTCGGGACGGTCGATGTGGAGGTTCGAAATCACGAACCCGTTGCCGTCGAAGGTCCCGTAGAAGAAGTCGTCGCTGCTCCCTATCGGATCGAACCCTGCGCCGTCGTTCCAGGTGGCCGTCTCGCTGGCGTCGATGTTCGTTGTGAGTTCGTAGTAGTCTGCGAAGCCGAGGCTCGTCCCCGGGGCCTCGCCGATACACTGCAGCTGGTCGACCGTCGACACCCGATGGGGATCGGCTTCAGTCCCGCTACCCTCAATGGTAACCGCATCACAGACGGGTGCCTCGGCAGCCTGCGCGGTCCCAACGACCCCACTACCAGCGACAAGCGAGAGCGCAACCACGAGTCCCACGAGGACGACTGGAACGCGGACGCTCCATCGTCGATTCATTGAGCCACCACCGGTGGCGCTCACGTCGACCACCACGAAACGTGAACCGCCTGCGTCATACTGGGAGCCGCGTCCCGACCACCAAGCGCGCACAGTGACGGTTCGGCGGCCCTGCGGAGCCTCGTGAGCGTGTTTATACTCGAATTAATGACAGTCATATAACGATGAACGCCAGAAACTCGGATAAGCGAACTTTCCCCATATGCAGTGTGAATCCGGTCGTCTCGGGCCGACTCGCGCCGTCGACACCCACGCCGATCCGACACTCATCCAACATATACCTTCATGTGTGGGTAATATATTTATCAAGAGGATACCTGTCGACTCTCAATGAGTGCGGAGCCGATCAGCGTCCTGTTCGTCGACGACGACGCCCAGTGGGCGGGCTATATGGCCAGCGAGTTGGAGGCCGAGGACCCCGCGTTTTCGGTGCGGATCGCCGGGAACGTCAACGAGGCGGTGATCGCCCTCGACGGGGACCACGAAATCGACTGCGTCGTGACGGATTTCCGGATGCCCGAGGTCGACGGCATCGAACTGCTCGAACATATCCACGACTCACATCCCCATCTCCCATCCATTCTCGTGACCGGCGACGGCAGCGAGGATATCGCCGCCCGAGCGATCACCGCGGGTGTCACCGACTACATTCGGAAGGACCCGCTGGCCGACCAAGCGCCGATCTTCGTCAACCGCATCCGCCAGGCCGTCGAGCGCGCCCGCTTGGGGAGGCAGATCCGAGCCAGCGAGCGTCGCTACCGGACGGTCATCGAGCAGACCCGCGAGGCGATCGTCATTCTCCAGGGCGACGAGATCGTCTTTGCGAACGACCGGTTCCAGGAACTGTGCGAGCCGACCGACGACCCCGAGTCGACGGACACGCTTTCGACGGACACGTTTTCGGCGTACGTCCACGAAAACGATCGGGACCTCGTCAGCGATATCGGTCGGTCGACCCATTCGGGCGGCGAGTTCGGCCCGCGCGAAGTTCGGCTGGTCAGACCGACCGGCGAAGTTCGGCACTGCGAACTCCTCGGGGATACGATCACCTACGAGAACGAGGCTGCGACGCTGCTGTCGATCCGCGATGTCACCCGCCGTCGGTCACGCGAGCGTACCCTCAAGCGGGAGCGGGAGTTCAATCAGGCGGTCCAACAACGGCTAGTGGGCGTCCACAGCCGCGCGGAACTCGAAGCCGAGATCACCGACGTACTGGCCTCCTACGGCTACGGGCTCGTCTGGATCGGCACCGTCGACCGGGGTCTTCGCACCCGCGCCACGGCGGGCGACGACGAGTACATCAGTCGTCTGGAGGCCGCTGGCCCCGGAAGCGACCACGGCGGCGACCCGATCTGTTGGTGTGCCCAGACCGACGCGCCGCAGTTCGTCCCCGACTTCGAGGCCCTCCTGCCGACGGCCCGCCGAAACGCCGCCCTCGACCACGGGTTTCGGACCGGCTACGCCCTGCCCCTTCGCCACGAGGAGCTTTCCTACGGGGTTCTCGCGGTCTACCACACCGACCCCTACCGGATCGACGACGCCGAGCGCTCGCTGTTGGCCGAGATCGCCGCCACCGTGAGCTTCGCCATCCACCACGTCGAAACCCAACAGACGCTCACCAGCGCCGCGGGGGTCGTCGTCGAGGTCGACCTCGACGCCGAGGCCTACTACCTCCCCCGCCTGCTCGCCGAGGGCGACGGCTTCGACGGGGACGCTCCCGAGGTGACCGTCGACGGAACCCAAGCGATCGACGACGACACCACGGTGCAGTATCTCTCCTGTTCGGTCGACGATTCCGAGACGGTCGCGGACGCACTCGCCGGCCATTCGGCAGTCCAAGACCGGAGCGTGATCGACAGCGGCGATCCGGCCGTCTTTCAGGTCACTATCGACGAGGAGACGCCCGAATCCCTGCTCGGCGCGGTCGGCGCACTCGTTCGGTCGACGACGGTCACCCCCGGTCGGGCGACGATCGTCTTCGAACTCGCCAGTCGGGAGCACCTCCAGTCGGCAGTCGACCGCCTGAACGAGGCGTACGGACCCATCGCCGTCCAGTCGGTCGTCGAGACACCCAGAGGCCACACTGGAGAGCGCTCGGCCCGCGTCGACCTCGATTCGCTGACCGCCAAACAGCTGGTCGCCCTCGAAGCGGCCTACCATCAGGGCTACTTCGAGCGCCCCCGCCAGCAGTCGGCGGTCGAGATCGCCGAGTCGCTCGACATCACCCACACGACCTACCTCCAGCATCTCCGGGTCGCCGAACGGAAACTGTTCGGCCAGCTGTTCGGCGGCCTCAGCGAGTCGGCGACGGGCCGCGACCGGTAAGGCTCAGTCGACGGAGACGATCTGTGAAGATCAGTCGACGGTGATCTCGAACCGCGCGCCGCCGTCGTCGGCCTCGGAGATCGCCAGCGTCCAGCCGTGGGCGTCGACGAAATCAGCGACGATCGTGAGACCGATGCCCGTCCCCTCGCCGGCGGTCGAATAGCCGTACTCCAAGACATCGGTGATCTGTTCGGCCGGAATCCCACTGCCGTCGTCGGCGACGTAGAACCCCGGCTGCTCTGCCAGTGGTCCGACGGTGACCGTCACTGGCTCGGAGTTGTGGACGACCGCGTTCCGAAACAGGTTCTCGAAAATATGGTCGAGTAGGCCGAAATCGGCCTCGTACTCCACCTCGGGATCGATCAGGACACGGAGCTCGCTGTCGCCGGTGTCGGTCGTCGACCACGCGGTCTCGGCGCGGGCGGCGATCGACACCGGGGTCATGTCGGTCTCCCGGCGGTGGCTCATCGTGAGCGTCCGTAGCTCGCCGATCATACTCGCCATCCGGTCGATGGGACCGGCCATCGAATCGAGAAGCTCGCTGTCGTCGGTTTTGCGGGCGCGTCTGAGCTGCCCGCGGACGACGCTGAGTGGGTTCCGGAGATCGTGAGAGACCACGGCAGCGAACCGGTCGAGACGGCGGTTCTTCCGGCGCAGCGTCTCGTTGGACCGCTCCAACTCGGCTTGGGTCTCTTTCAACTCTGCTTCCCGGCGTTTCCGGTCGGTGATCTCACGCGTTACCGTCACGACGCCGTCGATCTCGTAGGTCGACGGGATCGGCGAGGCGCTGCTCTCGATCCAGATCCAGTGGCCCTCGCCGTGTCGAAACCGGAGTTCGACCGGAGTCGGCTCCTCGCCGGCGAGTGCCGACTCGAAACAGTCGACCGCCCGCTGTCTGTCGTCGGTATGGATGTACTCCACGAGCGAGGTCTCGCGGAACTCCTCGCGGCTCCGGCCCAACATCGCTTCGGTGCTCGTCACCGAGGCCATCTCGCCGTCGGGTCTGATGTGTGTGAAGATGTCGGTCGTGCTGTCGACGAAGGCGTGATACTGCGCCGCGAGATCGCGCTCGTCGATCCGGGCGGCCTGCGTGTCGGTCGGCGTGTCTGTTGGCCCCCGCATACACCGAAATAGTAGTCAGACAGTATATAATAATTGTTGAGTGTGTCGTCCTGCGGTCATGAACCCCCACACGTAGGGAGGCGCTCCGGATGTGTCGGGAATTCACTCGGTGACGATCTCGAACCGCGCCCCGCCATCCTCGGTGTCGGTGATCGACAGCTCCCAGCCGTGGGCGTCGACGAAATCGGCGACGATGGTGAGGCCGACGCCGGTCCCCTCGCTGGCTGTCGAATAGCCGTATTCGAGGACCGTGTCGACCGCGTCGGCCGGAATCCCGGTGCCGTCATCAGCAATATAGAAGCCGGATCGGTCTGCCAGTGGCCCAACGGTGACCGTCACCGGCTTGGGGTTGTGGACGACGGCGTTCCGAAACAGGTTCTCGAAGACGTGATCCAGCAGTGCGATGTCGGCCTCGTACTCGACTGCGGGATCGAGTCGAACACGGAGTTCGCTGTCGCCCGTCTCGGTCGTCGACCACGCGGCTTCGGCGCGAGGCGCGATCGCCAGCGGTGCGAACTGGGCGGCTCGGTGCTGCTGTTTGGTCAGCGTCCGCAGTCGGTCGATCATTCTGGTCATCCGGTCGAGGGGGTCGACCATCCCATCGAGGGCGTCGCTGTCGCACTCCTCGCGGGCGCGTTTGAGTCGACCGCTCATCACACTGAGGGGGTTCCGGAGGTCGTGGGAGACGATATCGGCGAACTCCCTGAGGCGCTCGTTGGCGTGTTCGAGTTCCTCGCGTTGCTGTTTTTTGATCGAGATGTCGCGGGTGTTGATGACGTAGTATCCCCCCGAAGTCGGCTGGGAAGAGGTGACCGATTCGACCCAGAGATACGTTCCGTCGCCCGTGAGATGACGGTACTCGGTCGCCTCGACGACGTACTCCTCGGTCGACACGACGTTTTCGAACGCGTCGTAGACCCGCTCGCGGTCCTCGGGATGGAAGACCTCGGTACAGGAAACCCCGACGAGCTCGTCGTGATCGAAACCGAGGAGTCGCTCGACCGAGGGGCTTTGATACTGGACGACCCCGTCGGCATCGAGCAGCGACAGCAGGTTCGTCGACCGAAGCGGAATGTCTTCGAGTGAGATCACCATCCTCGACAGTCTATCTCCATCCCCGACCGTCTATCCCCATCCCGTCGACATGCTGTCCACCCCCGTCGACGTGTGGGCGCTGTCGGAGACGACTTCGAGGAATGCATCCGATTGTTCCGCACAATTCTCATTATCATTGAAGATAGATTCTTTGGCGTGTCGACCACTAGTATCCGTCATGACTGTACGCTGGCTCGAAGACGTTCGGTCGACAGACATCGGCACCGTCGGCGGCAAAGGGGCCTCGCTGGGCGAACTCACCGCGGCCGGACTTCCGGTGCCGCCGGGGTTCGTTGTGACCGCCGAGACCTACCGAACGTTCCTCGAAACCACCGGCATCGACGACGAACTGTTCGACACACTGGCGGTCGACGGCGGCGACGACCTCGCCGAGGCCGCCGAAACCGCCCGCGAACTGATTCTCGAGACGCCGGTCCCCGAGGCGGTACGCGAGGAGGTCCTCGGAGCCTACCGTCGACTCGGCGAACAGTCGACCGAAACCGCTGCCGAAACCGAAACCGCTGCCGAAACCGACAGCGACAGCAGCGGCGAGCCGTTCGTCGCCGTCCGCTCGTCGGCGACCGCCGAGGACCTCCCCGAGGCCTCCTTCGCGGGCCAACACGAGACGATCCTCAACGTCACCGGCGAGGACCTCGTCGACCGCGTCACCGAGTGCTGGGCCTCGCTGTTCACCGAGCGGGCGGTCCACTACCGCAACACCCACGAGTTCGACCACAGCGAGGTCGACATCGCGGTCGTCGTCCAGCAGATGGTCGACGCCGACAAATCGGGTGTCATGTTCACTCGCCACCCTTCGACGGGCGACAGCGAGACCATCGTCGAGTCGGCGTGGGGCCTCGGCGAGGCGGTCGTCTCGGGGAGGGTCTCGCCGGACCACTACGTGATCGACCCCGAAACGGCGACCGTGACCGAGTCGACCATTGCCGACAAGAAACAGCGGATGGTCAAAGACCCCGAGACCGGCGAGACTGCACTGGAGTCGGTCCCCGACGACCAGCGGACCGCCCAAGTGTTGAGCGAGGCCGAAATCGAGCAACTGGTCGAAGTCGGCGGGCGCGTCGAGGACCACTACGGCGAGCCACAGGACGTGGAATGGGCACTCGCAGGCGGGGAACTGTTCATGCTCCAGTCGCGGCCGATCACGACGATTGCCGACGCCGAGTCGACTGATTCGGCTGGGACTGTCGACGCCGAGTCGACTGATTCGGCTGGGACTGTCGACGCCGAGTCGACCGGCGGCAAGGCGGTCAGTACCGAACAGTCGGCCCGGGACGCCAGCGACCCCGTGGCCAACGGCGGCCACAGTGACCAGCAGGCAGCCGCGACCGACCCGTCGGCGGAGACCGAAGACGGCGTCCTCGTCCGTGGGGTCGGCGCGAGCCCCGGCACGGCGTCGGGCGCGGTGCGGATCGTCAGCAAGCTCGATCATCTCGATCAGGTGACCGACGGCGACGTCCTCGTCAGTCCGATGACGACCCCCGATATGGTGTCGGCGATGCAACGGGCCGCTGCCATCGTCACCGACGAGGGCGGGATGACCTCGCATTCCTCGATCGTCTCCCGCGAGATGGGCATCCCTGCAGTCGTCGGCACCCAAACCGCGACCGAGGCCCTCGACGACGGCCAGACGGTCACCGTCGACGGCGAGATGGGCACCGTCAGCGAGGGCGGGGTCGACGACGAGGAGCCAGCCATCCACCCCGATCCGGTCGAGTCAGTTCGCCCCCAGACGCCGGTCAAACCGATGACCGCCACCGAGGTCAAGGTCAATCTCTCGATCCCCGAGGCCGCCGAGCGGGCGGAGGCGACCGGCGCTGACGGCGTCGGCCTCTTGCGGATCGAACACATGGTCATCTCGCTGGGCAAGACGCCAGCGCAGTACATCGCCGACCACGGTGAGGACGCATTTATCGATCAGTTGGTCGACGGCATCCGAACGGTCGCCGAGGCGTTCTACCCCCGGCCGGTCCGCGCCCGGACGCTCGACGCGCCGACCGACGAGTTCAGGGAACTCGACGGGGGGAGCGACGAGCCACACGAACACAACCCGATGTTGGGTTACCGAGGGATTCGCCGGAGTCTCGACAAACCCGATCCCTTCCGGTGTGAACTGCGGGCGTTCGGTCGACTGTTCGAGGCGGGCTACGACAACGTCGAACTCATGTTGCCGCTGGTCAACGATAGCGAGGACGTGGAGCGGGCCAAGCGCCTGATGGATGATGTCGGCATCGACCCCGCAAAAACGCGGTGGGGCGTGATGATCGAGACCCCCGCCAGCGCGCTGCTGATCGAGGAACTCGCGGGCGCGGGTGTCGACTTCGTCTCCTTCGGGACCAACGACCTCACCCAGTACACCCTCGCCGTCGACCGGAACAACGAGTACGTCGCAGAGCGGTTCGACGAACTCCATCCCGGCGTTCTGGCGCTGATCGAATCGACCATCGAGACCTGTCGTGAACTCGGTGTCGACACCAGCATCTGTGGGCAGGCAGCATCCAAGCCGAAGATGGTCGACTTCCTCGTCGAACAGGGCATCTCGTCGATCAGCGCGAACATCGATGCCGTCCGGGACGTCCAACACGAGGTCAAGCGGGTCGAACAGAAGCTCCTGCTCGATTCCGTTCGGTAGCGAGGCCCATCCGCTCTGCCGGTGGTCTACAGAGAAGCAAGGCGAGTGCCTCGGGGCTTGTCCCCGAGGTACTTCACCGGAAACCATGCTACCATGCAACAAGGTTCAATACCCCCGGCGATCTATGTACAAATTGGACTATGGATATAACTGATATTGTTATGACGGAGTTCGTCGAAGTCGACGTCGACGAGCGGCTCGCAAAGGTGCGGGCGAAGTTCGAGGAGGCGAACCTGCGGGGTGTGATCGTCACCGACGACGGCGAGTACGAGGGGGTGATCGGAGAGTCGGAACTCGTCAAATCCCAGATCAACGACGACACCAAAGCCAGCGTCCTGATGACCTCCGCGCCGCGGGTCGACCGCCACGAGGACGTCCGGGAGGTCGCCCGCCTGCTGGTCGAGGGCGACGTGCGGGTCGCCCCCGTCTTCCACGGCGACTCCCTGGAGGGGATCATCACCACCGATGGAATCCTCGATGCGGTTCTCGAAAACCTCGATGCGCTGATCGTCGAGCAGATCTACACCGAGGACGTGATCGCCATCGGCGCGAAGTCGACGGTCGGCCAGGCGATCAACCGACTCCGGGAACACGGGATCTCGCGGCTCCCGGTCGTCGCCGACAACGGCTCGCTGGAGGGCGTGTTGACGACCCACGACATCGTCGACTTCGTGGTTCGGGACCACGAACGCCAACACAAGGGCGACCGCAGCGGCGACCGCGACCGGATGTTGGATCTCCCGGTCGAGAACCTCATGTCCAGTCCGGTCGTGACCGCGACGCCCGACGAGAGCGTCGAGACGGTCGTCGCGCGGATGTTCGACTCCGACATCTCGGGGCTCGTCGTCACCGCCGGTGACGCCGCCGGAACTGTCGCCGGTGTCGTCACCAAAACCGACGTGCTGCGGGCGCTGACGTTCACCGAGGAGGAGACGATGGACGTCCAGATCACCAACGTCGACCTGCTGGATACCATCTCCCGTGAGGAGATCGTCGAGTCGATCACACAGGTGGTCGACAAATACCAGGAGATGAACGTGATGCATGCCCACGTTCGGTTCCACGAACACAAGGAGAAGCTCCGCGGCACCCCCCTGATCCAGTCGCAGATCCGGCTCCGGACGAGTCATGGCCAACTCGCGGGCTCCGGTGAGGGGTACGGCGCGAACCACGCCTTCCACGTCGCCCTCGACAAGCTCGAACGCAACGTCATCGAGCTGAAAGGGATCAACGCCGACAAGGAGTACCGCGGGCAGTTGCTCCGGAAACTCGACGAGATCTAATCGTCTGACTGCCAACCGACAGACGACCGACAGCCCCGCTGGGGCCCCATCGGGGCCGCAGTTGTCGCTTGCTGTCGCATAGCTAACGGCTGTGTGCACGAACCGTTTACTTCGTCATGCTTTTGAGCGGTCCGTTCCAAGAAACGGTATGAGCGCAGACGAGGACAAGTATCCCGCGGAGTCCGGGCGTCGACGGTTCGTCAAGGGTGTCGTCGGTGGGGCGGCCCTCGCCGGTGTGGGAGCCACCGGAGCCGTCTCGATCAACACGCTGACGACCTCCTCCGGTGCGGGTGGAGGACCGGTCGAGGCGATGGTGATCGAAAACACCGGCGGTCCCGCCCCGCGTGGGATGCCCCAGATCCCTATCGAGATCGACGACGAGGGATTCATCAAGGGCGTCTGGCCGGAGATCCAGACCGAAACCGTCGAAGGTGTGGAAATCGAGGTCGCCCGCGAGGACATCGGTGGCGTCACCTACTCCCAAGAGTGGTTCCAGTACTGCGGCCTCGAATCGAACAACGCACTCGATCCGAGCTACGAGTCGGACAACTACTTCACGCAGGACCCCGGCGGTGGCTACGAGTGGCAGTCGGACAAAGGGGAGGGCGACCGGTTCAACGTCTCCGAGTTCGACGACTATCTGGAGTGGAACTCGGAAGCCGGGATCGGATCTGCCGGTATCGGGAAGGCTGGCTCGGCCATCTGGCGGTCCGGCGACTCCGAAAACCCCATGCCGGTGACGATCCTGCGATCCGAAACCATCGAAGAGGCCGCCCAAGATAACGAGTGGCTGGCCGCCAGCACCGATCAGGGCGTGATCGCGTGGCTCAACAAGTGTACCCACTTCTGCTGTGTGCCGAGCTTTAAAACGGCCAACGACGCACCCAGATACGGTGCCGCCGACAAGGTGTACTGTGCGTGCCACCAGTCCGTGTACGACCCGTTCTCGATCACGACCGCGCTCTACGTCGCCCGCCCGCGACCCAAGTAGTCGACGACCCCGAAGTTCAACCCCGTCTCCCCACAACATCGACCCCCGGATTTTTCCGCGTTCTCTCCCGAGTACCCGTATGACAGAGACGCGTTTCGAGACCGAACGCGAGCGTGCCCGCCAGTTACTCGACGCCGAGGACCTCACTGCGCTCCACGTCGGAGTTATTCACGACGATCAGACCGTCGACACCGTCGCCTCACGCCGGACCGACGCCGACTCCGAGGCCGAACTCCAGACGCTCTCGCTGCTTGCGACCCACATTCGAGCAGTCGCCGCCGAAGCGGGCGTCGACTACGACACCGTCGCCGCCGACGCCGCCGCCATCGCCAGCCAACTCGAAGAACTCCCCGTCGAGGCTCCCGACGAACAGCCGGACGATGCCGAGGCTGTCGACGACAGCGCCGACCCCGAAATCCCAGATGAGACAGATGACGCGTCGAAGTAACGCCAGTTAAGAGTTAGTCGCCGACTACTCGCCGGGAAACCGGTAGCCCGACAGCGACGAACACCGCTCCGGCAGCCCCTTTAGGGCCGCCTCCAGCCGGTCGACTTCGGGTTTTTCCCGTCGCTCGGGGTTCACAAGCAGGTCGACGCGCTGGTCACCCAGCGAGACGAATTCTAGGTCGAGCCTGTCGGCGGTCGTCCGCAGGCCAAGGCCGACATCGGCACGTCCCTCGACCACCCGGCGGGCGGGGCTCTCGAAGGCCTTGACCGAGGCCTCGAACCCCTCGATAGCCTCGACGAGACTATGCCGCGAGACGCCCCGGTCGTCGGCCACCTCGGCGAGCGCATTCGAGAGGCTGGTCCTGAGCCCGGAGTTCGTCTCGCGGTTCACGAACCGGAGCTCGCGGTCGACCAGATCGGCCAGCCCGTCGACGTCGTCGGGGTTTCCATCGGGGACGAGTAGGCCCCATTCGCGGTGCCAACTGCCGACTGAAACCGCCTCGGGCTCGCCAACGTGGTCGACTGGCCCGGCGACGACCGCGAGATCCGGCAAGCCATCGCGGAGCCGCCGCACCCCTTCGCGGCTCCCGGTGGCGAGATACCGAACCGATCCGAGCTGGTCGAGCAGTTCGTTGAGTGCGGGGTCGTCCTCGCCGATGCCGAGCAGCGCGGGCGGCTGTACGTCAGGCGAGAACAACTGTACCGTCACGGGCTCGCCAGCCGACAGGTAGTCCGTCTCGGGGTCGACCGCGACTACGCCGTCGGCTTCGACCAGACTCGTCGTCGCGCCCGATCCCTTGTCGACCGGATAGACGAGTCGCCGACCGCTGCCGTCGTCGACAACGCCGACAGAGAGGAGGCGAAGTCGACCCTCCTCGGTGCGGACCTCGTGAGCCAGTTCGCCGCTGGTCGTGGCGGCGGCTGGCTCCGGCTGTTCTGCGGCCTCCCGGATCGCCGGGGCGACGAACGTCCGGAAGATCGTCAGCGCCGAGACGGGGTAGCCCGGCAGGCCGATGTAGGCCGACTGGCCGCCGTCGCTGCGGTCGAGCCGCCCGACCAACATCGGCTTGCCAGGTTTGACCGCCGCGCCATGCAACAGGAGTTCGCCTTTGTCCTCGATCACCTCGTAGATCACGTCGACCGCGCTCGCCGAAGTCGACCCCGACGAGACGACGAGATCACATTCGTCGGCGGCCTGTCGGAGCAGCCGCTCCAAGGCCTCGGTATCGTCGCCCGCGTGGGGGTAGACCACCGGCTCGCCACCTGCGGCCTCGACACCCGCAGCGACCGTGTAGCTGTTGACGTCGTGGATCTCCCCGCGGCTGCTGTCGAGGTCCTCGTCGGGACGGACGAGTTCGTCGCCCGTCGAGATGATTCCGACCCTGGGAGGTGCTCGGACCGCGAGGCTGTCGACGCCCAGCGCCGACAACAGCCCGATCTCACGGGGTGTGAGCCGCCTGCCGGGGCCGAGCGCTCGCGTCCCGGCGGCGATATCCGCGCCCGCGACCATCACGCTATCACCCGGTGTGACAGCAGTCCGCATCTCGATCCGCGTCTCGCTGTCCGGCCCCTCGATCTCGTCGGTGCGCTCGACGACCACGACTGCGTCGGCCCCCTCGGGCATCACCGCGCCGGTCGAGATCTCGACACTGGAACCGGCGTCGACCGTCACGTCGGGTTCTGTGCCCGCGTGGACGACGCCAGCGAGATCGAGCGCTACCGGGTCGACCTCGTCGGCTCCGAAGGTGTCCCGAGCCCGGACCGCGTAGCCGTCCATCGCGGCGCGGTCGAACCCCGGCACGTCGATGACGGCATCGACCCGTTCGGCCAGCACCCGGCCGTGGGCCGACTGGAGGTCGACGACCTCGGTGCCGCCGCCGAGATCTAAGGAATCGATCCGTTCGCGGACCGTCTCGGGGGCGGCCAACTCGCGGAACTGTTTGCGGCTCATGGCTGGGCCTCCCAGTCTTCGACCGCGACACGGTCGCCCGCGGCGTACCCCTCGCGGTCCTCGGGGACGACCACCCAGCCGTCGGCTTGTGCGACGCTCGACAGCACCCCGGCCCCTCCAGCGCGCGTCGGTGTGGCCATGAGGTCGTCACTGTCGTCGACACCGGTCTCGACACGAGCGAACGTCTTGGTGCCGGGTTCGCTGGGGAGTTTTCGGGTCAGGGTGGCCTCGCGGGCTGGATGGGGCTCGATCGGGAGGTAGCCTGCCTTTTTAACTGCTGGACGGAGCAGCTGCATGGCGGTCACGAGACAGGAGACCGGGTAGCCCGGAAGCATAACCACCGGCGTCTGCTCGACGACGCCGATGGCGACGGGGTAACCGGGTTTGAGCGCGACGCCGTGGAGCAGGACCTCGCCGATGTCGTCGACGACCTCCGGGATGAGGTCCCGCTCGCCGACAGAGGAGCCGCCGGTAGTGACGATGATGTCCTTGGTGAGGTCCCGCTGGATCGCCGCCCGGAGTGCGGCTTTGTCGTCGGTGACGATGTTTCGATAGGTCGCCTTCCCGCCCCAGCGCGTGACGTACTGCGAGACGGTCAGGCCGTTGGTTTCGACGATCTCGCCGGGTTCGGGGTCGGCTTCGACCAACTCCTCGCCGGTCGGGACGACGCCGACGGTCGGCTTCTGGTAGACGTCGAGCTTCCAGCGGCCGACCGATTTGAGGAGGCCGAGGTCCGACGGTCGGAGTCGGTGGCCCGGCTCGTACAGCGTCTCTCCTTCGGCGACGTCCTCGCCAGCGTCGCCGACGTTTTCGCCTTCGGCGACCGCCTCCCGGACCATGATCGTCTCGCCGTTGTCGTCGACCTGCTCGATCATGACGACCGCGTCGGCTCCTTCGGGGAGTTCGCTGCCGGTGTTGACCGGGATGGCGGTTCCCGGCGCGATCTCGTCTTCCGGCCCGCGGAGATCAAGGATGCTCGGCGAGCGGTCGCCAGCGCCGAAGGTGTCGGCAGCGCGCACGGCGAAGCCGTCCATCGCCGCCCGGTCGTAGCCCGGCACGGGGTTGGGAGCGGTGATCGTCGCCGCGACCGCCCGGCCGTCGGCCATCTGGAGGGGGAGTCGCTCGGTGCGGTTGTGGGGCTCGACCGCCGCCAGCAGCCGGTCGACGGCCTCATCCAGCCGGGTTCGCCGTTTGAATCCCGAGCTGTGTCTGTCCGGTGTTGTCATACCGGTTGGTTGTTGGGCGAGCCTCATAAGCCCGCCCGATGGCGGCTGGCTGTCGGGGTGGGGTCGGCCAAAACGGATCGCCGTCGACGGGGGTCGACCGCGGGGTTTTTCGACCTCGCGTTCATAGGGTCGTGTATGTCAGCACTGCGCGACGCGCTTCGAGAACTGCCGGATGCGGTGTTTGCGGACCTGTTGGAATCCGACGAGGCCTACAAGCTCGTCCTCGATGTCCCCGGTGTGTCCGCCGACACCGCCGAGATCGTCGCCGACGGGAGTCGGCTGACCATCGAAGCCCGCCGGGAGAAGGCCGTCCCCGAGGAGTTCCGGTATCTCCGCGAGGACCGCCCGCTGTTTCTCGACGCGGAGCTGCCGGTGCCCCGTGAGGCCGACGGCGAGGCCGCCACCGCGGTTATCGACCGTGGCGTCCTCGAAATCACGCTGCCGAAGACGACCGACGACGCCGGGCGATCCATTCCGATCGACGATGCCGCGGAGTAGGTGATCACTCTGGTCTCTCTCCGTGCCTACTGGCGATTCGTCGTCGTCTTCTACCAGTTTTCGCCACTGCTGTTGGCCTACCTGCGGGACCGCAAGCGGTTCATCGTCTTCGGTCGCTCCAGACGCGTCACTACCGAGATGCAGCTCGAACGGGCGGATATCCTCCTCGATATCCTGCTCACGCTCGGACCGACGTTCATCAAACTCGGCCAGCTGCTGTCGACGCGACCCGATATCCTCCCGAAGGCCTACATCGACGTGCTGTCGAGCCTGCAGGACGACGTCCCACCGGCCCCATGGCCCGAATCGAAACAGGTCATCGAGGACGAGATCGGCCCTATCGACGAGGTCTTCGACGAGTTCGACACCGAGCCGATCAGCGGGGCGAGCCTCGGACAGGTCTACCTCGCTACCTACGAGGGCGAGCAGGTCGCCGTCAAGATCAGGCGGCCGAACATCGAGTCGCTGGTCGAAGCCGACCTCACGGTGCTCCGGTGGTCGGTCCCCCTGCTGGTGCGGTTCCTCGGCGAGGGGCGGGCGTTCTCGCTGGACAACCTCACCGACGAGTTCGCCAAGACGATCCGCCAAGAGATGGATTACGGCCGCGAGCGGGAGGTCCTCGAAGAGGTTCGGAGCAACTTCGGCGAGAGCCGCTCGATCCGCATTCCGAAATCCGTCGACGCCGCCTCCGGACCACGGGTCCTGACGATGGAGTATCTCCCCGGTGTCAAAATCACCGACACCGAGACGCTCGACGAGATGGGCCTCGACAGAACCGAACTCGCAACCAAACTCCAGGAGATCTACCTCCAGATGATCGTCCAGGACGGCGTCTTCCACGCCGATCCCCACCCCGGCAATCTGGCGGTCGACGACGACGGCTCGATCATCTTCTACGACTTCGGAATGAGCAGTACGGTCGACTCGTTCATCCAAGACAAGATCGTCGAGTTCTACATCGCCGTCGCCAACCAGGACATCGACGCCATTCTCGATACGCTGGTCGACATGGGAACGCTCAGCCCGACGGCCGACCGGAAGATCATGGGCGAGGTGATGGAACTGGCCATCGCCGACGCCCGGGGCGACGACATCGAGCAGTACCGCGTCAACCAGATCATCGAACAGGTCGAGTCGACGATCTACGAGTTCCCCCTCCGGCTCCCTCGGAACCTCGCGCTCGTGCTCCGAGTGGCGACAGTTGTCGAGGGCGTCTGTGTGACGCTGGATCAGGACTTCGATTTCATCTCGGTCGCCACCGACTACCTCAGCGAGGAGGGCTACCGCGAGGAGACAGCCAAGAAGCTGCTCGAGGAAGGCGGCCAACAGGCCCAGCGGACCGCGCAGGCATTGTTTACCGTTCCACCGAAGCTCGAACGCGTCCTCGATACCGTCGAACGGGAAGACCTCACGGTCAACGTCCAGATCGACGACGAAAACCACGTACTGGACAAGCTCGCCAAGCGCATCTCCTACTCGATCATCGTCGCCGTCGGGCTGCTGTCGGCGTCGATCATCTACGCCTTTGCCAACGAGTGGCAGATCTCGGCGGCCATCCTCGGGCTGACCGCGCCGATGGTATTTTTCCTTTATCGGTCGTTCAAAGAGCCTCGCGGACTCCGCGCTCGACCGCAGTTCACCCGCCAGAACCTGCGTGACCGCCGCGGCCCCGGCAACGAGTAGCGCCACGGTCGCGGCAACGAACCGCACCCCGGTCCGCCGATCATCGGCACCGCTGGCGGCTGTCGACACACCGTCGACCGCTTAAAAGTAGTCGGCTGTTACTTCCCGTTGAGTTCCGCGAACCGATCGAGTAGTTCGTCGGCTGACTCGCCGGAATCGTACGTTACAGAGCCGCGGAACTCCGACCGCTCCTGGTCGAAATCCGCGTCGACAGTCGACGCCTTCGCTTCGCGTCGCTCGTGTTCGTCCTCGTCGTAGGCTCCCATAGACATGGTATACCATACCTTGGTACGGTCCCGGTTTATACCTAACGATTGTTCAGGTGAGTTCGCCGCTCGCGGGTCGACTGTGACAATCCGAATATGTAACTATCCCCGTTGTCTCTGGACGAACGTGGCACGACCGCTTCGCTTCAGATACGCCCCGGGAGGCTGGTCAGTCGACCGTGTTCGGTCGGCGATCCTGGAGCCGCTGGATTCAAATCTCGGTGCCGAGATGCGCGACCCGTGGTTCCAGTCGCCGTCGGGCTACGACGCCCGACGCTTCGAGATGGACAACGGCGACATCGCGCTCTTTTGCTGGACTGACGGCGATGAGGGGCCGACGGGCACCGACGGCGGTCCCGGCGGCTACTGGCTCGGCAACACCGAAACGCCGAGTTCGCTCTGGCGGACCGACAAATATGGCTTCGAAGAGGTGCCGTACCCGATTCGGCGGTGGGCCGAACGCGAACTGCTGGCCCAGCTCCACATGGAGTCGCCGTGGCTCGAAGCCTACCCACATCTCTCGTGGTTCTTCCTGCCCGTCTTCCTCTCGAAGGACGGCCGGGAGACGACCCGCGAGTTCTTCGACGACCACGCCGCTGGCTTTCCGGACACCTCACGGGAGGCGGCCCTCGACTACTACGAATCGGTGCTCCATACCGGCGCACTCGACCCGTATCAGGCCGAGATGGCCGGGAAACTCGGCACCTCCGACTACATGGACCTGACCCGGATGACCGCCGCGATGGGCGAGTTCAACGTGGCCAAAATCCTCGTCGACGCGGGCTACGAGATCACCCCCGAGATCGAGGTGACGACCGGCCACTCGATCGACTACCGGGCCGATCCGCCCGGCTCCGATGGTGGTCAGGGTGTGCTTGTCGAGGTTACCCGCCCGCTACCGCCCGGTCGACGGGCGGTCGACTCGCCGCTGTCGGCGGTTCGTGAGACGGCCAAAACCAAAACCGACGGCCAACTCGACGCCCACGCGGGCGGGGTCGTCCTCTTCGTCGACTGTTCGTCGTTCCCTGACGACGAGTGGCGGGTGATCGCCGACGAACAGCCCGACGTTCGACACCGCCCGGCGGTCGTCTTTCGGGCTCGACCCGACGGCTCCGTCGAGGGCTATCGGAAGGGCCGACTACCGCTGTCGCTGGACGACGCGATCGCTTTCGTATAAACTGTATAAAAGTAGTCGGCGACTACTTAAAATGAGACCTGTTCGGGGCCGTGTTCGCCGGGCGAGTACTGGTCGCGGTCGCTGTAGAAGCGCCGACCGATCGCCTTGTGACTCACACCGGTCAGCAGCGCCTGACTGACGGCCTCGGAGTCCTCGTAGGTCTCCTCGCCCATTCGATCGAGGATCTCGCCGACTGTTTCGGTTCCGTTCGGGAGGGTGATCTCATTGTCGCCATACGCCGCAACGAGTTCCGCGGTTGTCGACGGATAGCTGTGGTCGGTGAACGCCTGTTCGCTTCTGATGAGTCGCATACACGGTAGTCGGCGGCGCATTAACTTAATGATTTTCTATGATGAATATGGTAGTCGACCCCATTCCTAATATTCATTAAGGATGGTCCGAGCTCGTCTCGTATTCTCGGCGAGGATGGTCCGACATCGGTTTGAGTAGTCGTTGCCTACCGCCGGTATGAGCCCGGCAAGCCCGGTTGCGGACCTTCATTGTCATACGACGGCCTCGGATGGCGTGCTCACGATCGAGACGCTACCGGCAGCCGCACACCGGGCTGGCGTCGACTGGGTCGCGGTCACCGATCACGATCTCGTCCATCCCGAGCTGTCGGCCCCCGTGACGGTCTACGACGGGATTACGGTGGTTCGGGGGATCGAACTCCGGGTCGACGCGGGCGATCTCACAGTCGACCTCTTGGGCTACGGTGTCGACCCGACCCCCGAACTCGTCGCCGAGTTGGAACGGCTCCAGACCGACCGCCAACAGCGTGGCCAGCGTATCATCGAGCGCGTCGAGTCGCAGTTGGGTGTCGACCTCGGTATCGAGCCCCGACCGGGGATCGGGCGGCCCCACATCGCCCGAGCGATCGCCGAGAGCGATGCGCCGTACGACGTCGACCGCGCCTTCGCGGAGCTGATCGGCAACGGCGACCCCTGTTACGTGGCTCGGTCGGTCACGCCTTTCGAGCGCGGGGTCGACCTGCTGTCGGAGGCGGCGGCGGTCGTCGGGCTCGCCCACCCGTTTCGGTACCCCGACCCCGAGGCCGCGCTCGAACTGACCGCCGACCTCGATGCCGTCGAGTATGACTACCCCTACGACCGGCCGGTCGACACCGCTGCCCTCGACCGCGTCTGCGAGGCCCACGGCCTGCTCGTGACCGGCGGGAGCGACGCCCACGACGAGACGCTGGGACGGGCCGGAATCGGCGATGGGGCCTTCGATCGGTTCCGTCGACGGCTCGCCCAAAGCGTAGGGATTCCCGAGTAGGCAGTTGGTCGGCGGGTTCATTCCGGTCGACGCGTTCGCGCTCGGAGAGGTCTCTCCGGGGCGGGAACCGCCGCTGCCGAACGGTTAAACCGTCTGGCCTTCATAGTTGAATTATGCGCTGCCACTACTGCGACGAGGAGGCCACGTTTGCGGCCGAGAAAGGTGGTGTGAAAGTCGGGCTCTGCACCGACCACTTCCGCGAGCGACTCGAACTCATCTCCGACTCCGAGGAGCTCGCCTCGCTCGAAGACCAGCTCGACGTCACTCGAACCGACTGAGCGCGACGACGACTGCCGTTTTCTGAACTCCGGGAGCGATACCCCTTTAGATACCGCGTGTCGACTTTTGGGTATGTCATTCGAGCCCACCCATCGGCCGCGACGCCTTCGCACCGACGGTATTCGGCCACTGGTTCGTGAGACCAGTCTCGACGCCACGGACCTCATCGCGCCGGTGTTCGTCGACGAAACCATCGAGGAGCGACTGCCCATCAGTTCGATGCCGGGTCACGAACGCGTGCCGGTCGACGAGGCCGCCGCCCGCGTCGAAGAGATCCGCGAGACCGGCGTCGAGGCGGTCATCGTTTTCGGTGTTCCTGACACGAAAGACGAAGTCGGCAGCGAGGCCTACGCCGCCGAGGGGGTCGTCCAGCGCGGGATTCGGGAGATCACCGCCAACACCGACGCCTACGTCATCGGCGACGTCTGTCTCTGTGAGTACACCGACCACGGCCACTGCGGCGTCATCGAACCCCATGCCCACGAGGATCCGACACTGACGGTCAAAAACGACGAGACGCTCGACTTGTTGGCCCAAACCGCCGTCTCGCAGGCCGAAGCGGGGGCGGATATGGTCGCCCCCTCCAGCATGACCGACGGGATGGTCGGGGCGATCCGGACGGCCCTCGACGACGCCGGGTTCGACCACATCCCGATCATGAGCTACGCCGCGAAATACGAGTCGTCGTTTTACGGGCCGTTCCGCGATGCCGCCGACGGGGCTCCGGCGTTCGGCGACCGCAGGCATTACCAGATGGACCCCGCAAACAGCCGGGAGGCCATGCGGGAGGTCCGACAGGACGTCGACGAGGGTGCGGACGTGCTGATGGTCAAACCCGCCCTGCCGTATCTGGATATCGTCAGTCAGGTCCGACAGGAAGTCGACCAGCCGGTCGCGGCCTACAACGTCTCCGGCGAGTACGCGATGCTGCATGCCGCCGCCGACAAGGGGTGGCTGGATCTCGAAGCCACGGCCTACGAGTCGCTGTTGAGTATCAAACGCGCCGGGGCCGATCTGATTCTGACCTACTTCGCCGAGGACCTGGCCGACCGACTGTAAACCGATTCAAAAGGCGGTTATCGCGGGAAGCCGTCGGTATCGCTGAGCGGGAAGGTGTTTTCACCCAACCGCCATTCGTCGGGTTCGCTGCCGGTCTGTCGACTGGACCAGCGGTCGTCAACTGCGTCGATTGAACTGTTCGATTCGGTGTCTGCTGTCATACCTACACAGTCGACTCCGGGTATCTAAAGCGAGTCGACTGGCGCAACCGTTGGGCCAGTCTGTGACAGCGCCTACAGCCCATCCGTGCGGGATACTGGACGCAGACTCCTGTATGGGTTGTCTCTCGACATCTGAGGCCGCGAATAGCTGATCCGAGAAACCCACAATTTTTGCTTGTACATGTGTCGTCCCGAACCAAAACAGAGTGGACGAACGTACGATTTTAGTTCATAGAAATGTAATATCTGTTCCGAATGGGCCGGGATGACGTGAAACCGGTCGGCGCTACTCCTCGGTGATCGTCTCGCCGTACTCCTCGGGATCGAGATCGCCGAGGTGGATCTTCGCGCCGTCCTGGGCGACCTGATTGCCAAGGACCGCACAGGGGATTCGCATCGGCGAGATGGTGACCCCGAGCATCTCGGTGATGTCGTCGGTCTCCAGCGCGTCGAGTTCGTCGAGTGTCATCCCGACCAGTCGCTCCGAGAGCATACTGGCCGAAGCCTGCGAGATCGCACAGCCGTCGCCGGTGAAGCTGACGTACTCGATCGTCTCGTCGTCGTCTTCGAGTCGAACGTCCATCTGGATCGTGTCGCCACAGGAGGGGTTCTCCCCGGTGTGTGAGAAGTCCGGATCCTCTTGTTCCCCGTAGTTCCGGGGACTCTTGTAGTGGTCGAGGATCTGCTGGCGATACATATCTGAGCCCATTCCCATACTGTTTTCTTTTAATAGCGGCGTTTTCAAAAGCGTTCCGGGGCGGCCCGGCGGCTCGCGCCGATCAGGTCTCGGCGTCGGTCTCCAGCAGCGCCAGCCCGTCGGTGACCAGCCAGCGAACAAACACCTCGGCTTCCTCGGAGCTCCGGACCCGGTAGTCCGCGAACGTCTCGTGGTTGTCGCCGACATGCACCGTCAGCCCGTTCGGGGTGAGTTCCTCGAAGGCGGCCTCGTCGGTCGTGTCGTCGCCGATATACATCGGCAGCCAGCCGTCGACGTGTTCCTGTAACTGAGAAATCGCACTTCCCTTGTCCCAGTCCGCGGCCGGGCGGAGTTCGAGGCTCTCTTTGCCGTCGTGGATCTCGACTTCCTCGTCGGCCAACTCGGCGACTGTCTCGGAGACGTGGTCTTGGACCGTCTCGACGGCCTCGCGGTCGACCATCCGGTAGTGGATCGTCGCGGTCACGCCCTTGTTCTCGACGACCGTCCCCTCGATGTCGGCCAGCCGACGCCCGAGAGCCCCACAGATTTCCTCGATCTTCGGCTCGGCCACTTCGGCGTCGGGGTGGGTCTCCCGCCGGCCGTCGATCCCGAGTTCCAGTCCGTGATTACCGACGTAGTCGACGCCCTCGATGCCGACTCGCTCCCGCAAATCCGCCAGCCCCCGGCCGCTGATGACCGCGGGCCGGACCTGTGGATGGTCGCGGAACGCCCGCAGCGAGCGGAGATTCGCCGGGGTCGGTTCCGGGGCCTCGGGGTTCTCCTCGATCGGCGAGAGCGTGCCGTCGAAGTCGGTGCCGAACAGCAGGCCATCGGCCGCCCGGAGCTGTCGACGGACCGCCTGGAAGTGATCCCAGACGAGCGGTGTTTCGGGAGACGAGTCGGCTGTCGATTCGGCTGTGGCGGCGGCTTGGTGGCTGTTATCGTGATGTGACATCGGTTGCGGTTGTTGGTGGCTGGTCGAGTGTGAGTGTCGCCTCGAAGACGTCGGCCATCCACGACTCGATGTTCGTCGCTCCGACGACAGATCGGAGGGCGGTCATCCGGCGGCGGCGCTCATTGTCCGGCATCGAGAGCGCGAGATCGAGCCGGGAGGCGAACGTTTTGGTGTCGGTCGGATCGATCGTGATCGCCGCATCGCCCAGCAGTTCGTCGGCCCCGGTGCGGTCGCTGAGGAGCAGCACACCGTCGCGGTCGATCTGGGCGGAGACGTACTCCATGGCGACGAGGTTCATCCCGTCGGCCAGCGAGCTCACGATGGCGAGATCGCTGTGTCGACAGAGCCCATAGAGGGCTTCCTCGCTGAGGTAGTCGTCGATCTCGATGATCGGCTGCCACTCCTCGGTGCCGAACCGGTCGTTGATGCGCTCGATATCCCGGTCGACCCGGCGGCCGAGTTCGCGGTATTCCGGGATTTCCGTTCGACTGGGCGTCGCCTTCTGAATATAAGTAAACGCCTCCAGCCAGTTGGGGTGGGCCTCCAGCAGGCGCTCGATGGCGGCCAGTCGCTCAGGGATGCCCTTGGTGTAATCGAGCCGATCGATACCGACCGCGACCTGCTGGTCGTCGGGAATCCCGTAGTCAGCCCGGAAATCCTCCCAAAACCCCTCCTCAGGGGCCGCCGCGTAGTCAGCGATCCCCTCGGTGTCGACGCCCATCGGGAGTGCGCGCACGCGCGTCTTATGCTCCGTGTCGGTGTCGGCCAGCGAGACGCTCCACTCTTTCCAGTCGACCGCCGCCTCGGGGAGCATCGTCGCCACGCAGTCGAGGAAGTTCGCACAGTACGTCGGCACATGGAACCCCAACAGGTCGTTTGCGAGGAGTCCCCGGAGCAACTCGGCTCCGTGAGGGCTGTCCCGAAACACCTCGCGTTCGGGCCACGGGATGTGCCAGAACTGGCTCAACAGGGCCTCCTCGCCGACCGACTCGCGGACGAACTGCGGGGCGAGCCCGAAGTGGTAGTCCTGAAACCAGACGACGGTGTGGCCGTCGACCGTCTCGCCGATGGCGTCGGTGTCGGCGGTCCGGAGCTCGTTGTCGGTGTCGATGGTGTCGACGACGCTGTCGGCGAATTTTTGATTGACTTCGCGGTACCGTTCCCAGTGGCGGTCCTCGAAGGTGACTCGGTCTTCGAGGCTGTGACACAGCGGCCAGAGAACGCGATTGCTAAAGCCGTAGTAGTAGTCGGCGACGTCCGACTCGGAGAGCCAGACGCGCTTGAGCGTGTAGGCGGGGTCCTCCGGCGGCACGCGAACGGTGTTGTCGTCGTCGCTCGCAGCGCGGTCGGCGTCGCCGTCGCCCCACGCGACCCACGTGCCGTCGGTCTGCTGGACGACCGGATCGAGGCCCGCGGTCAGCCCACCGGCCGGGCGGTCGACGGCGATCTCGTCGTCATCGTCGAAGGTGTGGCGGTACGGCTGGCGGTTCGAGACGACGATCAGGTCCCACGCTTCGAGGACCGACAGTACGTCGTCGAGCGATGTCGCTGCGGACTCGCTCATGGGCTGGCCTCCGGGCGGCGGTCGGGGCCGCCGCGATCACTGGCAGGGCGATCGGTCGACTGGACAGTGTTCGAGGACCCGTCTGGCGGGCCCCGGATCGGCGGACCTAACGCGGCAGCCTGCGGGGAATGTGAATGACTCATTGGAGGACGGCCAGCCGTCTCGGGCGGGTGGCTCAAGTCGTGGTCGGGACAACCTCACCCGACAGGAGGGCAGGCCTGAGCCACGGACTCGGCAGTCGATGGCTGGCGTGAGCGGGTAGACGGAAGCGGAAGGGATGTGAGTAGTGGCCGACTACTTTTATATTAGTTACCAACCGCCAGTGGCGACACGACGACCGACTCTCGGCTACAACCGAATTATATTAATAGCTTATAAGACGTCTTCACCCAACCGTCGACCCATGTCCGGAAGCCAGCAGTTGTTAGAGATAGGCAGCGAGATCTGGGCGGCACAGAAGGCCCATCCGTTCGTGGTCGAACTCGCCGAGGGAACCCTCGACGAGGCGGCGTTCGACCACTGGGTTCGACAGGACTATCGTTATTTACAGGATTACGCCCGGCTGTTCGCGGTTGCGGGCACCAAAGCCCGCGACGAGGAGACGATGACGGAGCTGTTGGGCGTCGCCCACAGCGTGCTCGATACGGAGATGGATCTTCACCGGTCGTTTGCGGCCGACTACGGGATCTCACGGGTCGACCTCGAAGCTACCGAGAAGGCTCCGACCTGCGTCGCCTACACGAACTTCCTGCTGCGGACGGCCTACGAGGGGAGCCTCGCCGAGATCGCCGCCGCGCTCTACCCCTGTATGCAGGGCTACCTCGATGTCGCCGATCATATGGCCGATCTCGCGAATACGACCCATCGCTACACGCCGTTTATCGAACTCTACACCGGCGACGAGTTCCGCGCCGAGGTCGACTGGTGCCGCGGGTTCGTCGACCGGTGTTGGAACACCTATCCGGGCGAACACGAGGCGATGGAGGAAGCCTTTCTCACCAGCGCGAAGCTCGAATATCGCTTCTGGGAGATGGCCTACAGCCGAGAGGGGTGGGAGTTGTAAACGGTGTCGCAGGCGACGCGGACGTTACTGGGTCCTCACTCGCGTTCCGGCGGGGAGTCGACGGCGTGGTGGGGACCGAGCGGGCCGTGAGTCGGACAGATACCGACGATGGGCGTCGCGTTCAGACAGCAGGCCCGCTGCTCGGTGGCGACCGCCCCTTTCAGTAGTCGCTGGCCACACTGCTGGCAGTACTGGTCGTCGCCCATACCCTACCGGTCGCGGTCGACCGATATAGCTCCCCGGGCGGTTGCTGTCGGCCCGACCGTTCGCACCGATGCCACTCACTCGAACAGCGTTCCGTCGGCGATCGACGCGGCCAACCTTGCGACATCGAAACCCTCGACCGTCCCGCTGGCGACGACCGGCGGTTCCGTGTCGGCCCGCTGGCCGACTTCGATCTTGGGATACGCCGAGTCGCCGAACCCCTCGACGAGCACGAAATCGTAGCCCTCTGCGGTCAGTCGGTCGACTGTCGACTCGAGCAGCGCGGTCTCGGAGTCGGCGGCCCGCTTCCCGACGGGGGTGATCTGAAACGCCAGCGAGGGCGTCAGGCCGACGACGGTGTCGGCTCCGGCCTCGCGGTGGCGGTAGGTGTCCTTGCCGGGGGTGTCGATCTCGATATCGTGGTGGATCGATTTGACTGTCGCTACCCGACCGTAGTCGCCGAGTTCGTCGACCAGCGACTCCACGAGTGTGGTTTTGCCGCTGTCGCTGGGACCGACGAGACAGACTGTGGCCATAGCTATCGTTTCGGTCGGTCGACCAAAATATCACTGCGTGCGCGCCGACTGCACGCCGTTCGGCCCCTGGATTTAAAACGAGGGGAGCACAGCCGACTCGCAGTTGTCGGATTCACGCCCGTCCCCAGAACGCTTCGCGTTCTGGTGTGCGAACGAGAGCTTCGCTCTCGTCAACGTCCCCGGAACTCTGTGAGTTCCGGTGTGCACGCAAGATCTCCGATCTTGCGAACGCCGTGAACGGCGGGACTCTCTCCTTGATTCAGGTAGCCGAGTTGGGTCATGGAATGCGTACCTCGCGGGGATCATAGCACGGCCAGTCGACGCAAAAACGGTCTTTGTAATCTGCCAACATATTGGCCAAAAAAATTCCGTTAACACCGGTAATACGCGTGTCTCAGGCGGCTCTCCGGCCGGTCGACTAGATACTACAACTGATAATTTGAGACAGAGATTTAATTACCGATCCATGGAAGATAGCCGTAGAATTCATGCATAGCCGGGATACGACTGCCAACCGGAGACAGCACCACCGGCGGGTCGTCGTCTACGAGCAGGTGGCGTCCCCGCAGGGTGGCCTCGGCTCCCGGCTGGACGGGACAGATGCGCCGACAACCGTCCGGACGGTCTCGGATCCGGTCGAGTGCGTGGCGGCGCTCTCGGAGTCGACGGTCGACTGTCTGGTCTGTCGGTACGGCCCGCAGACGACGGCCGCCACCGAGGGGCTCTATGGGCTCCTGTCGACCGCGCTCCCGGACCTCCCACGGATCGCCTATCTCGATTCACCCGAGCAGCTCTCGCGGGCGCACGAACTCGGGTTTAGTGCCGTCCAGCTTCGTCGCGAGACCGACGACACGACCGTCCTCGACGAGCGGGTTCGAGCGGTTGTCGAGGCCACTCCCTCCGAGCCAGTGTCCGACCGCCAGCCACGGCAGTTGGTTGCGGCCTCGGTCGACGAGGCGGGAACCCTTCGTCGAAGCGCTGGCCCCACCGATGCCCCCGCCAGCGACGACCAGCAGCCGTTGTGGGAGCTGTCGTGGGCAGCCAGCCGAACCGCCGTCGAGCGGGCCATCGAACGGGCGCTGGCCGACCCCGGCGAACTCACGCCCGTCGACGCGCCGGACGGCGAACTACTCCTCGGTGCCGATCCGACACCGGCGGCCACCACCGACGATGCGTCGGCTGTCGAGACGAACGACGGCTCGGCGGCCGGTAGCCACCGGCTAACAACCATGGCCGCGTTGCGGCCCGACACTGCCGAGGCCCACAGCGAGCAGCCGACGGACGATGCCGACCGAACGATCGACTACGACATCGTCGACGAACTCCATCGGACGCTGACGACGACCACCGGCTCGGTCGGCGAACGCATCCGCGCGCTGCTTCGTGTCGGACGGTCGCATCTCGATATCGAGGCGGGCATCGTCGCCACCGTCGACGACGATAGCTACGAGGTCGACCAGATCACTGCCGACGGCGGGGCGCTAGACGATGTCGGTTCCGGCGACCGGTTTCCCCTCTCGGAGACCTTCTGCGAGCGGACGCTGGCGGCCGACGACACCCATAGTGTGACCGAAGTCACGGCGGCCGATCCCGTCTACGGCGACCGGGCGGTCGTCTCCGAGTTCGGTGCCTGCCGATACGTGGGCACGCCGCTGTCGATCGACGACGAGACCACCGGAACGCTGTGTTTCGTCGGAACGAGCCCCCAATCGGCGGCGTTCAGCCCACAGGACCGGCTGCTCACCGAGCTCTTGGCCACACTCGTGGGCTACGAACTCCGGCAACACGCCGACCAGCAGGCACTGGAAGCGACCAGAACCGAGCTAGCCGAGCTGTTCGAGCGGGTCGACGACGCCTTCGTCGCCCTCGATACCGACTGGCGGTTCGACTACGTCAACGACCGGGCCGAAACGCTGCTCGAAACCCCTCGTTCGGAGCTGCTCGGCGAGTCGATCGTGGACTACCTCCCTGACGGCCGGAAAACCGAGTGGGACGACCGGTTCACCGAGGCCATCGAGACGGGCACGTCGACCTCCTTTACCGTGGGGTCGGCAGTGGACGACGGATGGTTCGACGTGACCGCCTACCCCTCGGCCAGCGGGCTGTCGGTTTACGTCCGTGACATCACCGATCAGAAGCAGCGGACCACCCAGCTGGAACGCTACGAGCGGGTCCTCGAAACCGTCTCCGACGGCGTCTACGCGCTTGACACCGACGGTGTGTTCACATATGTCAACGAGGGGCTGGCCGAGCTCACCGGCTATAGCCGGTCGGAGCTCGTCGGCTCCCACGTCGGCATCTTCAAAAGCGAGTCGACGGTCGAAGACGCCGAAAACGCGGTGCGCGAACAGATCAGTCGGGCACAGGCCGGTGCGACGCCGAGCGACATCTCGTTGGATCTGGAGATCGAAACCGCCGACGGGCGGACAGTTCCGTGTGTCGACCACATCGCGCTGCTGCCGTTCGACGACTGGTTCCGGGGGAGTGTCGGGACGCTCCGCGACGTCAGCGCCCAACAGCAGCGCGAACAGACGCTCAGCGGTCTGTTGACGGTGACACGGGCGCTGATGGCCGCCGAGACGACCGGGGAGGTCGCCGAACTCGTCGTCGAAGCCGTCTCCGACGTGTTGGAGTACGAGCGGGCGGTCGTCCACCTCGCCGACGACGATGCCGAGCGGCTGCGCCCGGAGGCCGCAACCCCGGTCGTCGACCGCGAGGTCGACACGCTCTGTGTCCCCGTCGTCGGAGAGGGACCGATCGGGTCGGCCTTCGAATCGGGGTCGGCGAGTCGCTACGACCCCGAAGCGGCCGCAGGCGCGGCCTACGGCGACAGCGCCGAGCTGGTGACGGTCCCGCTGGGTGCCTACGGGACGTTGACTGTCGGGGCCCACGCCGACGACGAGTTCACCGCCTCGGACCGCCAGCTCATTCAGCTGCTGACTGCCAACGCCGAGGAGGCACTCAACCGAACCCAGCGCCGCCAGACGCTGCGGCGCTACGAGATGATCCTCGAATCCGTCCAGGAGATGATGTGTGTCGTCGACGCCACCGGCCGGATCAAGCTGCTCACCGATCCGCTGGCCAGTCGCCTCGGTGTCGACCGCCCGGCGCTGGTCGGCCGCCCGCTGTCGACGATCCTCTCGGAGGACACCGGTGACCCTCCTCGGGCGTTAGCTGATCTCTTCGCCGACGAGTCGACTGCCGATATGACGTTCAAGGACTCGCTCCGCGTCGACGGCGACGAGCCGGTACCAGTCAGCGTGGAGGCCTCGCAGCTGCCGACCGTTGAGGGAGGGCCGGAGGCCGTCGTCACGATCCACGACATTTCGGATCTCGTTTCGGCCAAGGAGGCTGTCGCCGCCGAGCGCGAGCGGTTTACGTTTCTCTTCGAGAACCTCACCGATCCGGTCGACGAGATCCGGGTCGACGAGCCGACGATCAAGGGCGTCAACAGTGCCTTCCGCTCGCAGTTCGGCGAGCCGGCCGACGTCGAAGCCACCCTCTCCGGCGCGGAGCCAGCGGTCGCCCCGATCGCCCTCGACGACGAACAGATCGTCGACCGCGAGGGCCAACAGTCGCTGGCCGAGGAGTTCCGCTCGGAGGTCGAACGCGAGCTCAAGGTCGCCACCATGGGGGGAACGAAATACTTTCTCTACCGGAGCGTCCCCTACGAACTCGACGACGAACTCGGCGGCTTCGAGATCTACACCGACATCACCGCGCTCAAACAGCGGGAGATCCAGCTGCAGGTGCTGCATCGACTCCTGCGACACAACCTCCGGAACGACCTCAACGTCATCGGCGGCTTCGCGGAGATGCTGAAAACCGAACTCGACGACGACCAACACCGGGAGTTCGCCACCCGCATCCACTCGAATGCGACCCAGCTGGCCGAACTCAGCGAGACCGCCAAAACCATCGAGTCGGTCGCTGGCAACCGATCGCTCGCCAACGAGTCGGTCGACATCGGCGTGTTAGTCCGGTCGACGATCGAAACCTGCGCCCAGAGCTACGACCACGCCAAAATATTCCTCGAAGCCCTCCCGTCGACTGCCGTCTCGGCCGGCCCACATCTCGAAACCGCCATCGGCGAGCTGATCGAAAACGCCATCGAACACAACCGGTCGGACCCCCCGAAGGTCTCGATCGCCGTCGACGTCGGCGACAAGACCGCCACCGTGACCATCAGCGACAACGGACCGGGCCTCCCGCCCGAGGAGTGGGCGGTCGTCACCGGCGATACCGAGATCTCACAGCTCGAACACGGCAGCGGCCTCGGCCTCTGGCTGGTCCGGTGGGTCACCGAAGGCTACGGTGGCGAGCTCACCTACCACACCCGCGAGACCGGCAGCACGATCTCCATCGAGCTGCCGCTGGTCGACGCTGAAGACCAGTAACTGGCTTATAACGAGTATATAAATAATCGCCGACTAATTAAAAGAAGTCCGACAACCCAGCCTGATCTTCGTCGTCTTCGCTCTCCGGTTCGGCTGGGGCCTCGGTCGGTTCGGTCGACGGGTCCTCGCTCGATCCGGCCGATGAGTCCTCGTTCGACCCCTCCGGGTCGTTGGCGTCGACAGCGTCGGTCGTCGCCTCGCCGGATTCGTCCGACCCCTCGCGTCCGGCGAACGCCCCGCCTGCATGGTCCTCGATGGCGTCGTCGCGTCGGGCCTGGGCGTCCTCGACGATCGATTCGACCTTCTTGGTCGACTCCCCGCTCCCCGTAATAAACGCGACGTGGGACTCGTCGAGGTCGTAGGCCGCGGCCATCGTCACCGTCAGCTCCCGCGGCTTGCAGTGGTGGGTCATCGCCGAGAGGAACGGGAGGATCGCCCGCCGGGCGATGGCGATGCTCGTCCCGCTTCGCTCGGCGATCCGCCGGCAGACCGCGTCGGCGGTCTTGTCCGACCCCGGCCAGAACTGCGGTCGACCGTAGCGGGTCCAGCCGCCCTTGGTGCCGTTGCGGGCGGCGGCGACGCCCGCGGCGGTGTTGTCGCCCGCATAGCGCCAGTAGCTGTAGTTCTGGGAGGCCCGCACCCGACCCAGCCAGATGTCGGCGTTGGCGAGGAAATCGTAGGCCAGCGTCGCCTCCCGGGCGTCGTAGACATCGAGCATGTTGTCCTCGATCCACTTGGTGAGGTCGTCGGGCGTCTCGTCGACGCTGTAGGACGCCTGCAGCGCATCTTGGGCCGACTCCTCTTTCAGCACGGCGTCGAGGAACGGGAAGATCCCCATGGATTTGTCGCGTTCGCCCGTGACGACATCGGCCTCGGTGATCGAATCCCGCCCCTCGGCGGCGGCCTGCAGGTCCTTGACCGCCCCGCGGAGGTCGCCGCTGTTGGTTTCAGCGATGACGTCGAGAGCGGCCTGTTCGTACTCAACGGCCTCGTGTCGACAGATGTCCCGGAGCGCGGGGACGATCGAGCGTGTGCCCACATCGCGGAACTCGATGTCTTGGCAGGCGTTCCGCAGGCCGCGGGACATCTCGTAGAACTCGTTGGCGATCAGGACGATCGGTTGGCCGGAGTTCTTGACCAGCTTCGTGATCGCGGCCTTCCCGCCGCGGTCGTAGTTGCCGTGGATGTTGTCGGCCTCGTCCAAAATCACGAGCTGTCGACTGGCGGTGTTTTCGCCCCCTGCCCCGCCGCCCGAGGCGCTCCCCGAGAGGGTGGCGTTCATCGCCGCTCGCCCGGCGAACCGCTCGATCACGTCGCCGGTCCGCTGGTCGGAGGCGTTGAGTTCGACCGTCTCCCACCCCATGTCGTTGGCCAGTGCATGCGCCGCGGAGGTCTTGCCGACGCCCGGCGAGCCGTGGCAGATGACCGCCTCGCGGTGGTCGTCCCACGAGTCGGCCCACTCCCGGAGGGCGTCGCGGGCCTTGTTGTTCCCCCGGAGTTCCGAGAGGCTGCGGGGACGGTAGTGTTCGGTCCAGTCGACCATTATCGACACAAGGTCGGTGCCGGGCTTAGTGGTTGCGAAGCAGTCGACTGCGGCACCATCCCGGGGACCGTCCCCCGGCAGCTACACCATGCACCGTCCACCAACTGGGTAGTTACCCACGCGAGGTGGTATACAAACGTCCGTTAACCACTGCGTTCACGGTTTAAACGACAGAATCGTTTTATTTGTCCGCCACTGCTCGGGGGTATGTATCCCTCTCGGCCGTCGACCGCGAGCGTTCTCGCTGCGGTCGACAGCCTCGCCCCGCCAGGCACCCCGCTGACCGCAGCAGAGATCGTCTCCGGCATCGATCTGCCCGAACGGACGGTCGAAACCGTGCTCACCGAACTCGTCGACGAGGGCGTCCTCGAAACCAGAGCGATAGACAGCCAGTATCGTCTCTGGTGGCAGCCGCCGGGCCGTGTCGCCACCGAGTCGCTGCTCGGCGGCGACCAGTCGCCGGCTCCGGACAGCGACCCCGCGGCGAGTCCCGACACCGACCAGTCGGCGGGTACGATCCGACGGCTTCGTCGACAGATCGACGCGCTCGAATCGGAGCTGTCGGAAGTGCTCGACTGGATCTCCGAGGGGGTTTATAGCCTCGATACGCGGTTTCGGTTTCAGTACATCAACGACCACGCCCAAGCGCTACTCGGCGTCGACGAGTCGGCGCGAGGAGCGGCGATCTGGGATACCATCGAAACCACCGAGCGGTTCAGAACAGGCCTCGAAACGGCCGTCGAGAGCCAAGCGCCAGTTTTCTTCGAGGACTACTACGAGCCGCTGGACGGCTGGTACGACAACGCCGTCTACCCCTCCGAGACCGGTGTCTCGATCTACTTCCGCGACATCACCGAACGCAAACGGCTCGAAGAGGAGCTACGGACCGAAACCGAATACTTTCAGACAGCGCTCAAAAACTCGCCAGTGGTCGCCTTCAGACTGGATACCGACCTCCGATATACGTGGATCGACAACCCACAGGAGGATTTTTCCGCCGAGATGATCCTCGGCAAACGGGACGACGAACTGCTCCCACCTGGGGCTGCGGCGGCCGTTCTGGCCCCCAAACAGCGGGTCCTCGACACCGGCGAACGAGTCCGCGAGGAAGTTACGCTCGATCTCCCCCACGGCGAGGCCGTCTACGATCTGACCGTCGAGCCGATCATCGACACCGCTGGCGAGATTGCTGGACTGACCGCCACCGCCGTCGACCTCACCGAGCAGACACGGACCAAAGCGGCCCTCCGCAAGAGCGACGAACAGCTCCGGCTTGCGCTTCGGGCTGCGGATGTGGGGACGTGGGAACTCGATCTTCGCACCATGGAATCACCGGCCCGCTCGGCCGAACACGACCGCATCTTCGGCTATACCGAGCCAGTCGACTGGAGTTACGCGCGGTTTCTCGATCACGTCCACCCAGACGACCGGGCGGTAGTCGAAGACAGCTTCGAGGAGGCCTTCGAGACGAGTGAGTGGGCCTTCGAGTGTCGGATTCGCCGAGCCGACGACGCTCAGCGGTGGATCGTCGTCGAGGGGGTGTTCCACACCGACGGCGACGGCGAGCCGGTGCGTGCGGTCGGCGTCGTTCGGGATATCACCGACCGAATGACACGGCAGGAACAACAGCTCGAAAGGCTCGATCAGCTCTATGAAACCGTCCAAGACATCGCCCATCTCGTGATCGAGTCCCCGACGCAGGCCGACATCGAGCAAGTGGTCTGCGACTGTTTCGATGCTGCCGAGGCCTACACTGCGGCGTGGGTGGGCCGACTCGATCACACCGGCCCAACGATCCGCCCATCGACGGCGGGTGTCGGCAACAGCGGCGACAGCGGGGAGGCGGTCGACCCTTCGGGGTGTGCCATTCCGGTCGACCCCGAGGCGTTGACGATCGGGGGGCCGATCGCCGCCGCCATCGAAACGGGCGAGCCCCAACCGGTCCATACGAGTCCGACCGACCCGATCTATCGGCAGTGGAGTCAGTCGACGCCCATCAGACACCGACCCGGCATCGTGGTTCCGATCGGGTACGAAACCCACGTCTACGGGGTGGTAGTCGTCTATACCGACCGCGATGGCTTCGAGGCGCGGGAGCAGGAGACACTTGGACGGCTCGGCCGGATCGTCGGCCACGCGATCAACGCCATCGAACGGAAACGCGCGCTGATCGCCGACCGGGTCACGGAGGTGGTCGTCCGGTCGGACGCACTCGCCGAGCCGTTCCTCGCGGCCACCGACGACGAGTCGATGACGATCGATATCGACCGTGTGGTGACGCTGGGCGAGCGATCGCTGATCTACTACACGGTCGAGGGGATCGACCCCGAGGAGTTCAGTGCGATCACCGAACGTCTCGGCGGTGGTGAGGTCCGCCTACTCGAAAGCGACCGCACCCGCTCGCGGCTCGAACTGTCGACGGAGGCCGAGACGATCCAAGCGGTCGTTGCGAGCCACGGCGGTCGGATCACCGAGGCCGCACTCCGGGATGGCAGCTTCGAGATCACGATCCGAATCCCGTTGGGCACCGAGGTGCGGCCGGTGTTGGATGCTGCCCGAACGATCTACCCGGATCTGCGGCTCGTCTCCCAGACCACGGTCACGCCGTCGACCCGGACCCCAACCGAGGCGTTTGCGAGGCTCACCGACCGGCTCACCGACCGCCAACGCGAGACGCTCGAAGTCGGCTACTACGCCGGCTTTTTCGAGTGGCCCCGCGAGACCACCGGCGACGAACTCGCCGACCTCATGGGTGTGACCCCGGCAACGGTCCATCACCACCTCCGCCACGGCCAGCAGAAACTGCTGGCCGCGTTCCTCGATCCGACCTCTCAGTAGACTGATTCTAACCGGTTTGAAGACGGGGTTAATTCGATACGGGCTAACTGTCCAGTACAGTATGACAATCAACTCCGTGATCCCATACTGGACCCCCACTCCCCCGGCTGAGGCGGAGCATCGGCTCCGCGACAGTCTGTCGGTGCTTGCCACCCGGCACCAACGCGCCGTCCTGCGGGTTCTCGCCGAATCCGGTCGCTCGCTGTCGACGGCCGAGCTCGTCACACGCCTCGCCGCCCACCCCAGGCGGCTCCCCCGGGATCGCCTCGCGGCGCTCCTGTGTGCCGACGAATCCCGCCGTATCACACACTCGGACCCCGATTCCCCACCCATTGGTCCCTCGATTCCGCCCGTGAGACCCCCCACAGCCGCGGTCGCAGCCATGGTCGACGCGCTCCATCACGTCCATCTCCCCATCCTCGAAGCCGCGGCCCTCGTCGATTACGACCCCGAGACCGGAACAGTCGCCGCCCGAAGCTCCCCCGCTTCCGACAAGCTGTCGCTGCCGACGGCGGTCCCCACCGTCGCCGACACTCCGCAGTATCCGGTCGACTGGGCAGCCGACGGCGTCGTCGTTCGGCTGGTCGTCTCCCCCGACGGCCACGTCGACGACGCCTATGGCTTCGCGGTCGAGGCGTCGACCGTCCGAACGGTTGCTGTCCCCATCTGCCCCCCGACAACTCACGACCCCGCGCTCTCAGCGACAGCCTCCACCAACAACTCTGCCGGAGCCACGCAGCCCCCGGCGTCGACGATCCGCCGACGGGAACAGTGGTTGATCGACTGCTGGCTCCGGCACAGTTCCGCCGCGTAAGTAGCTCCATAGCACTACGACGACCCTCACAGGACAATTTTTATGTCAACCCAAAACCATTTTCGGCCATGGAGATCACGACATGGGAGTCACCCACGCGGGTCGACGACCTCGATGGCGGCGGCCAGCGGCGCGTGCTCGCCTACACTGACGAGCTGATGATCGTCCACTATTCGCTCACCGAAGGCGACACAGGAGAGCCACACGCCCACGAGGAGACGACACAAGCGAGTTTCGTGATCGACGGTCGCCTCGAACTGGTCGGCGAAGCGTCCCGAAAGCTCACCGCGGGTGATTCGTACGTCATCCCACCGGGGACGGTCCACGGCGTTCGCGCGCTCACCGACTGCACCGTCGTCGACGCCTTTTCGCCGCCGCTCGACGCGTATACGCCCGTGTAGGTGACGATCCCACCGCCGGCGGAACGTTTCTCGCAAGCGGAAGCTACCGGTGGTTTCATTCTGCCATCCGCCATATATCGGGCCATGTCACAGATCCGATCGACGGAACTCGACGACGAGGAGATCGATTCACTGCTCGGGACCGGGGGTGTCGGGGTGATTTCGTTTGCCGACGGCGACGAGCCGTACTCGATCCCGGTGTCCTACGGCTACGACAGCAGTGCTGGTTGCCTCTACGTCCGGTTCGGCTTCGCCTCCGAGAGCGACAAGCGCGCGTTCGTCGACGACGGCGTCACCGCCTCGCTGGTCGTCATGGCCGAATCGATCAACGGCTGGCAGAGCGTCGTCGCCCGTGGGCCGCTCCGGAAGGTTACCGAGATGGCGATCGACTCCCACGCCGCCGAGAGCGTCCGCAAGATCAACATCCCCTTCGTGACGATCTACGACAAACGCGCCAGCGAACTCGACTTCGAACTCTACCGGCTCGAACCCGACTCGATCACGGGTCGACGCGAACGCTGACTCGATCACGGGTCGACGCGAACGCTGACTCGATCACGGGTCGACGCGAACGTTGATACGTCACTTGTCGAACCCCGGTTTCGATACGCTTTTGGGCCGAACGGCCGGTCTCACAGTATGCGACACCACACTGGGAGGCGGCGATGACGTCGACGGTTAGGGAGGATCTGGCCCACCGGATCGCCGGCGAGATCACCCTCAGCGAGAACCCCGGGGCGACGCTCCGGAAGTGGCGCACCGACTTCGACATCTCGCAGACCGATCTGGCCGCCCGGCTGGAGGTCTCGTCGTCGGTCATCTCCGACTACGAGAGCGGCCGCCGCGAGAGTCCCGGGATCGGCATCGTCCGGCGGCTCGTCACTGCCCTCTTGGACGTCGACGAGGATCGCGGCGGCAGCCGGATTCGCCAGTACGGCCGGGTGCTGTCGGCGGGGTTCGAAAACGACATCGTCTACGACCTCCGGGAGTACTCGACAGCCCTCCCTCTCGAGGACCTCTACGAGGCGCTGGATGCCACCGAGATCGTCCGCGGGGACCGCGATTACGTCAACGGCCACACCGTCATCAACAGCATCCAGACGATCACGCGCCTCTCGAACGAGGAGTTCTATCGCCTCTACGGGCAGAGCACCGACCGCGGGCTCGTCTTTACCGACGTGACCCGCGGCGAGGGGCCGCTGGTGGCGATGCGCGTCGTGAATCCGACGCCCAACGCCGTGGTCCTCCACGGGATCAAGGCCGACGATCTCTGGGAGCATGCGGGGGCGCTGGCGCAGGTAGACGGCTTCTCGCTGGCGACGTCGACGCGGGACCTCGACGACGCGCTTACCGATCTACAGGCGCTGGCCTGAACATCTACCTGCGAGCGCGAGCCCGATCATCGATCCGCGACCGGTGAGCACGACCGACCCACGACACGGTGGCTACCGGGGCGACCCATCCGTTCTAATCACTGGTCGACCCATCCGTTCTAATCACTGGTCGACCCATCCGTTCTAATCACTGGTCG